>Ga0114997_10002431_pt1 | contig 14991 bp, 10 predicted proteins | sample ArcticOcean_MG_C_2_FD_87045 | JGI IMG/M metagenome (GOLD analysis project Ga0114997, IMG submission 87045) | Marine microbial communities from western Arctic Ocean - ArcticOcean_MG_CB4_136 | ecosystem: Environmental > Aquatic > Marine > Oceanic | place: Arctic Ocean: Canada Basin | collected... | reverse complement strand
TGGAAAATCTGAAAATGGTTCGCAAGTAGGCATTTTACTTTCTCGATATGTCGATGAAAATGCAAGTCAGCCCAATGGATTTAGTGAATTTAACGATACTGTCAATCTCTCAGTGGATGGATTAGATGCCTCCTGCACCTACACTTGGAAACATTGGGGAATGGTCAACAACGACCCAGAACCATGGCAATTAATTGCTGAAGGCAACTTTGCTGGAAGCACTTTTGAATTATCACACTTTGAAATGAATCAACGTTCTTTCCACTATATTCAACTAAAATCGAATTCGTCTTGTCAATGAAGTTTTCACAATGGAGCATAGGGACCCCCATTGCTTCGGCATTAATTTAATGAAGCAAGACTTATTGGCTTCAACCATGAATAGACGTGCCATATTCCCTGCTATTATCTCGCTATTGATGATTAGTTCTGGGTGCATTGGCAACACAAAACCAGATGATGTTCACGAAGGAGGAGGTGATGTACACGAAGAAGATAGATTCAATATCATCTTCAATTCAGGATTTGAGAATAATTCCATTCATGTCTTTGCTGAAAATACAAGTGCACCCTGCACAGATGATATGAAAGGAATCGATTATTCTGTTGGCAATAATGGAGATTGGGAACAAGATTTGGAAAACACACCTTTTGGCGAAGGGCTATTTTGCTTTGGAGGAGGGGATCGAAGTCAAAGAGGTATTGACATCGTCCAAGATCCTGATGATTCAAATAATCAAGCCATGCACATGTGGATTGTTGAACCTGCAGAAAATGTTTCAGATTCTGATGATATTGCTTGCAATGGCGAGGGAGATGGGTCACGAAAAGCAAGAATACAACATGTGTTGAAGGATAATTCTGAACTTTATTCATTCCAATATCAAGTGAAAATCCGCTTGGGAGCCAGTTTCCAAACGCTAGTCGATTCAGAATACGATTTCAACTGGATGACGATTGGAGAATTCTGGAATAATCAACCCAGTGAAGAGCATTCATTCCGAGTCACACTAAATTTAGTCAAACCAAATAATGTGAGTGGAACGCCATTTTATTTTGGGCTGAAGGCGGACAAACAAGATGAGGGGGGCAGTGATTGGAATTCGGTTTGGCCCGAAGAAATAGTATCCAATGTCGAAGTTCCTATTGGCTCATGGTTCACATTGGATGTGACAATTATCGAAGGCGACCAGCAGAATGGAAGGGCAATAGTTCATGCTACTATTGATGGTGTTAAGTCTGAGGTTGCAAATATTACAGATTGGACCCATGCGCCTTCTGACCCAAGCCCTGACGGTTTTAGTGTGATCAATACAATGAAACTATACACCAATGGTGCGGTAATGTGTGGATTAAATGATCTTGACCAAAGACTTGAGGTATGGTGGGATGATTACAAAATTGGTATTCCTGAATAATTAACCCATGAAATTCTATTCAAATTAAGTCATCCCATGGTTACAAGAAAATAGTAGTTGTCGCCGCTCGGCGTATTGTACGTACTCATCACGATCTGAGAAATATTTCATTGCCCAGTTAATCCAGAATGTGTGCACGTATGGAATTCGCGCTCGTACCTCCTTCAGAAAGGCCGAGACCTCAGCGCCGGCGCAATCGAGGACTCCCAAATACTGTGCAATGAATGAGCGAGCCTGTGCTTCAGACGGAAACTGCGCAGGTTCCGGCTCAAACCACCTAGGTGAACCGCAATCATACATCCACTCGCAGAAGAAGTTGGCGATGTCGAAAGGAGGGTCAAGAGGGCCTGCGTATTCAAAGTCGAGAAGGAGAGTGGCGGGGTGTTCTTCACTGTTGCAAACCAGAATATTGGTAAAATTCAGATCATTATGATTTCTACCAGTCACTGTATGCAGGCGGCTCAACTCATTGGCGAGTGCAGCTAATACCTGGCTGTTGTCACAATCTTCACGCTGCATCGGCTGGCCTGGCAACCACGTCTCAAGCCGCCCCCAGTCAAACCCCAGCACCGTATTTGCTCCAAACCCCGATTCCTGAATATGCTCCTCATCAGGATTGTGTTCGCCGACTTTTGGCCCGAAAACCCTCAAAAGGAGTGGCCCATAGTCGCCGCAGGAAACCTTGTAGTTGAAATTACTGAGTCCCAAAGGAAGTGGTTCAATCTGCAGAGGTGCTGAGAAGTCCCATCCAAGGCCACTAAGTGCTGATTTAAGGGTGCTTCTCCTGCCCTTTCCTATTAGTTCCATCTTTCTGTAGGGTTTACTATCACCGATAACTCGGATGGCTTTCCAGGGCGCCTCTTCCACGGAACTAACTCTTGCTCGAATGATTTAGGGTTTCTCCTTATTTCTACCAAATATCACTATCGAGAATCGGCTAACTCATAGAGAGTTAGAATAACAGAATAGTAAGAAGCAGTATTATTAATGAAATAACATTGGGCTATAGTTATGAAATATAGTCGAAAGGATGCCTCTGTGACTGCCTTAGTAGTCATCAGCGCCCTTCTTATTGTGGGTTTGATAGTTAGTGCTGTTGGAAGCAACTCAGTTAGGCTTCATGGATACACAGCTGTATTTTACTGTGCTGCCATTGCTATTGGCTTTCAGTGGCTGGCATGGTTGCCTGCATCTCTAAGCAAAACAGAGCGCTTCTATGACATAACTGGGGGTTTAACCTATCTTGCTGTTATCTGCTTCAGCCTATGGGCAGGATCACAATCTGAATATCCAAGTCCAAGGGAGTTAATTATCAGTTTACTTGTTGCTATCTGGGCTTTGCGACTCTCCAGTTTTCTCTTTCTTCGTATTCATCGCGCAGGAAAAGATGGACGCTTTGATGATTTGAAAACTTCTCCTGTCCGGTTCCTAGTGCCATGGACTCTTCAGGGTCTATGGGTCTTTCTCACTATGAACGTAGTTATAGTAATCAACAGCCAAGCAGGTCCTGCACCTCCTCTTGGAGTATGGGATGGTATTGGATTGATAGTTTGGATTCTTGGATTTGGGATTGAAGTAATTGCTGACTACCAAAAAATGACTTTTAATGCTGAACCTGAAAACCAAGGGAAATGGATTGACAAGGGTTTGTGGTCACTCTCACGACACCCTAACTATTTAGGAGAAATTCTGCTGTGGATTGGAATTGCCTGCTTTGGAATTGCCTGCTTTACTGGACTTGAGAGGTTGGCTTGGATCTCTCCCTTCTTCGTCTACTTACTCCTCACAAAGGTTAGCGGAGTCCCACTTCTCGATAAGCGGGCTTTAGCCAAATGGGGGAATAATTCAGAATATCTACAATACAGAGCCAATACTCCTGTGCTGTTTCCTCGCCTTAGAATTCCAAAGCGTTGAGTAAATAAATTATGGAAAAGGTAAGTACATTTTTATGTACAAAGTCGAAATAAGATTACAGATCAGACATTATTTCTCTAATAATATTTGGTAATAGGACTCCATATATACCGGAATATTTAGCATAATATATGGAAGAAGGTAATAATTCAATCGAAAAGTTGTTCTTAAAATCAGAAGAATTAATGTCTTGGGAAAATCAAAAGAGAGCAAATTTTGTAACTAGCCTTAGCGGGTTTAAGAGCGCTACCTTAGTGGGTACTTCCAATCCTGAATTTGGAGATAACTTATCAATCGTTTCTTCAGTCGTACATTTGGGGTCTACTCCTCCTCTTCTAGGATTCGTTCTAAGGCCACCTGGAAAAGATTCCCATACATACAAGAATATCAAAGTGTCAGGTAAATGTACATTCAGTCATGTACACGAAGAGATATATGAGAAGGCTCATCAAACAAGTGCTAGGTACTCCCGAGAGTCGAGTGAGTTTGACGAAGTAGGTCTCACTCCAGAAAGAACAGATGGATGGATTGCCCCGCATGTAAAGGAGTCGAAGGTGAGGATGGGGTTAACTCTGATGAAAGATACCGAGCTTGTGAATGGATGTCGCTTCATGACTTGTAGAGTTGAGTGGTTTGAAGTTGACTCGGCAGCATGTTGTGAAGATGGGTACGTTGATCTTCATAGCATGGGCGGCATCACAATTTCAGGCTTAGATGGTTACCATCGAACTCCAGGCATAACTCGTCTATCTTATGCAAAAAAAGATTCTAAAATTAAGAAAATGGAAGATTTCCGAAAAGGTTGGAATAACTAATTAAGAGATTAAATCAGGGATTGAGATTATTATGGGTAAAAGAAAGCGTACAAAAAATCAGAATAGGCGTAAGGGACCACAATTATCTGATGGAGAAAGGTTGTGGAAACGACTAAATTCATTATTCGGTAATGATGAGGAATTATGGAAACGTGAATGGGACTTACAATCGCTTGCAAAGTTCATAATTGAAACAGAAAAACTTTCCATTAGATTTTCTAGAGAAGCAAAGGCTGAACAGTTTTTTTATGCCGGATTAAGTCAATCAGTGAGTAATATCAGAAAAGAAAAACAGTTTTTTATTATTCAAGAAAATAGAAAATTAGTCATACGACAAAAATCTGTTATTGAAGAGATAAAAAATAATGTTAATGACTGGAGAACTTTCTTTTCTAAGTATACTGGTACAGTGAGTGGAATTACTGCAGGACCACCTATTCTTGATGCTGGAAAAGATGAACAGATTTACAAACTAATGGAAGAAACATGGCTATCTTTTCTAAAAGGAGAAAAGGTTCCCGAAGAATTAACTCTCTTGGAAAATGATGACATTAAGATATGGGGTAATTTCAATCTTTCAAGGGAAATTAATCGCTTTGCAACCAAAAGAACAGGATTCCGGTTTCAAGATGAAGAACCCAGCATGGCGTTATTACTATTGCAAAACAAAGTATTAACTCCTGTTGAACTTCTTCAAATAAGATTATTAAAAAGAAGAAAAGATAATCGAAATCCTTTCCCTGATACATATGACTCCCACCTATCTGAAATGGCTGAAAAATTACCAGAGGTAGATGGAAATAAAGAAATTTCCAAAGGCAGAACTGATTTGAGATATTTACCCTTAGTTACAATTGATCCACATGATGCCAAAGATTTCGACGATGCGGTTTGTCTAATCAAAGAGGGTAAAAAACAAGTTCTTTGGGTGGCGATTGCGGATGTTGACAACTATGTCAAAAATTCAACTAGACTTGATTCTGCAGCTCGTGCAAGAGCGACTTCTGTATATCTCCCACATACCGTCCTACCTATGTTACCCCCTCGATTGGCAGATGATTTGTGTTCACTAAGATCTGGAGTCGACCGATTGGCAATGGTGGTATCAATGACAATCTATGAAGGTGAGATTATAGAAACAAAAGCCTATGAAGCAGTGATTAAGGTCAAGAAAAATCTTGCTTACGAAGACGCATTAGATAATTCAGATTTCAAAGAAATGTTTGATTTGGCTGCACTTTGGCAAGAAAAGGAAGTTCGTTTGAATATTCATAACGCTGAAATGCGCCCTAGAATCTATGATGAAAATTGCATCCAAGTTGATGTTAAATGGCCAAATAATGCTACGCAGATGATTGAGTCGTTTATGGTGGCAACGAATTCTGCTGTTGGCCATTTGCTGGGTAGCAAAGGAGCGCCTCTTCCTTGGCGTTGCCATGCACCTCCAGATGCTGTTGAAGTCAAGTCTCTTAATGCTAAGCTTTCTGCATTGGGTGTAGATCTTGAATTACCAATGCCTAGCATCAAAACTCATGGCCAGAGTGATTCTGAAGTGTTATCGAATCTCTTGGGGGTTTGGGTGGAATCCACAGATGGCGATATTGACATCGATTTGGAATCAGAACCTAAGAGTGATAAAATTGAGGTTCCACCATATCTTGCCAATGTCCTAGACCCTGATTCTCGGCAAGATGTTCTGGATGCTTTAATGAAGGCTCAAACTCAGGCTTCAACACTAGATCCTACAATAAGACGAATTGTAGATCAAGGGCTATTTCGGCTGATGCAAAGAGCGAATTATTCTAATGAAAATACAGGTCATTTTGGTCTTAACCTCGATGCTTATGTACATTTCACTAGTCCAATAAGGAGATATCCTGATTTGATTGTTCATCGGCAATTGAAATCATTTCTTCGAGGGGAAGATTGGCAACACGATGAAGAGGAAGTAGAAAGATTGTCGCTTCACTGTAGTAAACAAGCGCTAATAGCCAAATACATAGAATGGGAATTAGTTGCTAATGTATACCATATTCATCTTCTGCGCGGTGGTGAAATTGGAACTCAAACAAATGATGATTCAAATCCTATTGATGAAAAATCGTGGCCAGCAAGAATTGTTGACTTACGCACACCTTGGATATTTCTGGATTTATACGATGATGGTGCAATACAAGGCAGGATGCATCTTAGACAGTTAGGGAGAAAGCGCCAATTATCTGTCGATGAACACGGACTGAAAGTTATACTCTCTGAATGTGATGATCCAGATAATGAAAAACCTATTGTTCGACTAGGCCAACATTACCCTTGTCGATTACATGGAATTGACATATGGAGTGGTTCTCTTGACCTTACTCCAAAACGAAACTAAACCGGTTTAATAAATGCACATAACTAATTAAAAACTATGACTGTGAATGGTTCATCAAAAATTCAATGGGAAAATAGTGAACACTCATCACCCTCGGCCAATTAGCACTACCATGACGCAGACATGGGTAGTTGACTCCAATTGTTTCATCCACCTTGGTTCAATGGCTACTGAAACATTTATCACAGATATTTCAACGGTTCTCAATAATGGTCAGATGCTTTTTGTTACACCTGGTGTTCACAATGAAATTGAAAATGTTCGTTTTCAAAAATGGTCTAAAAAACCGAAAGTCATAGATGAATTCGATTCACTATTGACTACGGTACCTATTGATGATGGGCAAATCCGAGGCCTTGCACAAATTATTGGCGAGTCTGCTTCACCGCAAGATGTTGATCTTTCTTTGATGGTGCTGGCATCTCAACTTCACCGGGAAGGCCGTGAAGTGATTTTAGTTACCGATGATTTCAAAATGACAACATCCGGGGAAAAAGCGAATCTTGGCTATACAACATGCCCTCCATCTACTTTTATTCAGCGTCTCGCTGCTCAAAGTTCTTCGAAAAATAAAGGTCGAATAAAAAGTTTATCTCGTCGTGTTAGGGCTGCAGAAATGCGTTATGCAATCAGTAGAGTTCATGAATATGATATCCAAGCGAAATTAACATGGATGGTTGATTCATTGATTGAGGATCGCCCACAATCAGAGAAAAACATATCAAAAGATGCTTCTGAAATGAATCTTAAGCGTGCTTTACAAAGAACATTGGCTGGTGAAAAAATCAAAGGAAACCATCTTAAAAAATTAGGCACTTTACCAGAGATTTGTCAACCTATTCTCTTACTTGATTCACATTTATCCGAACTTACTTTGCCTAATACTTCTGAGCATCTTCTTGAAGCATACGATGAAACACTCCTTCTTCTCAGTGAGGTATTAGAGGCCATCGGACTTGATTTAACACCACTTGATGAGTCTACAGCAGAACTTGCCCATAGTGCATTAAGTGAATATTTGTATCGAACCGAGACCGCTTTGGGTTTAATGGCAAAAATGTCTGGAAGAAGAGAAACTGCGCGATTACATTTATCGCGAGCGCTTCAATCAGCTACACTAATCGATGATTCATTTGCCGAGATGCATGCTGTATTTCAACTTGGACTTCTTGCTATTGCCTCAGGGAAATGGCAGCGATCATCTAAATTATTTGAGGCAGCAGACAGACAAGCACAATTGATATCTGCACCGAGATTACCCTATCTTGTATGTGCTGCAATATCACGTCATTTACTTGATGAGGCTAACTCTGCTGAACAACATATCTATCATGCAAAAATCCTTGTTTCCGAGGATAAAATACAAGCATCTATTCACCTGATGAAACTTGGTGAAGCATTGTTGGCTATAGATCAACCTAGTTTGGCTTTAGAAGTTCTCGATGAGGCGATGGAGTGTGCGTTACAGACAGAATCTCAGGAACAACTTGAGAAACTCTCTGAACATATACTGATGGCTAATGATGCAATGACAAAAAATGAAATAATTCAACATGAAGGGCTTCGCACCCTGTTGGATGGTTTGAATCAATTAAGCAAAGAAGAGGCCGAAGAATTTGCAAAGAAAATTAAGGCCATTGAGCAGCGAGTCAATGAGCATAATCAGCCATTTGAAGAAACATGGAACGTTTGGCAGCCTTCCAGTAAGCTGATTCCTGAAGATGCAACACTCCGTGTGGTACGTGCCGAAGTTGATGAAAACCAAGACACACTCGTTGTTGTTCATCACCCCGAACTTGGCTCAATCGGATTGTGGTTACCTGATGGTGAATGGAATGTATCTTCGGGACATTTACTCTCATTTGCTAGCACTCGCGTGAAACTCGCGCAGCCAACCTTTGAACTCCAAGAAAAACACAGAATCCGGGGGATTGTCGCAGTTGAAGATACATCTCAACTGATGTTCAGCCCACCTAATGAGGAGTTTATAATTAACTCTGAAATTTAAAAATAACAAGATCACTATGATGAAGTTTACTCCTCTAGTCACGTATATTCACAAGTCCATCCCTTGGATTTACAAATTTACAGACGGCATTAAAAAGTCAATATAGTTCTAACATGTCAAGCTACTAGGAAGAAAATTGCCACCATTGCCACTACAGCAACAATGAGGACAATCTGAGTGCCTAATTTGGGTTCATCCCTTTCACTTTGAGCCAAATCATTCCATTCTTCCATACTAATCCTAATGGGTTTGGATACATGAAATTAATGAATGGGTTAAAGTATTGATTAATCAAAAAAAGGGATATAAATGACGAAAATAATTGCAAGACCTAAGGGTTTATTAATGACTCGCGATTCTCTCAACTATGGACCAAAAGATTGATTCTAAACCTATGTTGTATTTTGGTTATGGGTCTAACCTAGACAATGAAGATTGGATGAAATGGTGTACTAATAAAGGACTTGACCCCTCGGGATTGAAAGAGATTGGACCTGCCTGGATAGATGGTTACTTTCTGGATTTTAATTATTTTTCACGCTCTAGAGGTGGGGGGGCTGCAAATCTAACATGGTTTGCCCCTGGTATGGCAGCAACACCGGGTGCATTGTTTGCAATCGATGAATCTACAAGAGATGCACTAGATCGAAAAGAAGGTCATCCAAACTGTTACCGTCGTGTTGAAAAAACCGTCCATACAAGTGATGGCCAAAGTCATCTAGCTTACACTTACATTCACGAGCCTGAAGAATCAGAATTCCACGCTCCATCCGATGAGTATGTAGAATTGATTCGTAATGGCTTGTTGAGACTAAATTTGCCAACGACTTGGCTAGATTCTAGTCTAGGGTTGACTCTTCCTCCGAGATTCAACTATGTGTTCGTATACGGTACACTGATGAAAGGAATGATACGCGGAAAAGAGATGGATGATGGAAGCGAGTTTTATTGCCAAGGTTCTGCAAAAGGCTATCTTTATGATTTAGGAGATTACCCGGGAATGGTTCCAGGAAAAGGGATTGTCAACGGAGAAGTGTACAAAGGAAATGATATATTTGAGTTTATTCAGCACTTAGATTGGATTGAAGGTTGCGTGGGAAATAATCGTCTATTCGACAGAACAATACAAGAAATCGATACTGAAAACGGAACGCTTTGGGCTTATGTTTACCACTATAATCAATCCTTGGATTCGTTTGATAAAATAGAATCGGGAAATTGGAATTCAAAATCTGTCTAAAGAAACACGAGTTCCTAAGAAACTACACAAAACCATCAATCAATCTTTTTTTCCAACTTTCATTTCCCCTACAGTCATTCCACCCTCACGTGCTTTTGAACGCTCATGTGAAGCTTCTTTAGCGGATACCATGTATAATTCAGAGAGATAATCGAGATGACCTGGAGAAGTGACTACCATAATATCATCAGCAGTAAAGTGATCTGGAGAAGTATATCCGCAAGATTTACATAGCATGTAAACCTCTTTTTCAAGTGTTTTCACGTAAGTAGAAACTCTCTTGGCTGCGCCATCAACATCTAGTGCTTTCTGGAGTTTCTTATCTTGAGTAGCAATTCCTGTTGGACAGCGATTGGAATGACAATCTAGTGCTTGAATACATCCCAGAGCGAGCATGAAGCCACGTGCAATATTTACTCCATCTGCACCTAAAGCCATAGCAACAGCAACATCTATTGGAGTTGCTATTTGACCTGAAGTAAACAAATGTATTTTGTCTCGCACCCCATGCTCGCGCAAGGCCCAATCCACCATAGCAATACCATGCTTCATTGGCACACCTGCATGGCTGGCTAGAACCAAAGGAGCTGCTCCAGTTCCACCTTCACCGCCATCAACAGAAATGAAATCAGGTCCTCTTTCCGGTTCCGAGGCAATAGCTGCAGCAATATTCTCTATTTCTTCGATATGCCCAGCAACAATTTTGATTCCAACTGGTTTGTTTGCAAGATTTCTTAGACGGTCAATAAAATCGAATAAACCAGACAAGGTGTCGAATTCATTATGCCTTGGGGGTGAAAGAACATCTTGCCCTATTGGTACTTTACGAATAGCTGCAATTTCAGCAGTGATTTTTTCCTTAGGTAACATTCCTCCTTTACCTGGTTTTGCCCCTTGCATTAATTTTAGTTCAATCATACTCACATTGTCATGTGCAGCAATCTTTGCAAATGCTTCATCAGAAAAATTACCATTGTCATCGCGGCATCCAAATTTACCTGTTCCGAGTTGGAAAATAACCTTCCCCCCCTTTTGGTGATAAGGTGCAAAACCTCCCTCTCCAGTATTATGGAGAATTCCTGCCATCCCCGCTCCCTTATTCAAAGCACTAACTGCATTTGCAGAAAGTGAACCATAGGACATAGCTGAGATTGTAACAAAGTGTTCTAAGATTACTGGGTTCTTCACACCAGTACGTTCACCAATCACTCGATAATATCCCTTATGTTCACTTGTTTCTCTCTTGAACATTGCAGGCATCACAATATGGGATCCGACAGAATCAAAATTAACTTGACTTCCAAAACCAATGGTGTTATTTTTACCTTTAGATGTGGAATATATCCAATTTCTAGTTACTCTATTAAAGGGTTTTTCCTCAAGATCATTTGCAAACCAATATTGACGTAGTAGTGGTCCTAAATGCACTGCAACCCAACGTCCCCAATACAGTACTGGAAACCTGCGTTGCACTGGATTAACAGTTTGAAATCTATCGTGAATGAAGAGAATTAAAACTCCTAAAATGAATGTTCCGACAACTATCGAAATAACATGAAACAAACTCCCTTTTTCAAAGAAATCAGTTAGTATATCACTTGATGCCCAAATAACAGTAAGTGAAGTAAACAACCAGACAGTCCACCAATAATACCATCTTCCCATGTTACCAACAGTAGTGCCCGAGGTTTTGAATGAATCGCTACCCTCAGCTTTGAGTTCGAAATTCATTCCTTTTCCAGTGAAACCTCATCCCAAACTGTGGAAGTAGAACTCATTCGTTCTATGAGATCTATCAATGCGTCAACAGCAGGCCCTAGTCCCTTTTTTTCAAGATTAAATTCATATTCCCTAATGGTTTTATCTCCATCCTTCTCAATTAATGTCATGAAATCATCATCATTGTTGCTCCATGCCGAAAACTCAAGATGAAGACCGTTTTCTCGCTTCGGGCCATAATAAAGGCTACCGGAAGACGTTTGTGATGAGTATATTGAGTTCCATGCATTGTTAATCGTTTTGATTTTAACAGTTTTTTCTTTACCGTTTTTTTTGAGAACGAATGTTTTGGTTTCACCGGCAAAAATGTCGTTTTCGATTTTCGCTGCGAGTTTTGTGAACTCAATCGCTCCTCTCAATACACCTGAGGTGAAGGAACGCCAAACTCCGAAGGATAACAACAGTAGGAGCACAAAGATGACGACAAGAACATCCCACATGCCTTTGGCTCGTTAGTATAAGCATTGAAAGTATTGCCAGCAAGTGACACCCTTGAGCGGGAATTGAGGTTGGATTGGTACCGTCTGTATTGACAGGTATACAGAGGAGTTTCGGATGAACCCTTGCGACATCCATAATTCCGAAAGAGCCTTAACATCTAGTATATTGTACCAACTATGCGAAATAGAACTATTTTGAAAAGTCAAGTTATAGCCTTGTTGCTTGCGGTCCTTATGCTACCGTTTGCAGGCTGCTTAGATGAACCTCAAACAAACATCGATGTTGAAGATGGAATAAACAATGATGTAGAAGATGGAACAAACAATACTGTTGAAGATGGAACAAACAATACAGTTGAAGATGGAACAAACAATACAGTTGAAGAACTTGTAGAAGGTTGTATGGATTCTACTGCTAATAACTATGATCCAAATGCTACAGATGAGGATAATACATGTGACTATGATTTAGATGATGATGGTGTATTGGATACTGATGAGTTTGAAGGTTGTATGGATTCTACTGCTAATAACTATGATGCAGAGGCTACAGAAGAAGATAATACATGTGACTATGATTTGGATAATGATGGGGTATTGGATACTGATGAGATTGAAGGTTGTATGGATTCTACTGCTAATAACTATAATCCAGAGGCTACAGATGACTATGATTTATCCGATGACAATACATGTGACTATGATTTAGATGATGATGGTGTATTAGATACTGATGAGTTTGAAGGTTGTATGGATTCTAATGCTAATAACTATAATCCAGAGGCTACAGATGAAGATAATACATGTGACTATGATTTGGATAATGATGGAGTATTGGACGCTGATGAAATTCTAGGATGTACCGATTCTAATGCATTTAACTACGACTCTGAAGCTACTGATGAGGATGGAACATGTGTGTTTACTTTCCAACCACAAACAAAAGATGAACTTCAGGATGCTGTAGATGAGTGGATCGATGATACTAATAGTGCAAATTCAATTTATGGAGTTATTTCAACTTGGGATACATCATTGATTACTGATATGTCAGAATTGTTTTTCGATACGTCATTTAATGGTGATATTTCAGAGTGGGACGTTTCAAGTGTAACTGATATGTCAGTTATGTTTGGTTATGCTAGCAGTTTTAATCAGGATATTTCAGATTGGGATGTTTCAAGTGTAACTACTATGTATGGTATGTTTGCTTATACTGACAGTTTTAATCAGGATATTTCAGACTGGGATGTTTCAAGTGTAAATAATATGAGTCTTATGTTTTTTTATGCTAATATTTTCAATCAAGATATTTCAGGTTGGGATGTTTCAAGTGTAACTCATATGGCTGGAATGTTTGAGTCTACTGATAGTTTCAATCAAGATATTTCAGATTGGGATGTTTCGAGTGTAAATGATATGTCAGCTATGTTTGCTAATGCTAACAGTTTCAATCAAAATATTTCAGACTGGGATGTTTCAAGTGTAACTGATATGAGTGTTATGTTTTCTGGTGCAGATAGTTTCAATGGAGATATTTCAGATTGGGATGTTTCAAGTGTAACTACTATGTATGGTATGTTTGCTTATACTGACAGTTTCAATCAAAATATTTCAGACTGGGATGTTTCAAGTGTAATTAATATGGATGAGATGTTCAATGATACAGATGATTTATCAGATGAGAATAAATGTGAGATTGATAGATCATTTAGTTCTAATACTAATTGGGGATATGATTGGTATAATATTAATTGCCCAGGTTGGGTTTTTCAACCTCAAACAAGCAATGAACTTGAGACTGCCGTGGATGATTGGATCGCTAATTCTAATAGTGCAACTTCGACTTATAGAGATATCAACACCTGGGATACTTCATTGATTAGCGATATGTCAGCCTTATTTTATGGAGAATATACATTTAATGGTAATATTTCAGATTGGGATGTTTCAAGTGTAACTAATATGAGTTTTATGTTTTATGGTGCTGATAGTTTCAATCAAAATATTTCAGACTGGGATGTTTCAAGTGTAACTAATATGAATGGTATGTTTGGTTCTGCTGATAGTTTCAATCAAAATATTTCAGACTGGGATGTTTCAAGTGTAACTAATATGAATGCTATGTTTGATTCTGCTGATAGTTTCAATCAGAATATTTCAGACTGGGATGTTTCAAGTGTAATTGATATGAGTTGGATGTTTAATTCTGCTGATAGTTTCAATCAGGATATTTCAGATTGGGATGTTTCAAATGTAACTGATATGTATTCTATGTTTGCTTCAACTGATGATTTGTCAGATGCGAATAAATGTGAGATTCATGCATCATTCAGTTCTAATGCTAATTGGGGATATAACTGGAGTGGGCATTGCTCTTAACTATAATTCAGATGCTACAGATGCAGAAATTAACCCTCTCCCTCTGTGTACATACAGTTCATGAGTCGCTAGCGTCTGTATCGACCCACTCCAACCTCCATTGTATCGCAATAAGAAATGCAAAGGGTATTCAGATACACCCTTAGCAATAATTCAAATAATAGCTGATTTAATTTGTTTTTCATGGAACAAAGCCCTCGTATTTTGAATGAATTTGAGCGGACCCAAGTAGAAGGCTCTCTGACTCAGGATGAAATTGGGTTCAGGATTCAACCTCATGGTTTACGTGGGATGACTGTATTTTTGATGCTAACTTCTTTTGGATTAAACTTTGTTGGGTTCACTATTTTCTTCGTCTCCATGTCCACTGCAGGCCTCGGTGGTGAGATATTTGCGACCCCGTTTCTGGTAGGGGGTGCAGTTAGCTTCGTCCTGTTTCTATTCATGCTCAAAGGAATGACAACATTCAACATGAACCGGCATGAAATTACATTATCTCGCTCGCTCTTTGGGGTGACCAAGAGTAAAACCCGATTGGTTTCAGATTTACAGAGTATCGAATCGATGGTGGTGTACAGAATGAATAAACAACCAAGGCATGGAGTTGGATTGAAGTTCAAC
>Ga0114997_10002423_pt1 | contig 15020 bp, 11 predicted proteins | sample ArcticOcean_MG_C_2_FD_87045 | JGI IMG/M metagenome (GOLD analysis project Ga0114997, IMG submission 87045) | Marine microbial communities from western Arctic Ocean - ArcticOcean_MG_CB4_136 | ecosystem: Environmental > Aquatic > Marine > Oceanic | place: Arctic Ocean: Canada Basin | collected... | reverse complement strand
GGTGGAAAATTCGCGGTTGCTCACGGGTGTTTGACCCATACAAAATGGCTTGATTTTGGTTTTGCGTAGGGGGGCTTCACCATTGTGTTTGATCACGGGGTGATCAGTGCCGAGCAGGCCAGACCCACCAGGAATGTCACAAAGAGCACCTGTATGGGCCCCAACTCCGCCAAGGGGGATGCGGGCAAGGCTTTTGCCGCCTCGGGCCAGGCTGCAGCAGTTCACCTGGGTCAAGTCACCTAGCCTGCAACGACATACTATTGCACTGGCATATAGGTACGATGCCGACGCAATTCTTTATGATAATAGCTTTGTTCTTTAGTTGAGTTAACAGCGCTGTCATTACTAAGACTTTCTAAGGTTATGTTAAATCCGTCTGTTGATCTACACTACTGATAAACCTAGATTGAGTGGACCACTTTGAATGTTATTACATTATTGGCTTTTGGTCCACCGGAATTATGGATTCAGGAACTGGTGGGCAATAGCCCAGTGCACTATGTGGTAGTTTGGTATTGTTGTGTTTCCTCCACTGTTCGATAATGAATTGAGCTTCGCAGAGGGTTTAGTGCTCATCGAAAAATCGTACAATAATTCATAATGCCAGCAACAGCCCCGCGCTTGAAGACTCATTTCTGTCTATATCGATGAAGGCTCCGTTTTGCAGGTCAAAGCAGTCTTGAATCTTCCCGAGTTCTTGAGTGATAGTCTTAATCCGGGTGCTGTCAATTTCTTGGCTCAAACAAAGACAAAACTGACGCCCATTTCTCTTAAATCTTACGAGTGTGTGCGCCTGTTTCGTTGACGTCTTTTCAATTACCAGAGGGTGTTGTAATCTGCTAGGCTCAAAGAATGCCAGTAAGCTCTTTAAATATCTTCCTGATAGGTTCAGGTTTCCTCTCCGGTCAATCAAACCGCCTCGCGGGAAATCACCGCGATCGATATCCATAAGGGTATCCAGAACCACAAGCCCCTTTGACATTGAGTAACCACCCAAACAGGCTAACGCAGTCCGATTGGCCAGATGAATGGCATCAAACTGTCCATGCGCGGGTTGCATCTGAGATGTGGCGACATGAATTAGAGCAAGTTTGTTCATTTTGAGAGCGACAGCATCGATTGCAGCCACCTGAAAGAGGACATCCTCGTCTGAGTAGATCTGAAACAACAATCCATCTGCGTTGTTTATGGTGTCTTTTTGTCCATTCGACAGTTGATTTGGATTATCAAACTCGTTTGCGCTAAATCCGAAACTTGTCTTATGCGCAAAAAATTTACCTTTTGTGCCAATCTCCGGTGCCGAGGTTACTAAAGGCCCCACATAAATAGGTTTTTTAAGGCGATGACGCAGGGTTTCAATCGAACCGGCTGCACGCGTCATATAATCTGGTGAGAGAACAAGCTCCAGTGCATCAACCAGCAGCCCATGTGATAATAGGTTTTCAAGTGCTTGTTCGCAGGGTATCCCAAAGGCTACGACGATGAAACGTTGCCCCATCCCGTTAAGAGCGCCCATCCGATCACGCGAAACAGCTGCATCCAGATCGTCTAAAGGCACCCGCAGCCATGTCAGACCCATCTGCCATGTGGATAGTATCGGATAGTCATTTCGGGCTTTCTTGCGAGTAAAATCATCCAATGGGCCATTGGTCGGCAGCGATAAGGCTGTACTCCAATCATGACGCAGTTGGACTGCAATTGGTGGAACGTAGCCTTCGCGCGGGTGCAATGGCTTGATTGTCTGGGCATCTAACGTCGTGTTGGTAAATTTTTCTTCAACATTTATCAATCGAACTACGTGTGTATCTGCGAAAACGTCCACCATAGCGTAGCCAAGTTTTTCAGCATCATCTCGTCCGAATTCAGCACCTGGTGCTATTGCAAAAAGCTCGCTGAAGTCGTGACGCGTAAAAGCAGTAGAGGGCAGGCAGTACATGTCCGTCTGACCATCCCGATTGTAAAAAAAGTGATGCACGTGGCCTGCGAATAATCCCTCAACGGATAGAATACTTAGCAATTCTAACAACCGGCTTCGGCCTGGCTCATCAATATTGTCATAATGAGGTTGTTCATCGCGGAAGGTCAGATAGGGTGGATAGTGGATAAAGACAAAGCACCGTTCGTCAACATGGTCTTTTGAAAACTGTTCCAACCACATCCATTGATCTGCCTCCTCCGACAACCCGCTGTTCAGTACGGATGCATTCAGGGTAATGAACTGAATACCCTGATGCTCAAAGGCAACAAATGTAGCACCGAAATGCCTCTTGTACTTGCCAACAAAGGCGTTACTGACTTGGGGCGCAGGGGCACATGCGATCGGTTTGTCGCCAATATCGTGATTGCCCGGCAGATAATGAACACGACAAGGAATATCTTGAAAAATACTTAGTGCCAGCCTGCACACATCGTCATAATTTGGTAGTACAGGGAACGGACGGACCATATCGCCAAGGTGGATCACAAATTCAGGATCATGGAGCTTCAGGTCCTCAACAACCATCCTTGCCCTTTGGTTCGCTTTGTTCAAAACCGCATAGGGCGCCGTATCTGACCCACCATCGGGCATAATATGTGTGTCAGCAATAATAGCAAAACTGAAAATGGGGGCTTTGATTTCAGGTCTTGTTTCTTTTCTTTTTGTGACGATTGTGTTTCCTTTGGTATTTTTGAACTGTTGACATCAACGAGTTGAATTTAGAGTGGGCTTTCGGCTTGTTATGTCAGGAAGTCATCCAGACTTTGTGACCCAGTGATCAAATCAGCAACAGTTTCCTGATCAAGCGGCGGCCAATCTGCCGGAATTTCCTTTACCATAGGTAAACGTAAACGACCCTTAGTTTCATCCACACCTTTCGCACGTACGAAACGTTCTTCATCACCACTGCGGGCAACAAAGTCCCATTGTGGTGCCGTTCCGGGAGTCGTTTTTATGATCTTTCGTTGCCGCTGACTTTTTATCACTTTCTGATTAAGATCTTCGGGATCCCAATCTGTGAGTGCAATGGCTCGTAACTCTGAGAGTAAATCCCCAAACTCGATCCCCTCAGCCAAATTTTTAAGTTCTTTAGGATCGGCTTCCAAATCAAACAACAAGTCTAGATGACCATGGGTATAAATATATTTAAACGGTCCCTTTCGAACCATTCGGCAGGGAACACAGGGACCAATCGCTAAATAATCGCTGATTGCTACATCAGGCCAGTTTTCAGTGTCTCCAGTCATCAACGGCAGCACACTATTTCCTGCAAGCAACGGACTGTCTGCCCCAGCAATATCCATAAAAGTAGGTAATAAATCGACCAGTGAAACCACCTTGTTACAGCGCCTCCCACCAGGGATACCGGGAACTGAGGCAATAAACGGCACGTGAGACGACCACTCCCAGAACGTCTGTTTGAACCACATGCCACGCTCTCCCAGCATCTCCCCATGGTCCGATACAAAGAACACCGCCGTATTGTTCCGTTGGCCAGTTTTCTCTAGCGTATTTAGAATACGCCCAACCTTATCATCGATGTAAGAGATCATCCCATAATAAGCTTGGCGGGCCGCCATCAAGTGTTCATGTGTAACCTTGTGGCGATGACGTCCATGAGCAAAGAACAACGCCTTGGAATGATAATCTAGATCTTCAAATGGTAGTGCATCAACTCCAGGCTCATCTATTTCGGAATCCTCATACCTGTCCCAATAATCCTGACTGACGGTGAAGGGGGTATGTGGGCTGGTGAATGAAATTATTTGAAAAAAGGGTTGGTGATCCGTTTCCCGAGCCCGATCATATAGACTTTGGATAGCACTGTGCTCAACCTCATCATCGTAATCCTCCTGCATTGTTCTTATACACGGTCCAGCCTCGACCACCCCATTAAGTGCCGTTCCAGACGGCACAAAAGCAGGTCCTGCTTGCCAGTCAGCTATCCACTGAAAATTTGCAGGATAGACGTCGGTAACAGATCGTTGATTGAAGCCATGCTCCTGATCTGGTCCGATAAAATGCATCTTACCACAAAGCTCTGTCCAATAACCAGCATGACGCAGAAAATGTGCCATCGTTGGTACCGAACTAGGCAATTCATTGGCATTATCATAAACACCAATGTTGGGAGACAATTGACCACTTATCATAGATGCACGGCTTGGGACGCACAGAGGATTATTCGAGTAGCAATTTCCAAAAACCGTCCCTTGAGAGGCGAGTTTTTCCAAATTTGGCGTCTTGCAAACTGTGTTGCCATAAAGGCTGAGCGCATGAGCTGCCAATTGATCGGCCATTATCAATATAATGTTTGGGTTTTTTGAATTAGTCATTATAGAAGCTCCTCTGCCATGATTGAATTTTTCAGATCTGTTTTGTTTAAGATTATGCTAGCACCTTTTTCTCCGACCATCAGCGTGGCAGCATTAGTGTTTGCAGATACAATTTTCGGCATAACCGAAGCGTCAATAACACGTAGCCTTTGGACCCCCCGGACACGTAATTGTGGGTCCACAACAGAACTACTATCATTACCCATTCGGCAAGTACCAACAGGATGAAAAACGGTTCCACCCATTGTACGAATTGCTTCAAGAATTTCTGAATCGCTTTGCCTGTCTTTGCCAATAACAGTTTCTTCGTTCCATAGGTGACGAAAAGCGGGTTGAGAATGTATATTTCGCAGAAGCTTGACGCCAGCCACCATTACATTCTGGTCTAATTTTGTTGATAAATAATTTGGAGCAATTTTAGGTTGTTTAGAAGGATTAGGAGATTGGATATGAGCAGTGCCACGGCTTTCAGGATGGCATTGCCAAAATGACGCGGTAAAACCAGAATATCGATGTAATGGAGCGCCAGGTTTGTCTACAGAAAGGGGCATTACATTAAATTGAATATCTGGACGCCCAGGGCTAGCGTATTCAGTGCAGGCTCCGCCACCGACCTGTCCAGCGCCCACAGTTAAAGGACCTCGTCCTTTTAACAACCAATCAAATCCCATTTTTGCTAATTTAATTGGATTCCGCACATCATCATTAAGTGAAATTTTCTGGGTCAACTTTAGCAGCAAGCGGATTTGATAATGGTCTTGAAGATTTTCCCCCACCTCTGGGGAATTCACAACTACAGGTATACCATGTTCTTTCAGAACTTCAGTCGGGCCGATCCCGGACAATTGTAAAATTTGCGGTGATTGTAAGGCGCCAGCGCACAAAATAACTTCACGCTTAGCTGTAGCACTATAAGTTTTTCCGTTGGTTGTCCATGTAACACCTGTCGCCAGCCCGTTTTCTAACTCGACCCGCGAAACAAGCGCGTGTGTCTGAAGGGTGAGGTTCGATCTCTTCAACGCTGGGTGTAAAAATGCTACGGAGGCACTTGCCCGTAGCCGTTTCCCTATGCTGAGGTGGTAGGAACCTACCCCATAGGTCGATTGCCCGTTGAAATTGGGGTTCGCTGGTAACCCATATTGCTTAGCAGCTTCAATCCAGGCTTGGCAGGCCGGGTTATCATTGCGTAATTCAGAGACTGCAAGGTCCCCATCGCGGCCAAGATATTTATCATCTCTACCGCCAAAACGTTCCAATTGACGGAAATGTGACAGTATTTCTTCATAGGTCCAACCTTCAGCTCCTAAAGACTCCCAGTCTTCAAAGCCTTCGTGCTGCCCACGAATGTAAACCAAGCCATTAATCGAGCTAGAGCCACCAACAATGCGTCCTCGTGGCCAAACGATACCACGATGCCCGTCGCCCTCTGATGGTTCAGTATTAAAAGTACGGGAAAATCGAGGATCATAGATTGTTTTAAAATATCCAACTGGGAGTTTTAGCCAAAAATTTCGATCATGGCCACCAGCCTCCAACACTAAAATATTACAATTTGGATCAGCAGACAAACGATTTGCTACAACGGACCCAGCGGAGCCTGAACCAACAATGATGTAGTCATATTCTGGCAGTCTCATGCTGTACTCACTTTTCCAATGTCTGAGGCCAGAAAGGCTGTGAAGTGATCCGCCACCCCAAGCTCCAGGGTGTCAGGCAGAGCCATCCGGCCCTCAGCAATTGGTACCGCTCTGGCCAGAGTCAGTGACCGATCAACTTTAGAGAATTTTGGTGAAATTAGATCAAGCATCAGGAGCCTCGTTGTATATCAGATTGAAACGGTCAAATAGTTCCAGCGGCGCATCAGCTTCGTGCATCAACTGAGTCATCGCAGCAACTAATCGTGCTTCAGTTTTGGGGTCCTCTATTGGTGTAGTTTGTCCAGGATCAGCCCATAGATCATAAAGGCGGGTCTGAGTATCTTCGAAAGACATGCCCTGAACTTCAATAGTATCGCCAGCTTCATTCGTACGCGGTTTGAGTTTTAGGAGTGGCACACCTTTGGAAAAATCAAACGGGTTAGCAAGGGTTGCCCCAGTCAATTCTCTAATCGAAAAACGTGAGGTCATTCGGGTTGGCATAAGCGTGTATTCATAAAGCCCATCCGCGGTCAGCCGTTCAGGATAGCGATGGTAAACATAGCGCCCGTCTGTGATATTGCAGGCAGCACCAAAGTAGCCAAAAATCGCCGCTTCTCGGATATTATGATCGTGTTTCATCAAGGGCAGCAGGGATTTACCCAGTACGTCTTCTGGAATTCCTTTGTCGTACAGATCAAGCAAAGTCGGCATAATATCAACCGACTGCGTCAACGCTTTGCGCCGTGTACCGCCCTGTTCGCTGAAATCCGGATGATAAATCATAAGTGGGATATGTGCGATTTCATCATAAACGGGCATCCGGTTTTTAGACCACCAGTCATGCTCACCTAGCAAAAACCCGTGGTCTGTCGTCAGCACCAGACAGGTATCTTTCCACATATCATTCTCGTCAAAAAAATCTAGAAGCTTGCCAAAATATTCATCGCACATCGTAGTTAACGCCGCATAATTGGCGCGTAGTTCAGCGATCTCTTCAGGCGTCTCAGTGACGCGCTTGTAAACAGGCCAATCTAGAATTGGTCCGTCGTAGTCGGTTGGGTACATCTCCCGAAAACGCGGTGGGGCGTGGAAGGGTTCATGTGGGTCAAAGCACTCCAACTGTAAAAGCCAATTGTCATTTTTATGGTTCTGTTTGAGGAACTCTTGTGCCAGTCCAAACACTTGAGGACCGCAATACTCGGATTCCTCAGCCACATATGATCGGTTGATCATATAGTTGGTACGGTGATGTTGTGATGAGTGAAAATCTTTTTGGAATGTCTCAAGATCAGGATCTACATGGGCCTTCCAACGATCAATCGCTTGCCCACGGACCAGATCCCAAGAGGAATAGCGTTGATGATAGGTAGCTCCTCCATCAGCAAAATAATGGTGGTGGTCAGTAGCGATGTGAGTGTAAGTGCCCGATTGTTTCAAAAGCTCAGGGAATGAATCATCAAATGGCTCCAGCGGCCCCCAACTACGGTGCAAAAAATTAATTCGGCCAGTGTGTAAGTCCCGACGGGCAGGTATGCAGGGAAGACTGCCAACATAGTGATTATCAAATGTCACGGCACGTTGTGAAAAACGTAAGAAATTTGGCGTATGAACGCTTGTTGGACCATAATTTTCCATTGCGTTACGGTTAAGAGAATCTAAAAGAACGAAAACAGTCTTCATGTCTTAATTACCCAATTTGATGTATTGAAGAAACTGCCATTATCGGCAGTTTCTAGCTTCTTGGAATATGGTATTTATAAAATTTATCACTATTTTTTTGTATGCCGAGGGTGCTGTGGAGGTGTGACAGGCACGTAAGGATAGCGTCCACGTTGCTTGGTTGCTGTGGTGCTTGGATCTGTACCACCCCGCACATAGACCTTAGCCGGATCGTAGTGTGGCCCGAAATCCCAAGATGGGAACCGACCGTGCTTCATCGCATCCTGTACAAAGATACGCTTGCGTTGAGACGCTCTGATACGCTGATCAAGGTCATTTTCATCCCAACGTTCCTGCATCTCGGCGAACATCACACTCAATTCGTCCTGATAGTCCGGTGCCTCCGCAAGATTGGTCAATTCAAATGGGTCTTTTGCAAGATCAAACAACATTTTAGGATCTGTCCGGCTGTGCACCAGTTTCAGGTTACTCTTGATCATTATCATCGCAGGCGCATAAAGCCCCTCACCGTTGAATTCGATAAATATCTTGTCGTCTTTACTTCCCCGCTTGGGCAAATCCAACAAACTGCGGCCATCGTAAGGGGCGGCATAGCTGTCAAACGTTCCGTCACTGGCTATGTCGGTGAACGTCGGCAGTAAGTCAACCAGCGAGGTCAACGCCTCTTCACGGTGACCCGCTTTCAGTTTCGGACCTTGCGCAATGAGCGGCACACGAACGGATGCCTCGAACGGGTTGAACTTGAACCACATCCCGCGTTCACCAAGCATTTCGCCGTGATCAGATGTTATGAAAATATAGGTATTATCCAGTTCACCGGTGCTTTGTAGCGTTTCTACTAACCCACCAATCAACTCGTCAAAATGCGAAACCATCGCAAAATAACCGCGGCGCGCATTATAGAGTTGCTCAGGCGTGATATCGAATTCGTCTTGCCGGATCGTCAGATAATACCGCTGTGCCCACGGATCGCGATCCTCGTATGGAATGTGGGGGACTTCCGGATCAAGGATATCGACACCTTCATACATGTCCCAATATTTCTTGCCAGCAACAAAAGGATTGTGCGGCTGGGTAAAAGATACATGCAGCATGAAAGGGCGATTATCAGTAGACCGAGCGTGGTTGTACATCTCTTGCTTGGCCGCTGCGAAGACCTCCTCGTCGTAGTCAATCTGGAGATTACGTTCACAATGACCCGCCTCAACGACGCTTAGAAGACTCATCACGGAAGGCGCATAAGGCTCGTCCGTTTGATCCCAATCTGCAGTCCATGCAAAGTCAGATGGGTAGATGTCAGTTGTCAAACGTTCCTCGAATCCATGGAGTTGATCAGGGCCCACGAAGTGCATTTTTCCAGACAGCGTAGTCTTGTAGCCAAGCGCGCGTAGGTAGTGTGCAAAGGTTGGCTCAGACGGCAGAAATTCGGCACCGTTGTCAAACACACCAACGTCAGATGGTAACCTCCCCGTCATCATGGACGCCCGCGAGGGGCCGCATACCGGATTGTTGCAATAGCTATTGGTAAAGGTCGTACCGTTCTCCGCAATCTTGTCAATATTCGGTGTGATCGCATATGGCTTGCCATAAGCTGATAGGCAAAGGGAGGTCATCTGATCAGCTTGTATGACGAGTATGTTAGGGTGGGTCATAGATAAATCCTGTCTTTTGATGCGTAATCCCGTACTGGATGCGCTATTAAAATATTGGAGTTTTTTGCATTGCTCCCCAACGTATTTCTGTTTAGTGAGCCTAATAAAACAAACACTAAATTCACACCACAGGCTCCTTACGATTTCGTAAGAAGTAATGAAATGACACTAGTATTATCAGCAATAAATATCCAATAATATCTGTTGATATCGAAGCGCTTAACAGACAGAAAGTAACGATAATATAGGCTAATCTCTCAACTAGTAATAACTTAGATATCAGCCACCCCTGAATACAAAATGATAGACACAATGAGCCAATTATTGCTGAAAAAGAAGTTACCAGTATCGTTGAAATTGATGCCTCAATCCCTATTAAAACTGGGTTAAATGCAAAAAAGTATGGAATAATAAATGCCGAACATCCAAATTTACATGAAACCATTGCTATCTTGAATGGATCGGCGTTTGCGAGCCCAGAAGCGGCGTACGCCGCAAGTGCTACTGGAGGTGTGATTGACGAAAGCATCGCCGAATAAAAAACAAATAAATGAGCAGCAAGTTTATGGACACCTAACTGTTCAAGTGCAGGTGCTGCAAGCGTAGCTACAAGGATATAAGCCGCCGCTGTTGGCAATCCCATTCCCAAAATTAAACACGAGATCATAGTCAAAACTAAAGCTATAAAAAGACTTCCACCAGAAAGAGAAATCACTAACGACGAAAACTTTAGACCTATACCTGTTAGTGTGATTACTCCAATTATTATTCCAGCGCACGCACAAGCTGTAGCTACAGGAATTACTGCATCGACTCCATTTTCAATCGATTTAATTATTTTTCTTAATGTTAGCCAAGTCGAACGACGAACATAACTGACTGCCACAGCCATCATCAACGCACAAACAGAACAATACATAACTGAGTACCCATTTAACATCATGTAAATAAATACTGGGAGTGATAGAAGTAAGTGCCCGCCGCTTGCAAAGGTTTTTGATAACGATGGTATGTCCTTAGTATCTAGAATAGGAATATTGCTTTTTATCGACTCTAAATGCACAACAGAAAAAAGAACTATATAATATAAAATAGCAGGAAGAAGTGCAGCCTTAGCTATTTCAAAATAAGAAATACCAGTCATATCAGACATTAAAAAAGCAGCAGCTCCCATGACAGGAGGCATTAGTTGTCCTCCTGTAGAAGCAACTGCTTCGATGGCTCCAGCTGTCTCAGACCTATAGCCAGTTCGTTTCATTAATGGTATTGATATGGTTCCAGTAGTTAAAACATTCGCGACTGCCGTTCCAGAAATCATTCCCATTAAACTAGAGCCCACAACTGAAGCTTTTGCAGGGCCACCTCGAGATTTTCCTGTTAACGCATTTGCTATATCCATTAAGACTTTTCCAGCCCCAGAGCTTTCAAGAACTGCTCCAAATAAGACTATTAAAATCACAAACGTAGCTGTAACCCCAAGGGGTGTTCCAAATATCCCACTACCACCCAAATACAAATGAGATACCACTCTATTTAGGCTATATCCCCTATGCCCAGCTTCTCCAGGTAAAAAATTTCCCAAAAGCGCATAGGATAAAAATACTATTGCTAATATTGTTATAGGCCAACCAATAGTCCTTCTAGTTGCATCTAAAAGAAAAATGATTGCCGCAAGTCCTAGATAGAACTCATAGTATGCCAACTCACCATACCGGTCATTAATGGCATCATAAAAGATTATCTGATAGATCATTACCATTAAGCTCAAGATTGCTAAGAATATGAATATATATCCTCGAAGTGAATTTACTAATTCTCCAAACGACATTTTTTCGAGAGGGTAAAGATAAACTAAGAAAAGTATCATACCAATATGAAAAGATCTCTGAATCATATCAGGGAAAACGCCCCAGAACGCCGTATAAATACTAAATGCTGACAGTAAAATAGCAGCACAGATTCTGACCAAAAAAATCGGAGGGCAGTTTAAAATATCATCGACAAAGGATTTCATATTATCTTTCTAAAATTACGAAAAATTATTGTATAAGCTTTGCTTACGGGGATTGTGTGGTTCACCCTTATCAAGATGATTATCTTTTCTGAGCCTTCGTTGCCGTGGTGCTGGAAAGTGTCACTCCATCGTTGACGTATATTGAAAAGACCCGTGAAATCAGATGGCCAGCTTTAATAAGCAAGATATTTGTGCTGCATCCATCCCTAATTCTCTAATAATTATTTCCTATGAGGTGCTTTGAAAGCATCTCATAGGAAAACTAGTGAACTAGTTGGCTGTTCTTTTTACAAACTCTTCTATGCCAGGAACTCCGATTTCTCTATAATATTTTAAGGCTCCTGGGTGAAGCGGAGCGCCAAATCCATTAAGAATTGTTGCTTTTGAAACTTTCCCAAATGCAGGGTGAACTGCTTTCAAATTACCTAAGTTTTCAAAGATGGCTTTAGTCATAGCATAAACAAGATCCTCTGGAACATCTTTGGAAATCACCATTCCATTTGCCAAGCTAAATGATGGGGTGTCATCATCAATTCCATTATAAGTTCCACCTGGGATAGATAGTCTTGCATATGGAGGATATTTAGCCTGATGCTTTGCAAAAAAAGCATCTGGAATAGGAATCAATATAACTTTTCTGGACGCAACTAACTTTTTGACTGGAGGTAAAGGAAAGCTTCCATTCCAAATCGCAGCATCTATGTTTCCATCAGCAAGAGCATTTGCCATGGCACCTAATTTAATCCTAAAGGCTTTAAAATCTGCGCCCTCTTTTAACCCAAGAGTATCCATCATAGCATCTGCATCAAGCATAGACACTCCACCAGGCTGGCCCATCCCAACTCTTTTACCTTTTAGGTCTGCCATGGTAGTTATACCACTTCCCTCAAGAGTAATAATGTGCATGGCCACCGGAGCAATGCCCATCCAGCTGAGAATTTTTCCCTTCTCAGATCCTTTATAAGGACCAGTCGCAGCGTATGCTTGGAATGAAGAAAGCGTAGTTGCCATAGAAATTTCGAGTTCTTTGTTTTGCAACAACTTAATGTTTGCAACGTAACCTTTCGTTTCTTCTGCGGTTACAGAAACCCCATCGACGTTTTTATTTATCACGTCTGCTATACCTGCCGACCATGTATAAGCAGTACAGCCTATCGGGCAGGAACCAATTGAAAGTTTGGTATTAGCAGCGTTGACAGAGGATATAGAAAACGCCCATCCCATGAGAGCCACTAATACTACCATATATTTTCTAAAATTCATTATTTTATTCTCCCAATTAAAATGCGTATTATTATATTAATCACGGTAATTAAATAAAAAAAATGTGTCAAGCGAATTTCTTAAAGCAGTTATTTTAAAGTACTGTTATGTTTCTCACTTAAAGTTACCGCAAAATGCCCATAATTAAATGCGATGCACAACTGCTGACATTCTTAGACAAATTCTTCAGAGTTTTTTGAGGTACTTTTACTCATTAATTTTTGAGTTAGCAATTTTTGAACATCGAAAGTTGGAGAGTAGATATTTTCAACTAGACTAAGAGCTGACGCAGCAATTGCAGGGGGAAAAATGGGTTGATCGTTAGCTGTTATGACTTTGGTCGTGACACCGCTTTCAACGAGCTGTTTGCAAAATGCTTTCCCAAAAATGGAACTGCGACCAAGAGGCCCCGTTAATAAGATGCACTGTGGGTCGATTGCTCGTAGCATCGCGACACAATGGCTGCCAAGTGCCCTGCCCGCATGTTGGAGGACCTTCATTATTTTCTCGTCTGTTGATGATTTCTCAAGGATAATGCGAAGTTTTTCATCTTGATCCTGAATACCCAAAATACCGTCCACAGTCGCGGTTCTTACACCTAGTTGTTCCAAGATTGCCCAACCGGATGCAACCATTGTGATGCAATCAGATTTTCCACAAGAACACATGGCGCCATCTTGACCTGAAGGGAAGTGCCCTATCTGGCCAGCTGTATTATTGTGGCCCCGTAATATCTTGCCATTGGATATTGTGGCAACGCCCAAACCAAGAGCCGCTCGCACCAAGAAAATATCTGTCATACCCGCGCAACAACCAATGCGGGTTTCAGCAACAGCAACGCAACGGTTAACGTTTTCAACGGTGATGGGCATATCTAATCGAATTTCAAGGCTTTTGCGAACATCAAACGGGGGCCAGCGTAACTGAGGTGAATGCAACAACAGACCATCTTCGATATTGAGATAGCCCGCAATTGCCACACCAGCGGCAAGCACCTGATCACGTCTAATTTCGCAATCACTAATCATTTGAAGCGCGGTAGCAGAAATTTCATCTAGGGTGCGTTTGGCATTGCTTAGATCAGTCGGCTGAACGGAGATGCTGGCAATTACTGTCCCAGAAATATCGGTTAGGGCTACACTGGTGTTGAAGGCCAAAATACTGAAGCCCAAAACATACCCGCCCTTGTTATTGATTTCTAATCCTGTGCGTCGCCGTCCGCGCCCCTGTTGCACCTTGAGATTGCCAGTCTCTTTCACCAAACCAGCGTTCAAAAACTCTTGAACTATGCGCGTCATAGCAGCATTGGTCAGACCTGTTTCATTTGCGAGGCGACTGCGATCAATACCAGGGTTCTCAAGTACCAGTTTCATAACACTAGCCCGATTGAAATTTCGCATGCTGTCTACGTTCTGGCTTTTTGATAGCATTTTAAATCCAAATAATTCTATTAATCACGGTAAGTAAATAAAAAAAAGTGTCAAGTTAAGTTTCTTATAACAATACGGTTAAAGGTGCTGTTAGATTTCTCAAATAAAGTTTCCTCTTTCGCTAACCTGACGTTATAGATGAGCTTTCAATCATCCTTAAAAATTGGATTTATCGATATTTTATCTTTCTAATTTTTGACAAACAAAATCCAGCCCATATCAATAGGTTAGCATATCTCACGCCACGTTCAAATGCCAGATTTTGGCTAACAGTTTGGCATACAGTCTAACTGGGACCTAGGAGCAAGGTGCGACGACCAATGGCCAAGAACCGGGGGTTACTGAGCCCAACCCAAACAGATGAAACGCGCAAGGCTGACCCTAGGCACCCCGGATCATGGGCTGCGCGCCTCGTACCTCGGGCCTTTAGTACTGGAGTGGTGGATTCATTGGGAGAGGGTTTTGTTCTTCACAAAAAGTATCAGACATATATAGTATGGGCATGAAAACAAACAAAGAAATTTCTTGAATAATAGCAAATTGTATATTGCTTACTGGGCAAGGCATCCCCATCACTCCAACCATGATAATGAAGGTTATGTGGGGATCAGATCCAATTCTCTATCTGAGCGAACGTAGAAAAACACCGCGTACAGGATCACGTCTTTTGGATAATGGCTGCCTTTGAAATCTATGCTCATATTTGGTGTGTCCTGCCTGTGGCTTTTTGGGCAAACATATGACAGATTCAAAGTGGTACTGAAGCCGAGTGAAACTTTGCGACAGAACCGTCTGGTCTACGTGGTTAAGACAGGCGGCACAAACAAAATGGAGATCATAAAATGAGCAATGAAATGAAAGCACTGGTAAAAGCCAAGCCCGAAGCTGGTTTGTGGATGGAATATGTCCCCGTGCCAGAACCCGGCCCAGAAGATGTGTTGATCAAGGTAAAAAAATCGGCAATTTGCGGCACCGATGTGCATATCTGGAAATGGGACGAATGGTCAGCAAAAACTGTGCCAGTACCGAT
>Ga0114997_10002421_pt1 | contig 15040 bp, 21 predicted proteins | sample ArcticOcean_MG_C_2_FD_87045 | JGI IMG/M metagenome (GOLD analysis project Ga0114997, IMG submission 87045) | Marine microbial communities from western Arctic Ocean - ArcticOcean_MG_CB4_136 | ecosystem: Environmental > Aquatic > Marine > Oceanic | place: Arctic Ocean: Canada Basin | collected... | reverse complement strand
TTTTTTTACTCGAGTGAGATATTCTGTTTTTGAAAATAATATTGGGTTATTAAATGAATTTTTAAATATCTGCATTAATATTATCTTAGCAGTAGATAATACTATAACAATTGGATTAATTGCTGCTAACTTTGTTCCAAAAAATATAATTCAAACAAGTAGGTAACAAAAACTGAAAAGATAATTTTAAAAACTAATACCAAATGCATGAACTGGCCAATGCTTTACACAGGAAATCCTTATGTAATCCAACCTGGTAATGTCTTCTTCATGCAAATGATACTTATGGATTCAGGCAATGAATTAGCCATGAATTTAGGAGAAACGTATCTTGTAACTGAGAATGGAAACGAAAGATTAGGGAATCAGAAACTTGATTTGGTAGTGTTATGGTCGTCATGTTTGCTCTTGTAATAAATATGACCTCAGCAAGAAAACCGAGGCCACATTTTCTCAGTTTTTGATTTTATGTGTAGCTAACAGGGTTTCCTGGCCTGCCATTAGGTAAATCTTTATTTTTGATTTCAGTAACTGCATCTTTTGTAGTACTGATTTTTACCTCTACTATTTCTTTAAGACGATCATTATCAACTAATTGCTCTTTACAATAATTAATAACTTTTTCTTTAGCATCTTCAGCAGATTCTGCTTTAATGATTTCTTCTCTAGTGGAAGTTGATTTTTCAATTACGTCCACTTTAACTTTATACATATTATTCATGTAACCTCCATAGAAATTTATAACATGATATACATACCAATCTCAAACACTAACATTAATTTTTATTAAGGTTTTATTAATTTTTTTGTTATTTTGTTAATTTTTATTCTCGTTACACGTTACTTATGGTTAAAAGCACAGTTCATGGCACACGGCTAACAGAACGTGCCTACACACTTTTCTAATTTACTGAATTTATATTATGAATTTATGTTCAGATTAGTTCTACACGTAATTGAAATAGATTTTTAATTATCCCTATTACATTAGCAGACTTTTATAAGATGAAGGATTAATAGGTTTAAAATCTCTTCCATGTTTGTATTCTGGTCGAGAAAATTTGGTTTGAGCGTTATCGCACGGATTAAGAATGGCTGAAAAAATTGCTCTATCAAATGGTGACATGTTATGCGCTGAACCATGTACTAGGTTATCTACAAAAATAACAACTGTACCAGCGTTTCCATGAGCCGATATAATTCCATTTTCTTTTACAAGAGTTTTAACATTTTGCTGATCAACAACCCACAATGGGTAATTTGTAGTAACAGTATCAAGTTTTGATGGTATAGAACCGTATTTATGAGATTTGGGAATGAAGAAAAGTGGACCATTAAATTCATTAACGTCATCAAGAAAAACATGCAAATTCAAAGCCATTGGTTTGGGAGATCCATCTTCGCCATAATGAGTTGCAAAATCATAATGCCACTGCCAAACTTCCCCTGTAAAAGCAGCTTTGACGTTAATTTTTGTTTGCTGAATATAAAGATTATGACCGCGTATCTGACATGCTGGCTCAAAAAAATTAGGGTGTCGAGTGAGATCATCAAAAATCTTGCTACGAAGATGCAGCCCCATTGCAGTACGGACTACCCCTGAAGATTTTTCGGCTATGTTGGCCTCGTTTTTCTCATTAAAGGCTAAAGTCATAGCATCACGAAGATTCTTTATTTCTTCATTTGAAAAGCAACCTGGTATAATGGCATATCCAAGTTCATCAATTTTTTTAAGTTGGTTTTTATTGAGTTTCATTTATTTTGCATTAATTTAATAAATCTAGAACCACGATCCTAGCACAAAAATCTACGACGTAATACCGACGTAATTTCGTTAAAACTTCTACCTTTCAGTATTTCAACATCGTTGCAAAATAAGGATTATAAAAGCACGGTCTGGGGCACCGGGTAACAGAACGCCCCTACACACTCCTCAGTTCACTTGACTTTTCTTTATTCAATCTAGTTTTTGTGATAATGAGCTAATTTAGATTTGTTTTACTTACTTCAGGATCGTTTGCTGATTCTTCACTGTGAATTTCTTTTTCTTCGTTAAATTTATCATCACCCCAATATTTTATTTTTCTTTCTTCCTCTATTTTTTTTAATTTTTCATCTTTTAATATTTCTTTTTCCTCTTTTAATTTTTCCTTTATCTCATATTTTTCTCCCCATTCTTTTATTTTTTTATTTTCAGCAGTTTTTAAAATTTCTTTTTGCTCATTTATTATTTTTTGTTCTTTTCTTTTACGTCTTTGTTCTTTTTGTTCTTTTAAGTTTTGCTCTTCTTCTCTTACTTTTAGATCTACATCTTTTCGTTCTTGCTCTTCTTCTTTTAGTTTTTGTTTTTTGTTTTTTTGTACCTGTTCAGTGTCTTTCCGTCTTAGATCTTCATCTTTTAGTCTTAAATATTCATCTTTTTTTCTTTGTTCTTCTTCTTTTAGTTTAAGTTCTTTATTTTTTAGCTTTAGCTCTTCTTCATTTGCTTTTAATCTTTTTTCTTCTTTTAGAATTTTTTCTTCTCTTGATATTAATTCTTTCTTTTCTTGAATAATATGTTTTGATTCTCCTCTCTCTTTAAGCTTTATTTCTTTAAGCTTGTTAGCTTCTTGTTGCTTTTTATATTTTATATAAAATTTACCAAGCATATTAGGCAACTTCTCTAACGAAATTGCTGAACCAGGATTTCTCTTATAATTTTTTTTCTTTTTCTTTTTCTTTTTCATAGTTATTATTTCTAATAATAATTATTTAAGCAAAATTTCATTTATCATACAAGCAAATCGTAAGCTTATATGGTTATGTCTATTTACAACCTAAAAGCGATTTAATTTATTTTTTTTCAGTGTTTGGGGTGGCCAACACCTGTGTCTGGGGCAACGAGAAACAGAACGCCTCTTACCAATTCTCTATTTTGTTAAATTTATAATATGATTTATCGTTTGGAAATTGAAAAGATGAAATGTGACAATGTAATTAATTTTAACTTTTGATATTGTAACCTTTTTTAAGTAATAATGTGACTAAGATAATACAAATCATTAAAAAGAAAACCATAGAACTAATACTAATCCATATATTAAAATCAGACACACCATAAAAAGCAAACCTTAAACCATTAATTAAATAAACCACTGGATTAAAATAACTCACAGTTTGCCAAAATGGTGGCAACATATCTAGAGAGTATAAACTTCCACCTAAAAAAACCATTGGTGTAATAACCAAAGATGGAATGATAGACATTTGCTCAAAATTTGAACTTACAACACCAATTAGAAAACCAAATAAAGCAAAAGTAAAGGAAACCAAAATTAATAAAAAAATCATTAAAAATGGGTATTTAACAGATACATCAACAAAAAAAGATGCAGTAAAATAAATAACCACTCCTACAATTAATGTTTTGGTTGCTCCAGCCCCTACAAAAGCCAAAACTATTTCTAATGTTGAAATTGGCGCTGCAAGAATTTCATAAATTGTTCCATTGAATTTGGGAAAAAAAATTCCAAATGATGTGTTACTTATTGCTTGCGTTAACAAGGTAAGCATTAATAAACCAGGCACTATGTATGAGCCATAACTAATACCATCAATTTTTTGAACATAATTTCCTATAACTGATCCAAAGACAACAAAATATAATGAAGTAGAAATTACTGGAGACAAAAGAGATTGAGTTAGTGTTCTTCTAAATCTATCCATCTCATGAAGGTATATTGCTTTAAAACCATAATAATTAAATTTCATTATTCTCCTTCACTAAATTAACAAATATTTTCTCCAATGTACTTTGCTCTGTTTTTAAATCTTTTAACTTTAAACCTGCATTTTTTAAACCTTGTAATAAATCAGTAATTCCTGTTTTCTCAACTTGAGCATTATAAGTATAAATTAATGACATATTGTTTTCACCAATATCTAAATTGTATTTAGATAGCCCTTCTGGAACTTTTGTAATCTCATCCTGTAGTTCAACAGTTAATTTTTTATGACCCATTTTTTTAATTAATTCTTTTTTATCTTCAACCAAAATAATTTCACCTTGGTTAATTACTGCTACTCGGTCAGCAATAGCTTCTGCTTCCTCTATGTAATGAGTGGTTAGAATAATAGTAACACCTGTTTTTCTTAATTCTTCAACTACAAGCCACATGTCTTTTCTTAATTCAACATCAACACCAGCCGTGGGTTCATCTAGAAATAATATTTTTGGTTCGTGTGATAAAGCTTTTGCAATTAAAACTCTTCTCTTCATACCACCTGATAATTGTCTTAATCTTTGGTCTTTCTTGTCCCACAAACTTAAATCTTTTAAAATTTTTTCAATATGTTCTGGCTTAGGGGGTTTGCCATATAATCCTCTTGAATAAGCTACATTATTAAACACTGTTTCAAAGGATTCTAAGTTTAATTCTTGAGGAACAAGACCTATTCTTGATCTCGTATCACGGTAATCTTTAATAATATTAAAGCCATCTATAGTTACTGACCCCGAAGAAGGCGTAACAATTCCACAAATAACACTGATTAAAGTTGTTTTACCGGCACCATTTGGCCCAAGCATTGCAAGAATTTCACCTTGCTTAACTTTAAGATTAACTTTTTTAAGTGCACTAAAGCCATTGTCATATACTTTTGATAAATTGTTAATAACTATTTGATTTTCAGACATCTAGTGGAATGTATATAGTTATTATTATTTCTAATACAATTTTTTAGGCTAATTTATTTCTAATTCATTGGATAAATAAAAACTTGATTTAGTAGTCTTTTAGACATCAAGATTACAGAGTATCACTTCTTACTTTTTTAACAGCTTATCTTTCATAATTAATTTAAGTTTCTTTAAGGTTCATAAATCGTACCAACTTTTTTGCCCTCTTTTTAAGTTTCTCTCTTTTTCAACAATAGTTACCTTTTTTTAAGATCTTTGTGTTTTTCTTTTATTTTCATTTTTAGTGGAGCCTAGTTCATGGCACGCAGTAACAAAAAGCTTCTATTTCATCAGTAATTAACTAATTATAAATTTTTGTAAGTGCTCTATAAGTTCTTTTTGCTCTTTCATCATAATTTTCAAAACATCGCGGATTGAAATAATTCCAACAATTTTTTTATTTTCTAACACTGGAAGATGTCTAATTCCTTTTTCATTCATTATTTTCATACACTGGTCAATTTTATGATTTTTAGTAACAGTGATTAATTCTTTGGTCATAACTTCATTTAATAATGTATCCTTGCTACTCTTGCCTTTTAAAACAATCTTTCTTGCATAATCTCTTTCTGAAAATATACCTATAGGGAAATCATTATTATCAACGATAATGATTGCGCCTATATTATTTTCTGACATTAAAATAAGTGCCTGTTTTACATTTTGGTCTTTTGAAATAGTCCAAATTTTTCTGTTTTCATTTAGTTTTAAAAAATCTTCTAATGTAGTCATTATTTTTAATTTAAAATTTTTTTCTTAGTTATTTCATAAACAAAGATCCTAGCATAAATAATGTGGTCGGGCTAGAGTCGAGATTCACAATTCAATTTAGTGTTTTATCAGATCAACTTTGTTGTAAAATAACGATTATAGAAGCTCAGCTCATGGCACATGGCTGACGGTACACATCTTCTTACTTTTTTAACAGCTTATCTTTCATAATTAATTTAAGTTTCTTTAAGGTTCTTAAATCGTACCAACTTTTTTGCCCTCTTTTTAAGTTTCTCTCTTTTTCAACAATAGTTACTTTTTTTTTAAGATCTTTGTGTTTTTCTTTTATTTTCATTTATTTTAGAACCACGATTCCTAAAAGTTTTTTCATGAACCACAATCCTAGCACAAAATCAGTTCACACACAGTTCCAATTTCACCTGAAATTCTGATAGTTTCTAGATTAAGTTGTAGCAACTTTGTTGCAAAATAAGAATTATAGAAGCACGGTCTGGGGCACCGGGTAACAGAACGCCCCTACACAACACATCTACTTATCTTTATTTATAATGCTGATTGATGTTTGGATTACTTTCGAGCGTACTCTGGGCGTAATTTCGTTATAGTTTTTTAGTCAACGCGTCGACTGTGATATTAGCATTGGTTAATGTCTGACTATCCATGAAGTGTTTGTTAGCGGAGATGAATGTGACATCTGTAATCCCGATGAAGCCAAGAATGTGCCGTAGATAGCCGCTGGCAAAATCAATATCTGATCCAAATTGTGTGCCACCTGATGCAAAGCAAACGATTGCTTTTTTACCTGTCATCAACCCTTTAGGACTTCCATCTAAATAAGCAAAAGTCTTTCGAGCGCGGCAGACAAGATCGATCCACAACTTTAGGCTCGCTGAGATTGAGAAGTTATAAAGAGCAACACCTATAATCAAAGTGTCAGCCACTTCAATTTCTGCAACAAGCTTATCAGATAGTGCTAAAGTTTTCCTTTGTTCATCAGTGTGATCATCGGCTGGTGTATTGTTGGCCTCAATCCATGCAATATCTACTTGTGGAAGGCGTTCATTCAAATCACGAACAGTTACTTCTGGAGACTTTCATTCGCTTGCAACCCATCAATGATACGATCAGTTAAACGTCGGCTCTCTGAAGTTTTAGTTTTAGCGCTACTATCAATACGAAGAATTATCATAGGTTGACTCATGTTTTTTCTTTAAGTTAATTTAGAATGTATTTAGTTCTTCAAGATTAATTTGCTAGTACGCAAAAAAAACCTCTTTTAGCTCTTTTAGAAGATCTAAACCATTTTAATGTACTCTTTTCTATAAATTTGATATTTTGTTCTTCAATACTTGTATAAGTCTCATAATGACCATGAGTTTTCATGCATTGAATACAATGACAGTTTTGAACATCTCTATGGTTTCCACACGATGTAAATTTTATACCCCCACACAAACAGCTTACTTTAAGAGATAGTCTTTTCAAATATTTTTAAAATCTTTTAAAGTATTTATCTAAATGATATAATTTTATATGAAAAAAATTGTTGTTATAATTATTTTAAGTTTAATATTTAATATATCGATGGCTGACGAACATAAAGTAATTAATTATAATTCCAATTCTATAAAATGAAAAATTTAACCCTAATTATTCCCGCAAAACAAGAATCTGAGTCTCTACCTAGGGTATTGAAAGAAATAAGTGATTTAGAATGTGAAATAATTATAATTTTAGAATCTACAGATTTAACAACTATTGACTCTGTTAAAGATTTTAACTGTAAGCTAATTTATCAATCGGGCAAAGGTTATGGAAATGCTTTAATTGAAGGAATAAATAATGTTCAAACAAAATTTTTATGTATATTTAATGCTGATGGTTCTTTTGACCCGAAATACTTAAATGAGATGTTAAAGATTTGTGAAAACAATGATTATGTTTTTACATCAAGATATCTGAAGAACGCAGGAAGTGAAGATGATACTATTATTACAAAGATTGGGAATTTTATTTTTTCATTATTAGGTAATATGTTATTTTCACTTAAATTATCAGACATATTATTTACCTACATTCTCGGAAAGACTAGTTCATTTAAATCATTAAATTTAAAATCTAATGATTTTTGCCTTTGTGTAGAAATTCCAATAAATGCAAAAAAAATGAATGCTTTGTATAATGACATCCCAAGCTATGAGAGAAAAAGAATAGCGGGTAAAAAAAAAGTTAGTGAATTTAGAGATGGTTTTAAAATACTTACTTATATGATTAAACGTTTTTTAAATTTGTAAATTAATCAATTATAGCTTAATTCTAAAACAAACATGAAAACTGTTACAAAGGTTAAAATTGCAAAATTTATATTTAACACATTAATTTTTTTTGGATTTAAAAAAAAAAATTTAGTAAAAAGAAACTCTATTAATTGGAGTCTAGATTTATCAGAGGGAATTGATCTATCAATTTTTTTATTTGGGTCCTTTCAGGGGGAAATTATAAAATCTATAGTTAATGTAATATTTAAAAATAAAATACAAAATAATAAAACCTTTTATATATTAGATATTGGATCAAATATTGGAGATAAATCTTTAAGCTTAACTAAAAATTTAATTGATAAAAAAATTGATGATTTTAAAATTTTTTCAATTGAACCAACGGACTATGCTTTTGATAAACAATCAATAAATCTCAATCTTAATCCTGATTTAAAAAAAAAAATTTCTCTTTCTAAACTATATATTTCAAACACAAATATTAAAAAAAAAAGCACTTACTCAAGTTGGAAACTAGAGGGTAATTTAAAAAGTCACAAAATTCATAAAGGTGTAGCAAAAGAAATAAATAAAAAAACAAAAAATATTTCTTTAGATAAATTTATTAAAAATAATGGAATTAAAGATAATATTATTTTAAAAATAGATGTTGATGGATTTGAGTTAAATGTTTTAAAAAGCTGTGTTAGGAGTCTTAAAAAATATAATCTAATAATTTTTATGGAATACGCTCCTTATGCCTTAAAAGAATATGGATCTAACATTTATAAATTTAATAATTTTATTAAGGAATATAATTATAAAATCTTTGATTTAGATTTTAAAAAATTAAATCAAATAAATGTAAAAGAAGGATCAAGCAAAGACATTATATTGATTAAGGGTAAATAAACTTTATAATTAACTATTGTGATATTATATTCCCATGTTATTTAGACAATTATTTGATAAAACATCTTGTACTTACACTTATCTTATAGCTTCTGCTAAAGGAAGGGAGGCCTTAATCATTGACCCAGTATTAGAAAATGTTGAACAATATATTAAACTTTTAAAAGAATTAGATTTAAAGCTAGTCAAGGTTATAGACACCCATATTCATGCAGATCATATATCAGGAATTGCTGAATTAAGAGACAAAACTAATTGCGTAACTGTGATGGGTGATAAAACACTAGCTGATGTTGTTGCAATGCAAGTTGCTGATGAAGAAAAAATAAAAATTGAGGGTTTAGAAGTACAAGCTATTTATACACCCGGTCATACCATTGAAAGTTTTAGTTTTTTAATGAATGACAGGGTTTTTACAGGTGACGCTTTATTAATTAGAGGAACCGGCAGAACTGATTTTCAAAATGGAAATGCAAGAGACTCATATAATTCAATTTTTAACAAATTGCTAAAATTACCTGATGAAACATTAGTTTATCCAGCACATGATTATAAAGGTGAAATGGTTAGCACTATTATTGAAGAAAAAAAGTTTAATCCAAGATTACAAGTGAGCTCTGCTGATGAATATATTGAAATTATGAATAATCTTAACTTACCTAATCCAAGTATGATGGATGTAGCAGTTCCTAATAATTTAAAACTTGGCATAGATTTTAATAAACAAAAAGTAAATAATGGAATAGAACCTGGAAAATTTAATGAAATTAAAAAAGATACTCAATCAATTTTAATTGACCTTAGAGAGCAAAATGAAATTGACAAAGAAGGCATGATCAAAAATAGTATTGTAGTTCGTTTTCCTGAAATTAATGATTATCTTCTAAAAAATAAAAAGACCTTAAAAGATAAAAGAATTTTATTTTACTGTGCGCATGGTCATAGATCTACTCTAGCTGTTCAACTCTCTAAATCTTATCAATTTTCTAATTGCTTCCATTTAATTGGCGGACTTAAAAATTGGAAAAAAGAAGGCCTTAAACTAATATGAATATAGTAAATTTTACACCTATAACTGCATTCACAGGTGGATTGATAATAGGTTTAGCTGTAATTCTATTTTTTGTTTTCAATGGTCGTTTAATTGGAATTAGTGGAATCGCTAGTAATTTTTTAACATCAAAAAATAATAGAATGGATAATTTTTTATTTCTTATTGGGTTAATTATTGGTCCTATTGTTTATAAATTTATTACACAAAAAGAAATCAATATTTCTATCTCAAATTCTTTACTTTTATTAGCTATAGCTGGACTGTTAGTCGGTGCAGGAACCAGAATTAGTGGTGGATGCACTAGCGGTCACGGCATAAGTGGAATTGGTAGATTTTCCTTAAGATCTATTGTTGCAACAGTAACTTTTATGATTGTTGGTATTTTAACCGTATTAATCAAAAATATAATATGAGCAGAATTGTATCTTTAATTTCTGGAATAATTTTTGGAGTAGGTCTTACCATTTCGCAAATGATAAATCCTGCAAAAGTTTTAAGTTTTTTAAATATTTTTGGTAATTGGGACCCATCTTTAGCATTTGTTATGATTGGGGCTTTGATAATTTCCTCACCCTTTTTTTATTTATTTAAAAATAATAAAAAACCTGTTTTTGCAGACAATTTTTCTTACTCAAACAATAAAAAATTAAATAAAAAATTAATAATTGGTTCTTCACTTTTTGGAGCTGGTTGGGGTTTAGCTGGTTTGTGTCCTGGACCTGCAATTGCATCTTTGGCTTTATTAAATACAAGCTCGGTAATTTTTATAATTACAATGTTTGTTGGATTTTATTTATCAAATATATACAAAACTAAAAAAAATTCATAATTCTATTTGGTAGGAAGCAAATTTATGTCAAATTATATATGGATATTTTTAATAAACATACATAGTTTAAAAAAAATTGTTACTATATAGTCTGTGATACTGTTAACAGAAAATGACTAAAATTATGATACTAAATTTTATATTAAAATATATTGGTTTTTTTGCAGCATTCTGCACTACTGTTGCTTTTTTTCCTCAAGCTGTAAAAGTTTGGCAGACAAAAAGTACAAAAGATATTTCTTTGTACATGTTTATTATCTTCACTATAGGAGTTTTTTCATGGTTAATTTATGGAATAATTATATCTAACTTGCCATTGATAATGGCAAATGCAGTAACGTTAGTATTGTCTTTATTCATACTAATATACAAATTAAGATATAAATAAAACTGGACATCGAGCAACAAAATACCCATCTCAACCCACTACTCTATTTAGCTTGCAAGAATACACTTGGTGATTTTATTTGAAAAAAATAGTTATTAAATTGTAAGATATTTTTGTACCAGATCATTGGTTATTTTTGAGGCATTTCCTTCTTCAACAATTTTACCTCTTTCTAGTATAGAAAAATTATTTGCTGCTTTTTTTATAAAATTTACATTTTGTTCAACAATAATAATAGTCAAATTAAATTCTTTGTTTAATTTTATTAAAACATTTTCTATTTCTTCAACGAGATTTGGCTGTATACCTTCAGTTGGTTCATCTAATATTAATATTTTGGGTTTTGTAAGTAAAGCTCTTGCTATCGCTAACTGCTGTTGTTGACCACCAGATAAATCCCCTCCTCTTCTTTTCCAAAATTTTTTTAATATTGGAAATAATTTTAGAGTAAATTCAAAATCTTCATTTACATTACTAGTGTTATCTTTGTCTCTAGCAAAAGTTCCAATAATCATATTTTCTTCTATAGTATATTGTGGCATTATACCCCTTCCTTGAGGCACATATCCTAACCCTTCTATTGCTCTATTATGTGTTTTAAGATTACTTATATTTTTTTCCGCTAAATGAATTGAGCCATTAGTTTTATCCATTAATCCCATAATAGTTTTAAGAAGAGTAGTTTTTCCCATTCCATTTTTACCAAGAATGCCATGAAAGCTGCCTTCATTAATTTTTAAATTTATTTTGTTTATAGCTAAACTTTCACCATAAAAAGAAGATACATTTTCTAGTTTAAGCATTTGTTATTCCTTTATTGCCTAAATAAGCTTTTTTTACTTTTTCATCATTTTCAATAACACTAGTTTTACCTTCAGCCAAAAGTGTTCCTTCGTGCATAACTGTTACAATATCACTAATCTCTTTTACAAACCCCATATCGTGTTCAACAATAATTAATGTATGGGCTTCTTTAAGTTTATTAAATAATTTAACAGTTTGACTTGTTTCATAATTAGTCATACCAGCCGTTGGTTCATCCATTAAAATCAATCTTGGTTCTTTAAGGACTACCAATGCGATTTCAAGCCACTGTGTTTGTCCATGTGATAGAAATTGTGCTTGTTTTTCTAAATCGTCTTTTAATCCTACAAATTCTGCAATTTTGTTTATTTTTTCTTGGTCGTTAGGATTAAAAAAATTAATTATATTGCTAAAAAATCCCAAACTTGAATTTAAAGCTACGTATAAATTTTCTTTTACTGTTAACTCTTTAAAAACGCTTGGTATTTGAAACTTTCTACCAACTCCTTTTCTTGAAATAATAAACTCTTCTTTGTTGGTTATGTCTTCCCCATTAAAAATAATATTTCCTTTTGAGCTTTTTGTTTTACCGCATATTATGTCAAGCACAGTTGTTTTTCCTGCTCCATTAGGTCCAATTAAACATCTTAACTCTCCATCCTTAACACCAAAATTAAGTTCATTTACTGCTTTAAAACCATCAAAGTTTACCTCTATAGAATTAAGTTGAATTAAATTGTTTTTGATATCTTGCATGTTATTATTTTTTTTTACTATTAAATATTCCAGCCAAACCCTTGGGAAGGAATAAAACTGAAAGAATAAATATTAACCCCATTACTAAAGTCCAAGTATGTAAAAATGTTTCAGACTCAGATAAAAAACCTTGACCAGACGTAATTACTAAAGCCCCAATAAATGAACCAAAAATACTTTGTCTTCCTCCAACCGCACACCAAATTACAACTGATAAACTTAAAGGTATAGACAGAAAAGTTGGTGAAGCAAATTCCATGACTATTGTATAAAGCATTCCTGCCACTCCTCCGATACCAGCTGAAATACATAGTGAAGCAGTTTTATAAACTCCAACATTATACCCTAAAAATCTTACTCTGTTCTCGTCATCTCTTATGGCTTGAAAAATTAAACCTGCTCTACTTTTTGTAATAATTAATGTTAAAAATAATATAAACGTCATGACCGATACAATTAAATAGTAAGCAGACGCTCCATAAGCATCAAATTCAAGTTTACCAAATTTTAGTGTAGATAGATCAGTTATACCGTTAAACCCTCCCGTGTATGCTTGTTGATCCATTATCAAAAGGTAAACCACTATCATTGCTGCAAGAGTTATTATTGCAACATATACACCAGAAGCCCTTCCACCAAAAATAAAGTATCCTAAAACAATAGCTAAAATAACTGGTACTGCTATTCCTGCAAATATACCAAAAGACAAAGAATAAAATGGTTCCCAAAACCATGGCAACTCCGTTACATTGTTCCAAACCATAAAGTCAGGCAAGCCTCCTGAACCTGTGTGTATGGAATCAGTTTTTAGTTTCAAAGACATGGCCATACAATAAGAGCCTAGTCCAAAGAACACTGCATTTCCTAAATTTAATATACCTGTATATCCCCAACTTAAACTTAGAGAAACAGCTAGCAATCCAAAACAAATATAAGTTGAGCTTTTATTTAAATAAAAAGGATCATTAACTAATAAGGGAAATAAAAATAATACAAAACAAAATATACCATATAAAAAGAATTTATTTTTCAAAATATTTATTTTCATTTTTTTTATTTCTACGATCTAATTTTTTTAGTAAATAAACCTTCAGGTTTAATTCTTAAAATCAGTATTGTAATTACCAAAACTAATGCCTTTGCTAAAGTATCATTTGAGAATGAAGCTATAAAGCTTGATGTCTCGCCAATAATAAATGAGCTAGCTGCTGTTCCAATTAAACTTTCAACACCTCCTAAGACAACTACCATAAATGCATCAATAATATAATTTGTTCCCATATCTGGCGAAATACTTTTTAAAGGAGCAACAAAAGCACCGGCAAGTGCAGCCAGTCCAGTTCCAAATGCAAATGTAGATGAATAAACCATTCCTGAGTTAATACCAAAACAGCTTGCCATATCCTTATTCTGAGTAACTGCTCTTAATTTCATCCCAAATTTTGTCTTAAAAATTAAAAACCAAGCTAAAATAAAAATTGCTATAGCAAATACAAATATAAATACTCTATAAACTGAAACTTGCTGACCAAACATGCTCATGCTTTCAGCCATATAAGGTGGAATTTCTAAATATTTTAATTCAGATCCAACAGTTAAACGAATTAACTGTTGAAGTATTACCCCTATTCCCCATGTTGCTAAAATAGTATCTAATAACCTATTATATAAATGTCTTATTATCAGTCTTTCAATTAGAAAGCCCATTGCAGCAGTAATTATAAAAATTGGAATAATGCTAACAATTAAACCCATTCCCATTTTTGTTTGAAAAAACCATGATGTGTAAGCACCAATCATAACAAACTCTCCATGGGCCATATTTATGACGCCTGTTGTTCCATAGATAATAGCAAGTCCAAGAGCTATCATTAAAAGTATAGATGTAATACTAAGGCCACTTATAAACTGAGAAATAAAAAAATCCATAATGACACCATGTTAAGGCAAATTTTTATGTAGGTCCAACAGAAACTTTGTAAACCAGAACTTAATGTAGGCCCAATATTAATTATTGGGCCAACAAAAATTTTATAAATTTAAAATTATTTAAATTTAAACTAACCCGCCCTCTTTACAAGTTTGATCTGGATATGCAGCATAAGGAAGAGGTTTCAACCAAGCATTAGTTTTTCTTATGATGTCATATTGACCATTTGATTTACAAATACCAATCTTAGGCCACAAGTAACAATGTAGGTTTTCAGGATCAATTTTAATTTTGCCCTGAGGCGCCATTATTTCTTGACCCTTACATGCTTCCATAATTGCAGTTGGATTTATATCTCCAGCATTTCCTATTTTTTCTAAAGCTTGCTTAAATATTCCTACACCAAAATAAGCAGGCTCTGAGACGAAGTGGGTAACTTTATCTGATCCCCATCTCTTCTTATAAGATGAAACAAACTTTTCATTTTCAGCTGATTCATGAACCATAAAGTAAGGAGCTGAAGTTAAGTGTCCTGCTGCAGCATCACCACCCATAGCTGCAACTTCATTTTCTGAAGTTGTTAAACTACACATAGGCATTTTTTCAGGATCTAATCCAGCAGCTCTATATTGTTTATGAAGTGCAACAACTGAGTCACCT
>Ga0114997_10002419_pt1 | contig 15043 bp, 10 predicted proteins | sample ArcticOcean_MG_C_2_FD_87045 | JGI IMG/M metagenome (GOLD analysis project Ga0114997, IMG submission 87045) | Marine microbial communities from western Arctic Ocean - ArcticOcean_MG_CB4_136 | ecosystem: Environmental > Aquatic > Marine > Oceanic | place: Arctic Ocean: Canada Basin | collected... | reverse complement strand
AATTTTAATTAAAAAATCATTTTGATAACTTACAAAGTACATCATTTTAACTAATTGTTTTTAAATTAGAAATAGGTTTTTTAATGTTTGAATTAACAGAAGATCAGGAAAGGAATGCTAAAATATTGCATGAAGAATGTCTCGTTATTGATGCGACAGCACTGATTCATGTCGCAACCAATGAACTATGGTTTAATAAAGCACTTAGAGGTGGTGTTGATGTAATTTGAGTCACTACTGGTGGAAGTTGCGGGGATTGCTGGGACAATACGTGCTGCATCAAATGTTATAAGATTTATAGAGTCTCATAGCGACGTTGCTGTCCAAGTCAGGACAACAGAGGAGATGCGCAAAGCAAAAAAAGAAGGGAAACTCGGTATTCTCTTTGCCACCCAGAATGCAGCCTGCCTTGATGGTGATTACGCATACCTGACCGTGATGGACCACCTGGGTTATCGAGTGATGGGGCTCACCTACTCTGAAAGCAACATGCTGGGTGACGGATGCGGTGAGAGAACACGAGAAACAAGAGGCTTAAGCTACTTCGGAGTTGATGTTGTTAAAGAAATGAATAGACTAGGCATTTTGGTTGATCTAGCTCACTGTGGAGATGCCATTACGATGGATGCTATTAGCGAATCGACACTGCCTTGTCTATTTACTCATGCTAATGTAAGAGCTATAAGTGATTCGTCTAGAAATAAGACTGACGAACAGATACAAGCTATGGCAGAATCTGGAGGAGTTATGGGTATTACAGCTCTCCCGAGGATGGTGAACAATGATCTTCGCGCCGCAACGATAGATGGAGTTATAGATCATATTGATTATGTGGTTAATTTAGTAGGTATAGATCACGTTGAATTTGCTGGGGATTTCACAGACTCTATTGAAAAAGTTAAACTTGGAGAAATGTTACCTGGCCATGGCCCGGCTAACTCTGCATCTAATGTAAAGGCTTCACCTACTACGGGAGCAGGATGGGCTTATTGGCGAGTTAAACAACCTGGTATGCTTGGAACAATCCAAGAGCGTGATACTGTTCCGTATGCAAAAGGTTTAGAGGGCTTGTCCCAATTACCTAATCTGACTAGAGGTTTAATTGCAAGAGGATATGATGATAAAAGTATCGCAAAAATACTTGGCGAAAACTGGTTAAATGTATTTGAGAAAGGAGGGAAAAATCAATGACAAATACACTCTAAACAATAAAAAAAGTTAATTAAATACTAACTATTCATTAATAATTAAAATAGGAGATAGCAATGAAAAATAATATATTTTTATTTGTGGCACTTGTAACAACAGTAAGCATCTTAATGTTTACATCCCAACCCCAAGTGGTGATCGCAAAAGAATATGGTGGCACTTTTATTAAAGTGGCTCCAGCGGAACCGCCGACTATGGTAGCGGAAATAGGGAACGGTGTTGCCGCTTTAATGGTTGGTTCCAACATCTATAATCTGCTTGTTAGGTACGATTATGATTTTAAAACTCAACCTGAACTAGCAGAAAGTTGGAAAATCACAAATGATGGCAAGACATATACCTTCAAATTGCGTAATGATGTCAAGTGGCATGATGGCACAAAGTTTACGGCTGAAGACGTAAAATTTTCTTTACTTGAGATTACTTGCAAGCATCATAATCGTGGAAAGAGTTGGTGCCCGTCTGTAGAATCGATTAAAACAGATGGAGATTATACTGTGGTTATTAATCTAACAAGAGCTTTTGCTCCTTTGCTAACTATTTTGTCAGATTATAATACAGGTACTTTAATCCGCCCAAAGCATATTTATGAAAAAGGATATGACACAAAAAATCCAGCTGTTATGTCTCCCGATGTTGGAACTGGGCCCTTCATTTTTTCTAAGTGGGTAAAAGGCAGTCATGTTGAACTGGTTCGCAATAAAAATTATTTTAAGAAGGGGCTTCCATACCTTGACAGAATTGTGGTTCAATTCTTACCTGATGAAGCCGGCCGACTAGCTGCTTTTGAAAATGGTGATATAGACATGATTCACTCATATATACTCCCATATGAGCATGTTCAACGTTTTAAAAAGGACAAAAAATATCAAATAATAGAGCATGGTAATGAGGCGACTGCCACCAATGCAAACCTCCTGCTGAACCATGATAATCAATACTTGAAGCACAAAAAAGTTCGTCAAGCCATTGCAATGGCCTTAGATAAAGATCAGATTGCAGATGCGGCCATGTTTGGCGCAAGCAATGCAGCTCATGCACACATCGGGAGTGGTGTCAGTTGGGTGTATTTCCCAGAGTATGACTATAAGCAAAATATCCCAAAGTCAAACGAAATGCTTGATGCAGCAGGATTTAAAAAAGACTCTGACGGAACACGATTCTCCTTAAGGGATTACTGGTCGTCTGGAAGGGCTTTTGAAGGTCGAGCGGCACAAGTTATCAGGAGTCAATTAAGTAAGGTAGGGATTGACATCAAAATCTCGTCCTTTGATAAACCTTCGTTCGTTGAAAAAGTTTTCAAGAAACGAAATTTTGATCTGGCACATCAACTCTTCGGAACTTCCCCAGATCCTACTTTAGCAGTAGTTCACAGATATCACTCGAAAAATATTGGACGACCGTATGCTAACGCTGCCGGTTGGGTCAATAAAGAGTATGATGATTTAACTGGTGCTGAGGTTGGGATTGTTAGTGTTCCCGCGCGTGCCGCAGTTTGGAGGCGTATCAGTCAGATACTGATGGACGAATTGCCTGCATATCCCCTTCACGAAATGCCAAATATGCAGTTGGTACGGGCTGGGTTTAAAGATGTTATCATGGATCCAGCAGGATACTATGGTATACATGAGCAAACCTATGTATCTAAATAAATACTAGGAGTTTATAACTCACATTTCGTGGTTAATAACCAACTGCGAAATGTGAGCTTAAGCCTCCAATTCACCTGGCATACAAAGTTTAACTCAAGGAAATGCAAGACTTTTTTGATTTACTGAAAGGGTAATCATTCGGGGGATTAATCTAATTTACCAGTAATTACACTTATAGAAAAATTCATATTTCTGTTTTGGGTTGAACCTGTTTTATAAATCATTTGGAAATAACGATACTGCTCTATATTTTCTCCTAATCCTGATCTGGGCAAGTAAAATTATAAAAAAACTTTTAATAATACACATGATTATGGATAAAACAAGATTGGCTCTCCAGTCAACTTTCTGATCGACAAAACTTCTCAAGATTCCATTTCCAACCAGAGGACTCTAAATCATCTCTGTACCGGATTGAGAAGTTATGAAAAAATAAATAATTGGAGTTTATAATTGCGCAATTATGTACTAGGAAGGCTCATACAGGCTATCCCACTGATTTTTACAGTATTAACTATCAACTTTATTCTAATTCATTCAGCCCCTGGTGATCCCATCGACCTGATAATTGGAGAAGGTGATGTAAGTGAAGAGTTAATACAGAGGACTCGTGCAGAGTTTGGCTTAGATAAACCTCTTCATGTCCAGTATTTCAGTTATATTTACAATGTGCTCCAACTAAACCTTGGACACTCAGTGCGTTACCGTGAAGACGTATTAGAAATAATCATCAGCCGGCTCCCTGCAAGTATATTGCTGATGGGTACCAGCTTTGTGATCAGTAGTGTAATTGGTATTTTGCTAGGATTATATGTAGGGCCTCGGAAGGATTCTTTGGCTGACCGGATTGCAGTAGTGATATCAATTCTTGGCTATTCAATGCCTGTATTTTTTCTGGGTTTGCTCGTGCTGAAGGTTTTTTCCCTCCAGCTTGGTTGGTTCCCCACTCAGGGGATGTACAACATTCGAAACCCTCAAGAAGGATGGGGTTTAGTGATGGATGTCATGCATCATTTGGTGCTACCAGTTTTTACTTACAGTGCCTTTCAGCTCGCATTAATTTTTCGTGTGACTCGTGTAAAAATGCAGCAGGTCATAAAAGAAGACTACATCACTACCGCACGTGCTAAGGGAGTTCAAGAAAGACAAGTTATTTTTCGTCATGCTGTGCCAAATACTTTACTTCCGATAGTGACTGTCCTAGGTTTTAATTTTTCATGGTTGCTGGCAGGTTCAGTACTGACGGAAACAGTCTTTGCCTGGCCGGGTCTTGGGAGACTGATGTTCGATGCAGTCTCTTATCGAGACTACCCTCTTTTGATGGGCTTGTTTGTAGTCCTTTCTTCATTTGTAGTCATTGTCAACTTACTAACTGACATTGTTTATCGTGCAATCGACCCAAGAGTTAGTTTCGATTAAATTTACTAAAAAATATGGGAAACAACTGGCATAATTATTTTAATAATTGGGTATCTGTATTAGGTCTTGTAATACTTTTGCTGCTCACGATCACTGCTTTAATTGGACCAGTGATTGCTCCATTCGATCCGGAAGACCTTGAAATCGGAAGAAGGGCGACGTCACCTGGTGCGACTTACTGGGTGGGTACTGACGAACTGGGGAGAGATGTTTTCAGCAGAGCAGTCACAGCAATTCGAGTGTCGCTTTTAGTAGGAATCGTCGCCGCCACGGTTTCTACGATTGTGGGAATTATTATTGGTAGTTTGGCTGGATTTTTTGGAGGGTGGCTTGATCACATTTTGATGCGGATTACAGAAATTTTTCAAGTAGTACCCCAATTTTTCCTTGCAGTGGTCCTGGTCGCCTTATTCGGAGCAAGTGTACTAAATATAATTGTTGCAATTGCATTGTTGACTTGGCCTATCATTGCCCGTCTCACTCGATCTGAGTTTCTTTCATTGAAAACCTGTCAATATGTAGACGCAGCCCGTTTAAGTGGTGCTAGCAACACTAGGCTTATCTTTGGTGAAATACTGCCTAATGCGATGGGCCCCGTGATCGTCAGCGCTACCCTCCTGGTGGGACGGGCGATGCTGACTGAAGCGGGTCTCAGTTTTCTGGGTTTAGGTGACCCCAGCAGAATCAGCCTAGGAGTGATGCTTTATCAATCCAGGCCTTTTGTTCAATTTGCTTGGTGGGCTGCTTTATTTCCGGGAATGATGATCTTTCTTGCTGTGTTAAGTACTAATCTGATTGGAGATGGAATGAACGACGTTATTAATCCCCATTTAAATGAGGGGAAATAGCCTAGAAAATTAATAAGAGCAGTATAAGATATCTCAATGAGAAGCCTGGAAAATTATAAAAAGATAACTGGGATACTATTTTATCTAAACTTAATATTATAGGAGGAGAAAATAACACTTAAAGAGCTGTTAACTAAGACATGTTGCGGATTGCGATGAGATTCGTTCTCCCGAGTGAAAAATAAGACAGGATCTCTTTGATGCTCTTTTTAAAGTTGAAAAGCAAGAAAATATGATATTTGAAGTATGGGCTTTTCCAATTTTGGCATGGCACAGTCATCAAATTCGAGATACGGAACTCTAGTTCATCAAACATTCTCGAACGGAGGTTAATATTGCTAATTTGAAGCACAACTGGGTCTTCACTTTAGAGACATTGCGAAAAAGGGTTGTAATAAATACTAATTCAGCGTCAAGAGTTTTAGACTATAGATAAGCCAGAGTATGCTTGAAAATGTTCTCATTATAACTTAAGTTACTGCATTAAATTGTTTTAGGAATGTGATTTGGAAGAACTAATAAACATAGAAGATTTAAGTACTCATTACTCCACATCTGGTGGAGTTGTTCGTGCAGTAGATAATGTTTCACTAAAGATTCATAAAGGTGAGGCAGTAGCTTTGGTTGGCGAATCTGGTTCTGGAAAAAGTACGATTGCATTCTCAATGATGCGTCTTATTTCCAGTCCGGGCCGAATAATAAACGGTAAAGTTGCCCTCAATGGCCGTGATATTTTGTCACTCAGCAAATCTGAAATGACACGGGTTCGTGGCGATGAGATGGGTATGATCTTTCAGGAGCCCCTGACATTTCTTAATCCGTTGATAAGGGTTGGAGAACAGATCGCTGAAGCAATCCGTATTCACCAAAAAGCTATTCCTTCGGAGGCAAAGGAAAAGGCGGTGGAGGCTTTAAGACTTGTTCAACTTCCAAATCCAGAGACGATTGCTAACTATTACCCACACCAGTTAAGTGGAGGGATGAGACAACGTGTGTTAATTGCAATTGCGATTTCTTGCCGCCCTCACCTATTAATTGCTGATGAACCCACCACTGCATTAGATGTAACAATCCAAGCTCAGATAATGCAATTGCTCCACAAATTGTGCAAAGAACTGGATACTGCCTTACTTTTGATCACTCATGACCTTGGTTTAGTAGCAGAGTATTGTGACCGAGTTTATGTCATGTATGCTGGACAGATTGTCGAGGAGGCGGACATATTCAAGCTCTTTAAATCACCAAAGCATCCTTATACTGCAGCTCTGTTGAGTTGTGCCCTAATGTTTGATCGACGAACAGAAGAATTTAAGACGATCAATGGGAGGCCTCCGGGTCGTGACCAGTTACCAACAGGATGCCGTTTTCACCCACGTTGTTCACAAGCCATATCTAGTTGTCAGTCCACAGTTCCATCTATGGTTAAGTTAGAAAATGGGGGTCAGGCCAGGTGCTTATTGTTTGAAGAGACAAAATGACAGAGCCTTTGTTAGAAGTAGAAGACTTAAAGGTCCATTTCCCTGTCGGTGATGAATGGCAAAAACGAGATCGACGAGTGGTTAAAGCAGTAGATGGTGTGAGTTTATCGCTACAACGAGGTGAGGTATTAGCTTTGGCTGGAGAAAGTGGGTGTGGTAAGACTACGCTCGGGAGATCAATTGTTGGGCTGGATAAACCAACAAAAGGTACGATCAAGTTCAAAGGTAAAGCAATCAACAAACTATCAACTGAGGAACGGAAGGTTTTTCGTCAAAAGATGCAGATGGTCTTTCAGGATCCATTTGACTCAATGAACCCTCGTAAGACCGCCTTTGAAATGATTGCTCAACCTCTATTGCTTAACAATATTGTATCCAAGACAGAACTTTTGTCGGAGGTCCTTAGACTATTTGAAATAGTAGGGCTTTCTCCCAGCAAGTCATACCTTAGCAGATCACGATACCATCTCAGTGGAGGAGAACGCCAACGACTCTCTCTTGCACGATCCATCTCTGTTAAACCAGAAATAATAGTAGCAGATGAACCCGTGTCGGCCCTAGATATCTCGATTCAGGGTCAGGTTTTAAGTTTGTTGCGGCAGCTACAAAAAGAGTTTCAAATTTCCTACATATTTATTTCGCATGACTTATCGGTTGTTCGCTCACTGGCCGATCGGGTCATAATTATGTATCTAGGTCAAGTAGTAGAGGAGGGGACTACTGAAGAAATTTTTAAATCCCCCAAGCACCCATATACCCTAGCATTGTTGGCAGCTCATCCGATTCCTGACCCTGTTCTGAGCCGAGCACGCCCTAGAATCGTTCTAACTGGAGATGTGCCCTCGCCTATCAATTTACCATCCGGGTGCCGGTTTCATATGCGTTGCCCAATCGCAGAATCAGTTTGCAGTGAAAAGCAACCGGCATTCATGAAGTTCGGTAAAAGTCACAGTGTAGCTTGTCATTTTGCTGATCAGATAGATAGTAAGATGGATAATTTAACTTAAAGTTAATCCAAATTTATTACCTTAACTTTAATAAAGTTGCACAGTCAGATCTTATCGATACTATTCTACAAAATAAATTAAAATTTTTTCTAAAAAAGAGAAGACTCATTGAGTCAATGAGTCTTAGCAACAATAGCTTCTCAGCAAAGACTTTTTACAAAACTGATGAAGATTCAGAAGGAATTTTGAGAAGAAAATTATGCCAATTGTTTTTGTATTATCTCTCATGTTGAATAAATTCTTATTATTTCATAAGCAATGTATTTCATATAAATAGAAATATTTTACTGAGGAGATGATTATAAATTCACTCTTTTAAGTTTATTTTAGGAATTAAATAATAAAGATTTCGAATTTGTATTTTCCCTTATTAATTTTTAAAAAAATGAGTATTCATGCCAACCAAAACTAATGTTGCTGTCCTTGGTATAAATCCTGGGCCTTTGAAGATCATGGAACTCGAACTACCTGATCCGGCACCTCATCAGGTGGTCATAAAACAATTTGCAAGCGGTATCTGTCACAGCCAATTGCATCAAATGCATAATCCTCGTAAGACTTCCCGGGTCTTAGGACATGAATCAACAGGGATGGTGGTTGCGCTGGGTAGTGAAGTTAAGCATGTAAAAGAAGGAGATATGGTGATAGTGACCTGGCTTCCAAGAAATAAGACGCAAATTCATCGTAAAGTGGAATGGTCTTCGGTACAATTGCCTGATGGCAGTTTCGCTACTTCAAGTAATATATTTACCTGGGCGGATAACACCATTGTTGATGAACAGTATGTTGTCAAAGTACCTCCTCATACTAATCATGATGTGACTTCTATTATCGGGTGTGCTGTGATCACAGGTGCTGGGGCAGTTGAAAATACAGCTGCTGTCAAGCCGGGAGATAGTGTGGCAATATTTGGTGTTGGTGGGGTTGGACTTTCAGCTGTGGTTGCAGCCAAACAAATCGGTGCCAACCCGATCATTGCGGTTGATCTCAATGAAGAAAAATTGAAATTCGCTCTGCGTTTTGGAGCAACTCATACAATCAACGCTAACGAAACAGATCCTGTCAAAGCGATCCATGAAATCACTCCTGTCCCTGGACAGTACGATAATCTCAAAGAGCCAGTTTCTGGAGCGGATTTTGTGTTTGATTGCATCGGCATTGAAAAAACTATGACGCAAGTCGTTCTTGCTGCACGAACGAGTTATTTTGGTGTTAGATCAGGAGGAACCGCAGTCTTGGTAGGAGTTCCCATGGTGGAAGCTGTCTTGGATGCGAAAGATCTTATGCGTAATGAAAAAAAATTCATTGGAAGTATTGGTGGCTCTTGCCAACCAGATCGTGATATGCCAAAATATCTTAAGTGGTTTGAGGATGGGATCTTGGACTTGGAAAGCATGGTCACCGCCCGTTTCTCTCTGTCTCAAATCAATGAAGCGACCAGCTTGTTAGCAAGAGGCTTAATCACAGGAAGAGCGATTCTAGTGTTTGACTAGAGTTATATTTTTTATGGAGACAGTCCCAATAAAGATGACTTAAATTTTTGTGTATGAAGATTAACTTCACAATATCTTCGAAATCGGATTAATTTGCATAGCATCTCCTTTTTGGAGGACCAAATATCAAGTTTTTGGGCTGGATTAAGTGATTTAAGTATTGCTTTATTAGGATATGACTAAATAATTGAGTATGCTTATATAACTATATAAATACTTGGGTTTTCTAACTTACATTTCAGTGTAAAATAATAATCCCTAAATGTAACTTTAAGCTTTAATATCTTCTTTAGGTTTATTGATTTGTTCATCAATAAGATTCCAGGCTGTTTTTTTTTGAAAAAGAATCGTTCTGAAGGCCACCCGTTCAAACTGAAATCCAGTAAAAAATTATGTTTTTTTCAATTGAAGATATGGGGAGCTGATATTTGGGAGATCGCCTGCTCGTTGTCCTAATGCTTACTGCCATAACCGTTTTGGCTGTCTATTTCTCTACGTTCGCGTGGCTGCCAACTGCTTGGCAAACTCCTGGAAGTCCACCATTGTACGTGCTGGGAATAGTCGGCACGATGCTTTTGCTCATATCCGTAGCATTTTCTTGGTTCAAGCGGGCAAGACGAGGTGGGGCACCACCCGTTTGGTTTACGGCCCATGTGATAGCGTCGATCCTAGGCATGGTGCTGGTGGCAGTCCATTCAGGAGGATCGTTGACGAGCCCGCCGGCACTCTTGTTTCTCGTGTTAATTGGACTTTCCGTGGTTGGCGTATGGGCACGGACGCGGGTATCTCGCCAAATGTCCGCTACGTTCGGATCACGATATCAAAATTTTGGGGCCTTGGACGCGAACCGGCGGGGCCAACTGCAGCAAATCATCTCCAGGAAACAAGAACTCTTGTTACGCTTAGATCCAACTGCCAAGGAAGGGACATTTTCATTGCAGATTGTACATTGGTACCGTAAGCCCTGGCTTGCCTGGCCCTATGCTCGATTGGCACGTGAGGAAAACCGTCGCATTAGCGCCCGTCATGACCTAGCGCCGGTACAGGCGTATTGGCGTTGGGTCCATATCATGTTAGCGCTGGTTTTTATGATCGGTCTGTTGAGTCATGTTTTTACAGTGACGTTTTTAGCTGAATACGCAGCCGAGGGGAGAGAGATTATTTGGCCACATATATCGTGGTAATCGGTGGTGATTCTTCCCAAAAATTCAATAGGTGATACGCATCTTAGCATACATTTCCCTTCTCTTCCTAAACAAGGATGTGAATAATGAGTTAGAATTTTTACCCAAATAATAATTATGGAAGAAACAAACAAGGGCCGTTTGGCAATGAACATTGATCTTGAACGTTGTATCGGGTGCAAGAGTTGTGAAGCAGCCTGCAAGCAAGAGCATGGGCTAGGGCCTGGGGAATTTCGCAATAAAGTGGTCTGGCTGGGTGATGCTGGACAGAGTGCCGGAGGGTTCTTGCCAATAGCCTGCCAACAGTGTGATCGACCTGCTTGCCTACGTGCATGTGCTGCATCAGCCATTTCTAGGGACGAGAAAACCGGGGTGGTACAGATCGATGAATCCCGCTGTACAGGTTGCGGCGAATGCGTCGTGGCCTGCCCCTACGGTGCCATGGGATACGATGCCATCGGCCACCATGCCGTCAAGTGCGACCTATGTGCAGAACGTCGATCTGAGGGACGTCAGCCAGCCTGTGTGGAGGCTTGCCCAGGTTATGCACTCGATATTGGCGAGCGAATTGACTTGGTAGAGCTAGCATCGAAACAGGATCGCAATATTCTTGACCATGACCATTATCTTCTCAATCCTGCCACGATCTTTCTGGAACCACTCAAGCGCAAAGAAAACGAAACTGGCCAATTTCATAGCAGGAATGTTACCGATTCTGTATCTAGCGCTCTGCAGCTCGCAAAGTCACCGGCTGTGATGGGGTTAGGTGTTAATTCAGGTATCGCGAAGGGAATACCGCGAGGTGCGGCGAGGTCACTTCATTCATCATTTCCATATCGTACACCGAGATCCAAAAGGCAGGCAAATCGTACCTTAGCGGGAGGTTGTAACATTTGCTTTAACTGTTGCCCTGTTAATTTCCACTTCAAAGGTGAAAAGTTAGTGAACATCACCGGTAATCTGGATGACTCTCTGTTTAATGGCAAGGTATGCTCAAAATCCCAAATGACCCTACAGCTTTATAATAACGAAGAGCGACTCAAAACGCCCTTAAAACGAGTAGGTGCTCGCGGGGAGGGGCGCTTTGAACCCATCTCTTGGGAACAAGCCCTGACGGAAATTGCTGAGAAAATGACCCAGGTTAAAGAACACTGGGGTGCGGAGGCCCTAGGCTTGTATGTCGGCGCTCGTACAGGGCTGCTAGTTTCCGAAGGTTATGCACGGCTGTTTGCGCAACTCTGGGGCACCCCCAATCTAGAGGGAACCGGTCCGTTCTGCGCCTCGGCAAAATCCATTGCGTATGAATTGACTCAGGGACAAGTCGGCAGTGGTAACAGCTATACCCGCGACGACCTTGGTAGTGCAGAACTCTACGTGTTTTTGGGGGATAATATGGCCGAGACCCGCCCTGTCTATTTTGGCATGATCAATGACTGGCGCTTGCGCAACAAGGCAAAAATGATCGTAGTCGATCCCCGACGTTCCGTCACTGCAACCAAGGCAGACTGTTGGTTGGCGATTCGCCCTGGCACCGACTTGGCGCTCGGATTGGCCATTGCCCATCACATTCTTGCTAACGGTCTGCACGATATCAAATTCTGTGAGTCTTGGGTTATTGGCTGGGAAGTATGGCATCATTTTATTATGGAGAAAGATTACAGCCCCGATTGGGCTTCACCAATCACTGACCTCCCTTCTAGCGACATCCGATGGATGGCAGAAGAAATCGCGTGTGCGGATGGATGCGTTATCTTTGGCAGCCGAGGTATCAATCAGCATTCTAACGCGGTCCAGACCAACCGAGTGCTGATGTTCGTGACTGCCATAACCGGTAATTGGGGTCGAAAAGGTGGTGCTTACTTAAACATGACGCCAGGCATTCCATTTACTGCACAGGTCGCAGCGGAACGTTATCTCAAACCGGCCAAACCCAAAATTCGCCACAGCCCCACGGGCTGGACGGAAGCCATGCGCGATGGCAAGCCTTACCCACTCAAAGCGATGATAGCCTGTAATAATCCAATGTCCAACTGGCCCGACCAGAAAACCACGCGAGAGGCCTATCGCTCATTAGACCTGCTGGTGCACATTGAATTGTTTGCTAACGAAACTTCGGCTTTTGCCGATTACGTTCTACCTGCTGCCACTGGCATTGAACAGGGCGATGTGGGCCGTGCCGCCGATGACCGACGCGTGGTGTGGATCGATAAAATGATTGACCCACCTGGAGAAGCGAAGGCGGATGCCTGGATCTGGGTTGAGCTCGGCAAACGTTTTGGTTTCGAGGATGTCTTAAAGGAGGCCTATGCCAATCCGGCGATCTTTTGGGACGAAGTGCTAATTCAAAACAATGCGCTTCGCGGCTGTACCCAGAAGCGTTTACATGCTGCTCCTAATCGTACAGTGCGATGGCCGGTTTCCAGTGAAACGGCACCTGAACAGGAAACACTCTTTCTCGAAGGTAGCACAGCCCTGGGAATGCCAGAAGGGCAACGCTTTCCAACTCCTAGTGGCAAGTTGGAGTTTTTTACAGAGGAAATGGAATCGAAATTTCGCACCCTGAGCCTTTCCTCACTACCAGAGTTTTACAGTGAACGCGAACAGTTGATCGATTTGCCCTATATGGAATTAGAATTGAGAGACGATCAGCCAGGGATCCTTTCCCCATTTTTCAAGAATAATACCTGGGCTTCCCCGGCCCATATTGTGTCAACAGAAACGGACAGGGTAGGAAAAGAGGCCGATACACCAAGTGCTAGGCTGCGCCAACGTGGTTTCGATACTGAGTTGGTGACAGGCCGTGCCACTGCACCACACTTCCACAGTTGGACACACTATTTTTGGCAAGCACAGGAAATGTGGCCCAATTTATATGTTCTCATGCATCCCGGAAAAGCGACTACACTGGGAATTGCCGATGGCGATCAGGTGCGGATCTCCTCGGTCCATGGCACCATCGAAGCCCTAGCCTGGATCGATGCAGGGATTCGTCCAACTGCAGTGTACGTCCCTATCGGTTGGGGAGAACGACAACCCTTTCACCCCTGGTACTCAGTCAATTTTCTGACAGACAAATCACAAAGAGATCCAATTTCAGATCAGACCAACCTGAAATCACTACTTTGCCGGATTGAGAAGTTGTGAGTTTCTCGGCAGAAACATTGCGTCATTTTTCGTCTAAGGTATTGGGCCTAGATATTACGTTGTGGCTACCGATTAATTGTAATGATTCCATTATATAGATCAGAGGATTATTTTTTAATATGAGAGTCATTATTTCGATATAAAATAAATTACATTCTTTGTATTTCGTTCTTAACAAGATAAAGACGAATGTTTATTTGTGAAAAGATTTGGTAATTGCTGGAGGAATGTTTGACCTAATCCATAAATTGGTTGATAGAGAAAGGATTTAAAGAGGTTCTGAAACAATTCTAAGTTGTGTGAATTGGCGATGTCCGCCGGAGGAGCCGTGGTAGCCGTAACCGCTTCCTTTCGCCCCTACCCAAGGTGATCCAGAGGCACCACCCACACGTCGGTTGATTCCCACCATTCCAGCATCTAGTCGACGAGCCACACTACGAGCGTGATCAAGATTGGTGCTAAATACCACACCCCCAAGAGCGTAACTTCCTAAATTACTTTGCTCAACGGCTTCATTCTCATTTTTAACGGCAGTTATGCAGACAACGGGGCCAAAGGTTTCATCCATCATGATGTTCATTTCAGGGGTGACGTCCACTAGAATCACTGGTTGAAGATGGTTGCCTTCAGTTTTCTGAGGATCTCCATAAATAATCTTGGCCCCTCCTGAAACCGCTTCGTCAATCTGTTGAAGCACATGATCTTTTTGTCTAGAGTGAATCATGGGACCTACTTGGATCTCATCAGTATATTTCTTAATTTTGTTTACGAACTCCCTCATCTGTCCTTCCATCACGAAAATCTTTTCAGTACTCACACAGACCTGACCTGTATTTCTAAAACTATTGCTAGCCGCAAATTTAGCTGCTGCATCTAAATCAGCGTCATCTAGAATAATCAGTGAGTCTTTTCCACCCAGTTCCAAAAGAACTCTTTTAAGACCTTTGCCTGCATGCTCAAGGATATGCTTCCCAGTGGTTTGAGAACCAGTGAAAGTGATGAGTTGTACGTCTGATTCAACCAAATCTTGGCCTTGTTCACCCGATCCTACAACCACCTGAAGAACATCCGAAGGTAGTGTTTTGTTTAGAATTTTAGCGTACTCTATTCCCACTAAGGGAACTTCTTCAGAGGGTTTAAAAAGTACAGTATTCCCGGCAATCAAACTGGGTATCATAAGGGTCTGTGGCATCCCCATGGGAAAGTTCCAAGGCGTAATACAAGCGTTAACACCAAGAGGATCCCAATAAGAAGTGGTTCGAGTGACACCATCGGTGGTCTCCTCTGGCTTGAGCGCTTCTATCACTTTGTCAGCAATTTGAGATATACTTGTAATATTAGAGTCTACTTCCAATCGAGCTTCGGAAGGAATCTTTCCCATTTCCTTATGTATCAAATCCGCCATTTTCTGTGCACGATCCCCAATTTTCTCGTAGGCTTTGAGTATGAGGTTTGCTCTCACTCGGATACTTTTTCTAGCCCATTCAATTTGGGCTTTTTTTGCTCTTGTAAGCATAGCTTGTAATTCCTTGGAGGGAGTGATGCTTAATTTAGCCAGGCATTCACCTGTGGAGGGGTTAAAGGTCTCAAGTTTTTTCATTTTTAAATT
>Ga0114997_10002417_pt1 | contig 15047 bp, 16 predicted proteins | sample ArcticOcean_MG_C_2_FD_87045 | JGI IMG/M metagenome (GOLD analysis project Ga0114997, IMG submission 87045) | Marine microbial communities from western Arctic Ocean - ArcticOcean_MG_CB4_136 | ecosystem: Environmental > Aquatic > Marine > Oceanic | place: Arctic Ocean: Canada Basin | collected... | reverse complement strand
GCTTAAAAAATAATCTAATTAAAAATAACATCTATCTTGGAAAGGTTAGTAGGGTTGAGCCCTCTTTACAGGCTGCTTTTATTGATTTCGGAAGAGAAAGACATGGGTTTTTGTCTTTTAACGATATCCAGTCAGACTATTACCAGATCCCACAAAATGACCTTGCCACAATAAAAGAAGAAGAAGAAAGAGTCAGAGAAGAGCTTCAAAAAGAAAGTGAAAAAGAAGAAGAAAAAAATATTTCTGAAGGTAATTTAAACCTTAATGATCCTGTTGAGATTAAACCAGAACTAGACGTTGAGGTATCAGCCCCTGAAGCTCTCTCAAATGATGAAGTAATTACAAATGAAGACTCCTCGCAAGAAACTCTCGTAGCTGAGGTTAAAAAGCCTGAACAAAAATTTAGATTAAAAAGATACAAAATCCAAGAAGTTATAAAACCTAATCAGGTAATTTTAATTCAAGTATTAAAAGATGAAAGAGGCCAAAAAGGTGCCGCACTAAGTACTTTTATTTCTATAGCTGGAAAATATATAGTTCTAATGCCTAATACACCAAAAGGTGGTGGAATATCTCGTAAGATTTTTATACCAGGTGATCGAAAAAAAATTAGAACAATTTTAAATGATATAATTATACCAAAAGAAATGGGACTTATTGTTAGGACAGCTGGATCAAACAAAACTAAAAATGATATAGACCGTGACCTTCAAACTTTAATAAAAACTTGGAATGAAATTAAAGAAACTGCTTTAAGCTCTATAGCACCATCATTAATTCATCAAGAAAGCGATATTATAAAAAGAACTTTGAGAGATATGTACGATGAAGATACAAATAGTATAGTTATCGAAGGTAATGAGGGTTACAAAAAAGCACAAACCTTTATGAAAATGATGATGCCCTCACATGTCAAAAAAATAAAGAAATATAAAGACAAGGTTCCTTTATTTTTTAATGAAAATATTGAAGAGAAATTAAATCAAATTTATGATTCAGAAGTTAAATTAAAATCTGGTGGGTATTTAGTAATCAATCCAACTGAAGCATTGGTTTCGATTGACATTAACTCAGGAAGCTCAATAAAGCAGAAAAATGTTGAGAGTACTGCTTTAGATACTAATCTTGAAGCAGCAGAAGAAATATCAAGGCAAATTAAAATTAGAGATTTATCTGGTTTAATAATCATTGATTTTATTGATATGCTAAGCTTTGGAAATAGAAGGTTGGTTGAAAGAAAACTTAAAGAAAAATGCAGAACTGATAGAGCGAGAATTCAAATAGGAAGAATTAGTACTTTTGGATTAATAGAGATGTCTAGACAGAGACTGCGTGAAAGTGCTGTAAAATGGAAAGTTACTCTTACAGACGAATCTTTTGCTATGAAAATATTAAAATTAGTAGAAGTCAAAGCTGTTTTAACGAAAGCTAAGTTTGTAGAGTTAAAAATATGTGAAAAAATATCAGACTTTATGAAAGAAAACTTCATGGATGATTTAAAATATTTTGAGGATAAAAATAAAATAAAAATTGATATCATAGCAGATAACTCTCTTATTATTCCTGAATATATAATTGACTTACAAAACAATACTAAAAAAACAATAGAAACTGTTGAACATATTGAAAAATTAAAAAACTTAGAAGAGCAAAAAAAAGAAGCTAAACCTTTTGCTAGTACAATTAAAAAGAAGCCCTTCAAGAAGAAAACTTTTTTCAAAAAAAAATTTTTTAAAAAAGCACCTGTTATTTAAATAATTCCAGTTGTTGGTGATGATGCGCTTCCATATATAGATTTTTCTATACGTCCTGATAGGAAAGATTGTCTTCCAGCAATAACAGCATTTTTGAATGCTAGCGCCATTTGAAAAGGTTTCTTAGCTTTTGCGATTGCTGTATTAGCTAAAACTCCATCACATCCCAATTCCATAGCTATAGCCGCATCTGATGCTTGCCCTAAACCAGCGTCAATTATTACAGGAAGTTTTGTCTGGCTTCTTATAATCTTAATGTTTGTGGTATTTTGAATTCCAAGCCCAGATCCTATAGGTGCTGCTAATGGCATAATTGCACAAGCTCCTACATCCTCTAATCTTTTTGCCATCAATGGGTCATCACTACAATATACCATCACTTTAAATCCCTCTTTAGTTAAAACTTCAGTAGATTTTAAAGTTTCAATCATGTCAGGAAATAGATTTTTTTTATCCCCTAGTACTTCAAGCTTTACTAATTTCCATCCACCAATTTCTCTAGCTAACCTCAATGTTCTAAGAGCTGCTTCAGAGTTAAAGCATCCAGCCGTATTTGGTAAGTAAGTAATTTTTTTTGGATCTATATAATCCATTAATAATGGTTTTTTCTTATCTGAGATATTAACACGTCTAACAGCTACAGTTATTATTTCTGCACCAGATAATTTTATGGCTTTCGCACATTCTGACATGCTTTTATATTTTCCAGTTCCTACTATTAATCTAGAATTAAATTTTTTTTTAGCCACTATTAAATCATCTTTTTTCACTTTTACCCACCTCCAATAAAATGAACTATCTCTATCTTGTCATTTTTTTTTAGTTTAATTTTATTAATTTTATTTTTTTCTATTATTTCTTGATTTAATTCAATTGCTACTTTTTTAAGAGGAATTTTTAGTTTTTTTAGAAAAACTAAGAGACTTAAATTTTCATTTATCATTGAAAATTTGCCATTTATCTTAATTTTTATTTTTTTTATTTTCTTCATAATGTATAAGATTTGAATGAGTAATAATATTATAATTATCAATGGCCCTAATCTTAATCTATTAGGCGAAAGAGAACAATCACAATATGGGTCTATAACCTTTGATCAATTAAAAAAAGATTGTTTAAGTAAAGCTAAAGAGCTAAATGTTAATTTAGAGTTCTCTCAATCAAATATAGAAGGTGAGCTAGTAACAACCATACAAGAAGCTAAAAGTAAATTCGATGGTATAATTATTAATGCTGCTGGTTTCACTCACACATCTGTTGCAATCAGAGACGCTTTAGATATTTATAAAAAACCAATTATTGAACTTCACATATCAAATATATATAAAAGAGAAGAATTTAGGCATAAATCTTTAATCAGTGATATTGCTACTGGTGGAATTTTTGGTTTAGGTGGTAATGGTTATATTTTAGCCATAATTTCAATGCAAAATATGTTAAAGAAATGAAAATAAATAAAAACATTATTAAGGAATTAACTGATTATTTAAATGAGTTCAACTTAACTGAAATTGAATACACAGAAAAAGACACTAAGATTAAAGTATCAAAGTCAAATCTAACTAGCTCCAATCAAGTTGTAAGTGTTACTACTCCTACCTCAGTATCAAGTGAAGCTAAATCTAATATTGTATCTGGGACTGAAGTTAAATCTCCTATTATAGGTACTGCTTATCTTGCGGCAGAACCTGGAGCGAAGAAATTTGCAGAAGTTGGTAAAAAAATTAAAAAAGGTGAAACAGTTATGATAGTTGAAGCTATGAAAACTATGAATCACGTCCCCTCCACTGCTGACGGAATTATAAAAGAAATTTGTGTAGAAGATGGCCAACCTGTTGAGTATGGTCAAACTATTATCATTGTTGAATAATGTTTAAAAAAATTCTAATTGCAAACCGTGGGGAAATTGCAGTTAGAGTTATTCGTGCATGCAAAGAATGGGGAATAGCTACAGTTGCTGTTCATTCAGATGTAGACAGAGATAGTATGCATGTAAGACTTGCAGACGAAAGTGTTTGTATTGGGTCTCACCAACCAGCAAATAGTTATTTAAATGTCCCAGCATTAATGTCTGCAATTGAACTTACAAAAGCAGAAGCAGTTCACCCTGGATATGGTTTTTTATCTGAAAATGCAAATTTTGCTAAAGTTTTAGAAGAAAATAATATTAAATTTATTGGTGCCTCTTCAAAGTTAATAGCAATGATGGGAGATAAAATTCAAGCAAAGAAAATCGCTAAAGAACATAATCTACCGATTATCGAAGGTTCTGAGGGTGGTGTAACAGATATAAAAGCTGCAAAAGAACTTTGTAAAAAAATTGGGTTTCCAGTTTTAATTAAAGCATCTGGAGGCGGAGGTGGAAAAGGAATGAAGATTGTCCATAAAGAAGAGGAATTTGAAATATTATTCTCAACAGCTAAATCTGAAGCTCAAAAATATTTTGGCAATGATGAAGTTTATATTGAAAAATTTTTCCAAAATCCAAGACACATAGAAGTTCAGGTTTTATCTGGTAAAAATAGAACCGTCCATCTACATGAAAGAGACTGCTCCGTGCAAAGGAGGCATCAAAAACTAATTGAAGAAACCCCTAGCCCAGTTTTAACTGATGAAATTAGAAAAGATCTTTTTGAAAAAACTGTAAACATGGTTAGTAAAATTGGCTATGAAGGAGCCGGAACTGTAGAATTTATTTATGAAGATGGAAAATTTTATTTTTTAGAAATGAATACACGTGTTCAAGTTGAGCATCCTGTAACAGAAATGGTTACAGGAATTGATATAATTAAAGAACAATTATGGATAGCATATACTGGTAATACAGCTCTAAAACAAAGTGATATCAATCCAAGAGGTCATGCAATCGAATGTAGAATTAATGCTGAAGATGCTAGTAAAAATTTTCAACCTTCGCCTGGAACTATAGGAATGTGTCATCAACCATCAGGCTTTAGAACAAGAGTTGATGGTGCCATTTTCCAGGGTTGTAAAGTTACTCCTTATTATGACAGCCTAATCTGTAAAGTAATTACTCAAGGAAGAAATAGAAAAGAGGCTATTCAAAGAATGAATAGATCACTAGATGAATTTGTAATTGAAGGCATCACTACAACTATACCACTTCATAAAATTTTACTGAGTCATAAGAAATTTATCGATTCAGATTTTAATGTGGGTTGGCTAGATAATGAAAAGGTTATTTAATAGCATTTCATAAGCCAAATATTATAAACTGGGTGATCAAAAGGGTTTATTGTGGGACTAGATGAAAAGGTCCATCCATTAAATACAAAAACTTCATCATTATCTCTATTGGTTAAATCTTGAACTTGAATATAAGCGGTGATTTCTGGATTATCATCAAACTTTGAATTTTTACACTTTAAACTTTTGATCAACAAGTCTTTATATTTTTTCTCTTCACCAATTTTTAGTTTTAATAGGTTGCTTTTGGAACTTACTTTATCTAGAATTTTTATTTCAATAAACTGTCCTTCCATATTATCTAGAGCAAGGACAGGAAATATATTGGTTATCAAAAAAAAAACTAAAAATATTAAATAATTAATTTTTCCAACTGGTATATTTTTTTTTAATTTGTTCATTATTTTTATTTGGATTGTAGGCATTTTCTGTACCAGTTTGATTTGATAGGTGAGGTTTCTGCCAATCATATTTTTCTAAATCATGATTATTTTCAATCCTGTTGTTGGTAAAATGTATCCACGAATACCACTCCATTGGTATTTTTGAGGCATCAATCTCTCCGCTATAAATAACCCATCTTTTTCCAAGTTTACTTTCGTAATATTTATTACCAAGTGAATCACTCCCAACGAGTTTTCCAAAAAATATTGTTTTTAACTTAGTGCCAAGGGTTTCTTGATCCCACCAAATGAAAATTTTTTTTAAGAGTGTCAACATATAATATTTTTAAATCTTCAATTCTGAATTGTATAATTTAAATTAGACTAAACTAGGGATTTGTATATAAATTAAATATCTTAAGATTCATAATAAAAATTAATTAGAGGAAAAATGGCAAAATATTTAGTAGAAACTTATTATACTTGTAGCTTTAAAGTTAATCATTATTTAGATGATATTAATGAAACTGAAATCGCAAATCTCGAAAAGCGTGATGATGGTAAATTTGAAGTTTTGGATGTTAAGCTTGATACAAGAAAAACAAAGAGTTTAGATTCAAATAATAAAATAATTGAAACTAAAAAATTAGATATTATATCTGAACAAAGCCAGCCTAAAGTTGTTTCAAAAGAAAATAACTCTACATTTGTAAAGAAAATAAACGAGAGTGTAGGTAAAAGGTTTAGCATGCCCGATAGGAGGAAAGGATACATTCAAAAAGCAACGATTGGTGACCATAAAGTTTATTTGCATACTGGTGAATATGAAGACGGCAAAATAGGTGAAATTTTTATCGACACAAGTAAAGAAGGTGAATTAGTAAAGGCTTTAATGAACAACTTTGCAATAGCAATTTCACTTGGCCTTCAATATGGTGTTCCTTTAGATGAGTTTATTAGTGCTTATGTTGATACTAAATTTGAACCATCTGGAAAAGTTCATGGTAATGATAGAATAATGAGCGCCTCTTCCATACTAGATTATATATTTAGAGAATTGGCTATCTCTTACCAAAATAGAGAAGATCTAGCACACACTCCAGCAATTGGTGGATCAGACAGATCTTTACCTGAAGAAGAAAATACTGAAGATCAAAATCAATTACTTAAGATTATAAAAGATGTTACCAGCAAAGGCTTTGTTAGAAATAATTATAAAAAAAATCTTGTTGATTTATCTGATGTTAAAATAAGTTTAAAAGGTAAAAAATAATATTATTTTTTAAGTTTTAAAGCTAATCCAAGTTCTTTGAGTTGCTCTTCATTGACTTCAGAAGGTGCATTCATCATTAAGTCCTGGGCATTTTGATTCATTGGAAACATTGTAACCTCTCTAATGTTCTTTTCATTAGCTAAAAGCATTACAATTCTGTCAATCCCTGGTGCTATACCTCCATGAGGAGGAGCTCCATAACTAAGGGCATTAATCATGCCACTAAATTTCTCATCAACTTGTTCTTTTTGATATCCAGCAATTTCGAATAATTTGTACATTAGCTCGGGTACATGATTTCTAATTGCACCAGAAGATAGCTCAATTCCATTACAAACAATATCATACTGGTAAGCTTTAATATTAAGAGGATTATCAAAATCAATATTCTTTATATCACCTTGAGGCATTGAAAATGGATTGTGGCTGAATTCAATCTTATTAGTTACTTCATTTTTTTCAAACATTGGGTAATCAACAATCCAACAAAATGCAAAAGTATTTTCATCAATTAAATCTAAATCTTTAGCAATTTTATCTCTAGCTTGGGAGGTAATCTTCTCAACTTCGTTTATTTTTCCACAAGCAAAAAATATACTATCCCCTACTTCAGCTCCAGTAATTTTCATGATTTCTTCTAGCGCTTCTTTAGAGAAAAATTTACCTACAGGACCCTTTGCTGAAAAATTTTCATTTTTTTCAATTGTAAAATAAGCAAGACCAGAGGCGCCCTGCTCCTTAGCCCACTTATCAATATTATCAAAAAAACTTCTAGGTTTTTCTTTTGTATTTTTGGTTACTATACATCTTACTTTAGAGCCAGATTTTACAAGTTTTTTAAATATTTCAAAAGTAACGTCATCACGCTTAAATGTATCTGACAAATCAGAAATTATTAATGGGTTTCTTAAGTCAGGTTTATCTGATCCATACTTAAGCATAGATTCGTCATAAGGTATTCTTGGAAACTCTTCATACTTTAATTTTTTAGAAGAAAAATTTTTAAAAACGTTTACTATCAATTTTTCAACGACTTGAAAAATATCTTCTTGTTCAACAAAAGACATTTCTAAATCAAGTTGGTAAAATTCACCAGGACTTCTATCTGCTCTAGCGTCCTCATCTCTAAAACATGGTGCAATTTGAAAATATTTATCAAATCCAGATACCATTATTAACTGTTTAAATTGTTGAGGAGCTTGTGGTAATGCATAAAATTTTCCTGGATTCAATCTACTAGGCACTAAAAAATCTCTAGCCCCTTCTGGACTTGAAGATGTTAGGATTGGAGTTTGAAATTCTAAAAAGCCTAATTTAAACATTTCATTTCTAATAAATGAAATAACTTTTGATCTTAATATAATATTATCATGAATTTTTTTTCTTCTTAAGTCTAAAAATCGATATTTAAGTCTGATCTCTTCCGCATACTCTTGGTCACTAAATACGGGCATTGGAAGCTCCTTACATGTACCAAGTACTTCAAATTTATTGATATTAACTTCTATCTCACCCGTCTGAAGTTCAGAGTTAATAGTATCAGCACTTCTTTTAACAACTTTTCCATTTATTTTAATTACACTTTCAAGCTGAATTTTTTCTAATAATTTAAAATTATCATTACTTTTATCAATAATACATTGAGTCATCCCATAGTTATCTCTCAAATCAATAAATAAAAGATTTCCGTGATCTCTTTTTTTATTAATCCATCCAGATAGTGCAATTTCTTGTCCACTATTATCTTTATTCAATTCATTACAGTTATGTGTTCTATATTTATTCACTTATTCCTCTAATGCTTCATTAATAATCTTAAAGTCAATCGATTTTTTTTTTTTTAAACTAATCTTGTCAATTTTATATATGAATTCAAATATTTTGCCATACGATCTCTCAATTCTTTTAATGATAAAATCAATCAGCTTTTTATCTAACTTAATCTGTCTGTCAGATAAATTTTTTAATATTAATGCAAACATCAATTCATCATTAGGATTTTCGATTTTTGCTAAAAGACAGTTTTTAGTTCTTGATTTAAGATCTTCTAATTTGAAACTAATTTCAGTTATTGTTTCTGAAGATGTAATTATTAAAAATTTATTATCTTGGTCGATTATATTAAAGAGGGTGTAAATAAGATTCTCATTTACGTTTACATTTAAGTCCTCTAAAATAATATTTTGATATGGTTTAATTGCTCTTAAATTTTCATCATTGAGTAAAATAGACTCAATTCTAATTCCACCAAATTTTTTTAAAAAAATATTAGTTAAATGAGTCTTGCCAGAAAATTTTTCTCCACTTATATTTAAAAAATTTTTTTCCCAATTAGGCCACTTATTTATTAATTCAAATGCATGATAATTACTTTGTCCAACATAAAAATCGTCATCTGTAAAATTTTGTTTATAATCAAAATCTAACAATAACTGATTTAAATTTTTCACTTTACGCTCCATATACTATCTTTCATCACTAAATTGAAATTTTTCTTACTCATAATATTAAGAAAAGTTTTAGGTGATCCATTATAAATTATCTTATATTTGGTGTTCTCACTATCAAATTTTAAAATATAAAAATTAGATATTAAATCTATTTCATCAAATGCTTTTTCTAACTCAATAATTCTTTTATAATTATTTGTATTTACAGATACTGTTATTGGAAGTTTAATAGAGGTGTTAATTTCATTATTTTTTTTCCAATGATCTTCATAAGTAATTTTTAAATTTTCTAAAACTTTTTTAAAGTTTTTTTCATTATCTAAATTAATTTTTTTATATTTTAGATTGTTTAATTTAAGAGAGTTATTTAGGTTAATTTTTGAAAGTATTTTAAGTTCATCTTTATTTTTATATATTATTGTAATTATGTAATCATTAATATCGTACTTTTTTATTAAATTTATAAAATCATAACTTTCAATAGAACTAGACATTCCTTGAATTATATTTAAGTCCTCAAGATCCTCGCTGGGTAATAAATATTCTAATAAGTGGAAATTTTTCTTATCTTCATTCCATTTTTCATAAAATATATTATTATTAAATAAATAAATATTATCTGTTTCTGTATCTACTAATATTGGCACTAATAGAACTTTATTTCTAACTGGCATCGATGGAAATACATTCTTTCTTTCTAAAAAATTTAAAATCTTTTTTTTATTAAAGGTAGTTTCAAGTTTTGCAGAATATTCATTATTAATGAACTTCTCATCACTGATTGTGAAAGAATCAATCATACTCTTAAGTTCTTTTGGTTTAATATATTTTATTTTATTCCTTTCACTGGAGGCTGTAATCATGAAAAGCAGATTTTTAAAAGAAATCTGAAACCCCTCATCTATTACAGTATTTTTCTTAAAATTAAGCTCAAATGGTGATGAAATTTCAATACCTGATACTTTAAAATTATTTGCATACAACAAGGTTGTGGAAAAAATTATTATAAATAGAGCGTATGAAATAAAAAAAATATATACCTTTCTTAATTTTGATAATTTATTAATAATTTGCATATTTTATACTAATGAAAAAAAAAAAATTTACCTATGAAAAAAGTGGTGTAAACATTAATGCTGCTGATAATTTTGTTAAATTCATATCTTCTATCTCATCAAATAATAAAGGCAAAAAAAAGTTTAATAACATTGGTAGTTTTGGATCAATTTCTAACATACCAAAAAATTTAAAAAACCCTAAAATTGTAGCTTGTACTGATGGTGTTGGCACAAAAGTAGAGATAGCAAATGTACTTAATAAATATGACACAATCGGCATTGATTTAGTTGCTATGAGTGTAAACGATCTAATTGTTCAGGGGGCAAAACCATTGTTATTTTTAGATTATATTTCAATTAATAAAATTAATTTAAATAAATTAAAATCTATTCTTAAAGGAATAGTAAAAGGCTGCAAGATTTCTAACTGTGAGTTAGTTGGTGGAGAAACTGCAGAGATGCCCGGTACATATGAGAAAGATAAATTTGACATTGCTGGTTTCGCCGTAGGTTTGGTAGATGAAAAAAAAATCCTCGTAAAAAAAAAAATTAAGAAAAATGATTTAATATTAGCTATACCTTCTAGTGGAATTCACTCCAATGGTTATTCTCTAGTCAGATATATTTTAAAAAAGAAAAAAATTAATTTAAAAAATAATCATTTTTTAAAAAAAGAATTACTAAGACCAACAAAAATTTATGTAAAAGAAGTTTTGAACCTAATTGATAATAATCTTTTAAATGGATGCTCAAATATTACTGGTGGAGGACTTGCAGATAATATTAAGAGAGTTATTCCAGATGGCTTTGTTGCTGATATAGATTTGAATAAAATTAATACTAAAAAAATTTTTAAGTGGTTAAAAAAAAATGATATTGATGACAAAGAAATGTTAAAAACATTTAATTGTGGGGTTGGTTTTTGTTTAATAATCAGCCCAAAAAATTTAAATAAGATTCCAAAATTTTTTACAAAAGAATTTAAACCCTATATTATTGGAAAAATAACAACAGGTAAGAATAAAGTTAAACTTAATGGAAAAATTGACTGGTCTTAAAAAAATAAAAACTGCAGTTTTTATTTCAGGAACAGGTAGTAACTTAAAAAGTATAATAAAATTCTCTAAAATAAAAAATTCACCTATATCAGTAAATTTAATTATTTCTAATACTCATAAAGCTACGGGCTTAAGTTTTGCGGATCAATTCAAAATAAAAAAAAGAATATTTAATTTCCAAAATACTGAAAAAAATACATTATTATTACTAAAAAAAGAGCAAATAAAATTTATTTGCCTAGCTGGCTTTATGAAAATTTTATCTAAAAATTTTATCAAAAAATTTGATGGAAAAATAATTAATATCCATCCCTCTTTACTCCCAAAATACAAAGGGCTTAATACACATCGAAGAGCCATTAATAATAAAGACAAGTATGCAGGATGCTCTGTTCATTATGTAACGGCAAAGTTAGATTCTGGAAAAATAATATTACAAAAGAAAATTAAAATAGCAATTGGTGACAATTCAGATTCATTAGCCAAAAAAGTTTTGAAGCAAGAGCATAAATTATACCCTGCTGCTATTATGAAAATTTTTAATTAACTTTTAAAGAAGAATCAATTTCTATTTTAGCATTTTCGACACTATCAGAACCATGTACAGAGTTTTTATCAATAGAAATTCCATATTTTTTTCTTATAGTTCCTTCTGCTGCATCTTCTGGCTTAGTTGCACCCATTAACTCTCTATTTCCTAAAACTGCGTTTTCTTTTTCCAGCACCATTACAACTATTGGTCCCGATGATAAATATGCACATAGATCATTGTAAAAAGGTTTTGTTTCATGGACTTTATAAAATTGTTCTGCTTCCGATTTTGCTATTTGAATTTTTTTGTCTTTAACAATGCTAAAACCTTTGTTTTTAAACATTTCTTTAATTTCATTGTCTAAGTTTCTTTCTACTGCATCTGGTTTAATAATTGATAATGTTTGTTCTATATTACTCATAATATTCCTCTATTAGTTGATTTAATAATCTTACTCCAAAGCCTGTTGCTCCACCCGGGTTCAAGTTTGCAGCCTTTTTAGAGAAAGCCATACCTGCTATATCTAAATGTGCCCATGGTGTTTTACTTGTAACAAACCTTTGTAAAAATTGTGCTGCAGTTATTGATCCTGCTCCACCAGAATAATTTATATTTTGCATATCTGCTATTGTTGAGTTTATTAGCTTATCGTAATTATTATGTAATGGAAGTCTCCAAACTTTTTCTTTTACTTTTTCTCCTACTTTAAAAATCTTATCTGACAAATCATCATTATTAGAAAATAGGCCTGCATACTCCTCTCCTAGTGCCATTATTATTGCACCTGTTAAAGTTGCAAGATCTATCATGAATCTTGGTTTAAATTTTGCTTCCGCAAAACTTAAAGCGTCTGCTAATACTAATCTGCCTTCTGCATCTGTATTTAAAACCTCAATAGTTTTACCATTATAAGCTTTAACTATATCCCCTGGTCTTTGAGCGTTACCACCTGGCATATTTTCAACCAAACCAACTACACCAACAGCATTCACTTTTGCTTTCCTAGTAGCTAATGCTTGTATTAACCCTGCAACAACGGCTGACCCAGCCATGTCATATTTCATTTCTTCCATAAATTTTGCAGGTTTTAAAGAGATACCACCAGTATCAAAACAAACTCCTTTACCCACAAAAGACAATGGGGCTTTTTTATCTTTTTTATTACCATTCCACTCAAGTGTAACAAGGAATGACTCATTTATACTGCCCCTACCAACTCCCAACAAAGAATGCATCCCCAATTTTTTCATTTGGGACTCATTATAAACGGTAACCTTAATTCCTAATTTTCTTAATTTTAAAAGTCTATTTACATACTCTTTTGGATTTAGAACATTCGGTGGTTCAGAAACAAGGTCTCTTGCAAAAAAAGTTCCTTCCTCTATTGCTTTAAATCTTAATTCACTTTGAAATGATGGTTTATTTTTTTTACCAATTAAATTAACTGAAATAGGTTTTTTATCTTTTTTAGACTTGTAAATATTAAATTCATAGGATTTCAATTTTAACCCATGCAAGAAATGACCTATAAAATTTTCGAATTTACTACTTATGCTATCTGAATTTACAAAATACTCATTTTTCTTACTATAATTTATTAAACTATGAAATTCAGCTCCAAGGTTTTCTATATCTGAATTTCCTAAGTTTTTTTTAATAGAAACCAGAAATATTGTTTTTTTTGAGTTTATTTCAAAAAAAAGTAAATTCTTTTTTAAATCACAGTTTTTTAATAAGTCATTTATGTGAGAAAATTCTGTGCTTGAAATATGTTTTTTTAAACCATTGGTGTTGAAATTATCCTCAACAAACAAGACAAGATTAGCTATGGGTTTTTTCGAATTATTGTTTTTATAGTTAATTTGAATAGACATAAATTTTAAATTCACTCTGTGCGAGTTGAATGCTATATATGTATAAAATTATCATATTTCAATGAAAAAGTTACTTTTCCAAAAATTTATCCAAGATAATCTTAAAATATTTTCTATTATTATTTTGTCTATTGGCTCTATTGTTTGGATAATACAATCAGTGGGTTTCTTGGACTACGTGACGGAAGATGGGCATAGTTTTCAAATTTATGCTTTTTACAGTGTGCTTAATTTTCCTAAAATTATTAACAGAATTCTTCCATTTGTTTTTTTTATTTCTTTATATTATCAAATTATACATTGTGAAGAGAATAATGAATTGCTTATTTTTTGGATTCATGGTGTAAAAAAAATGCAATTAATAAATATAATAATAATATATTCGATTCTATTAGCATTAAGTCAAATAATTTTGGGTGTTTATGTATCACCAAAAGGACAGGATACAGCAAGATCCTATATTAGAAATTCAGATATGGATTTTTTTTCAGCCATTATAAGACCAGGAAAATTTGTTGATACTGTTGAGGGTTTAACAATATTTATACAAGGAGAAAAAAAATTGGATTATTATGAAAATATTTTTTTAAAGGATGATGGTAATAACAGCAAAGATGGATTTAATTCGCAAATTATTTTTGCAAAAAAAGCTAAGTTAATTAATACTGGGAAAAGAAGATACTTCAAATTTTTTGATGGTAAATTAATAAAAATAAATTATGGAAAGATTGATACTTTTGAGTTTAAATCTATAGATTTTGATTTAACAAAATTTGATACAAAAAGTACTACTTTTCCAAAAATTCAAGAGGTGAATATTAAAATTTTATTAAGATGCGTAATATATGAATATAAAAAAGAATTACAAAAATTTAAAGATGCAAGATATTTAGGTTGTAATAAAAATTCTGTTAAGGGAGTTCGTCAAGAAGTTTTGAAGAGACTTTATTTACCTATTTATATTCCTTTAATTGCTTTAATCTCATGTCTATTAATCTTGAAATCAAAAGAAAATAAAGAATATAAATTTCACAAAAATTTATTATTTTTAATAATATTTTTTATCCTTATAATTTCTGAAGTTTCGTTAAGATACTCCACTAATAATCTAGCAGGTATTATATTTTTTATTTTATTTCCAATTTTAAGTTTTTTTTCAACCTACCTTTTTTTAATTATAAAATTTAAATACAAAATTTAATTATGATTGATGTTTATAAAAAATATTTGATAAAAAAATTCTTAAAAAAGATAATTAATGTTTCATTAATCTTTTTAGCACTAATAATTGTATTAAATGTATTCGAAGAGATCTCTTTTTTTGAAAATATAAATATTAATTTTTTATTTCCTTTTATGTTAACTTTATTAAGCTCACCCTCAATTTTATTTGAGATTTACCCATTCATTTTTTTAATCTCTTCTTTGTTATTTTTTTTAGAATTAGTTAATAATAAT
>Ga0114997_10002416_pt1 | contig 15048 bp, 18 predicted proteins | sample ArcticOcean_MG_C_2_FD_87045 | JGI IMG/M metagenome (GOLD analysis project Ga0114997, IMG submission 87045) | Marine microbial communities from western Arctic Ocean - ArcticOcean_MG_CB4_136 | ecosystem: Environmental > Aquatic > Marine > Oceanic | place: Arctic Ocean: Canada Basin | collected... | reverse complement strand
ACATGATGTCTATCTAAAATACATTGTTTAGTATCTTTATTAGCGATTTTTAATATTCGATTAGGTATAGTCATTCTATCTAAAAACTCATGCCCTAATTCTCCAGCATTTATCCCATTCAACCCTAATACTTCCCCACAAACAATTTCACCAGCAGCCCAATTGATATCTATACCATCTTCCTTAAGGAACTTTCTTGATTTTTCAATCATAATCAGGATAGTATTAATATATTGCTTTATACTCCATAACATATCAGAGCCACTACCAACAAGATACCAATCTTTCATGTGTAAATATTGTTTCTTAGGATCATAAACATTACATTTACCTCCTCGCTTTTTAGCATATAGCTCATCATTTAAAAATGAAAATTGTTCATATGTAGTGCGCTGTATAGGTTGTTGATCGGATCGATCTCCGTTTGGATCTTTAGCTCCTTCCCATATTTGTAAATCTCCATACTTACAGAAGATTCCTTTTTCCTGTTTGTGTAGTCTGTGGTAAAATAATTGTTTATCTGACTTATAAAATCGCTCCTCTTCATACATATCAGGTGTTACAAATAATACATCAGTTCTCACCCTAAAGATATAATCATATTCCTCGTCAATTAGCTCCGCTCCTTGCTGTAATGAAACAAACTGACCTAAATAGTATCGTAAATGCTCAGGCTCACATACTTCGAAAATGGTTTTGGATAGATTTAACGGCTCCATCTTACCACCCTCTTTATAGAAGAATTTTAATTTCTCCTTACACCCTTCTACCATTTTAAATATTTCTTCCTCTACTTTTTCTAGAGGACTATAATCGGTAAAGAGATGTTTTTTAGGTTTATAGATAGATACTATTTTATCTTTATCTTCTTGTGTTAACTTACCACCAGATTCCCAGTCGTTGTGTCCGTATGAGACTTGATCCCAGAAATGAAAATAATAATCTGTAGTACTATCCTCAAATGTAGTCTCTTGTATAATACTCTCATGACTTAAGTCCCAAAATCTAGGTTGCCCATATAGTAATACTGCTAGTTTCATTAATCCGTGATAAAGTCTGTTAGGTTACCCCAATCGTGTTTATGATAGTAATAGTCTTGGTTTAATACTTTTAAAAATTTGACATGATCTGGATGTCCTGAGTCAAAAATGTTATGATAATTATAATCTTTATCTGTAAATGTACCCCAGTTAAATATTCTAGACGTATATGAGAAGAAATCATGTGCTTGAGCAATTTGAATAAATTCTGGTATACTTTTATAATTGTTAGTTTGTACGCACATGTCCAATCTCACAGCCTTGAGTCCAATAGATTGTATAAAGTGTAGGTTCTTCATCAAGCGATCCCAGTCGCCACCTACTCGTACCTTATCATAGTGCTCCTTAACACCACCATCTAAACTTATAATAGCACTAACATCTAATTTGTGTATGTTTTTAAGCTTCGCCCAACGGTTCTCATCAAATAATACTCCGTTAGTCTGTAGGCTTATAGATATATACGGATTCTTCTTAGAATCAATTTTCTTTAGTAGTTCAAAAAACGAAGGTGAGCCAAATGGATCACCAGACCCTGTTATATTAAGCTGTACTTTATGAGGCTTACTGTGAATCATTCGTAGTAAGCGCTTGTTGATCATTAAAGTTTGTTTATATTTGTCAGGTTGGTTTTTTTCGCCGTATTGAATTAGATTTTTTCGACAGCTAGGACATCTTAAGTTACAGGACTTATCGTAACACAAATTTATTACACTTGGTGGTTGTGCAAATTCCATTCCAAACTCTAAAATAAATTTTAACTCATCCCCAAGTTTACCAGCTAAGACTTCCTCCCTAGTAGGTAGTGTACCGTTTTGAATTTTAGGGCACTCCTCGCTATTGCACATACTAAACGAACCATCTAATATGCTTCTACGAAAAGCTTTGCTTCTTTTACTATTCCACTCTTTGTAGAAATCTAAAGTTGGAGTTAGATCTCCAATACGGTTATGGTTTACCCATCGAGGACAACAGTTATATAGTCCCTTTTCTTGTATTTCTAGAAATGTCCATGGGTGTTCACAAAACCTAGTTGAAAGATCGTCCGACATGTGTAATTAATTATAGACTTATGGCAATTACGCAACCAGCGAAACCTAGTATAGATCAGGGAACAACTGAGATACCTAACGAATTAGATATCTACTTCAATGGTGTTGAATATAAACCTAAGCGCCAAGACATTCAAGAGATAACGTTTCTCGGTACAAAGACCATGCAAGCTAAAGTAAAAGAGAGTCTTACGATTTTCTGGAACCCTCTTACATGGGATTGGACAAAGCTCTCAGACAAAGAGGCATACGAAAACAAATATAAACGAAAGACAAGATCTGTTTATTTTAAAGAGAAGGTCTTCTTAGTTGAGACATCGAAGTTTAAAAAGGGTATTGTTGATGATGATTTTGTTGACACAGCTGAGCTTCCAATTGGTATTGTAGTATACTGGGAGACTGATACTAAAGAATGGCAAATGCTTGGTTATAAAGAAAACCTCTTACGATAGGAGAGGGTAAATGTGCTTGACACTATATTTGATAAAATATATGTAGTGTGGGGTAGAGATCCTGCTCGTAAAGAATATATTCAAGATCACTTTCGAGACTGTGACATCGAAAACTATGAGTTTGTCCGCAGCATCACCCCTGATGATCTCTCACTGAAAGACAAAGTTCGGTTTAAGTTCTTGTGGGATGTAGACGCAACAAAGCCTCCAGACACCTTTAAGAAGCCTACAGGCTCTCCATACCCTCTTTCCTTAGGAGAGGTCTGTTGCTCGTATGGCCATTTAAAAGCATATAAGACAGCAATAGCTGCCGGTTGTAGTAACTTTTTGGTAATAGAGGATGACGCTATTTTAAATAAAGATTTAGTAGCGCATGCGCTAGACTGGAAGCAATTTATACCAACCGACTGGAGCATTTTACATCTCCACTCCTGGAGGCCGTTTGACAGTAAAAGAGAACCAGCACTAGTAGCCCAGCGTAAACAAGTTAATGATTATTTTTATACTAGTTATAGAGAGTATGGTGGAACAGTTTGCTATGCATTAACAGCATCAGCTGCTATGGCATTACTGTCTAATTATTATCCAATATCCTTACCGTCTGATGGAATAATTTCAACGCTATCCGCAAATATCTTTGCGCGTAAATTTTATGGTAGTTACGTTATGAGTCCGTTTTTGTGTATTAGTACTATGTTTGAAAGTCAAATAGATTTAGAGCAAAAAAAGGACGGGTATAGTACTCGTACAGATAGATATAATAGTGGTGAAATTAATTTTGACCCTAATATATTATAACGTCTAATTTATTATTTTTAATTATTTTTTTGGTTTTTATAATCTGATTTTGAAATCCACTATAGAGTTCATGATCTTCAGTTCGGAGATTTTGTTTACATCTTTTTAATAATTTATCAGTCCATTTAAAATGAAAGGTTAAAAAGTCAGACTCAAATGTTTTTGGATGTACATCTTGCGTTTCATGTAATGTGTTATGATGTCCCCATATTAATTCTATATACGGTTTAGTCAATAATACTTTGTAGTGGTTTTGGTTTAATAAGTGTAATGTAATTTTAGCTTGTTTAGGAAACTGTAAAAAAATATTTTCAAGAGGCTGTACAGGGTTTAGAATATTGTCCTGTGAAATACAATCCATCATTTCCCCTCTTACTGCTGTGTAATTATTATCCTGTAGCCAATTCGCACAATCGTATACGCTTTCAAACTCTCCATAGGTATTAAATTCATCTAAATCAACTTTAACTATCCAATGTTGTCTGTTAATCGTTGCTCGCCACTTGTTGTATGCTTCGAAACATTTTTTTAAGTCGTGTTGCTTTTTTACCAGTCGTATGTTTTTTATTTTATATTGTTTATTAATTTTTTTAAACGATGCAGCGTTCGCATGATGCGTTCCAGTTCCACATGGTATTATATGAAAATGTTTACTTTTAATTCCAAGATTTAAATAGTGATTAATGAAATGCTCATATAATATTAAATCTGGGAACTCCTCCTCGTCTAAACAGAAATGAGAAAATAGATAAATATTCATGTTGACTTTTTTAGAGATGTCATATAATACTTAATATGATTCTAAAAGATATCGATCTGTATGATGGAACTTTAATCCACAACCGGTTTGCTTATAAATATTTCCGGAAGAAGACTCTCCCGATTGGTAACATTGTTGCGTTTCGTGCGCCGATGAAAGTTGAAACCGAGGGAATGATTGACAATGAAGACTTACTTAACAACGATTTTATTTATTCTGATGATGCTATTAATTTTTGCTGGGAGCTTCCTAATTTATGTCCTCTCGGTGCTGTGTTCTTTCAAAGATTACTTAACACACAAATTGCGAACCTGTTGTCAACGAAGTACCTCCAAGCGCCCATCGAAGTAGATGGTGATGACCTAATTGTACATAAGGAGTTCGAGCAAAATGGCATAATTCAGCCAAAAGGCAAGTGTAGTGTCAGTATTACCTATTCAAAAGACAATGTTGCGATTGGTCACACTGCAATTAACGTCACTGCAGGTAGAAACGCGCCAGTTTTTGCATATTCTACTAATTTAACCGATGAACAGGTAGAAGACTTCATGAAAACCATGATAGATACCTACTATTCCATGGTGGATGACGCATTCATTGCAACTACAAAACTGACCCTGTGAGAACTGGTTCTATATCCAAATTTTTTTTGCAAACTCGTGGGGATTTTCCTATTTGGAATCTGATTCACATCCGTCGAGACCATGGTCCAAATTTTTTTCGGAAAACTTTGTAAAAGTATGTTAAAGAACAGAGACAGTCATGAATTTAAATAAAAAGAAATCGGTAAATAGTTTTTTTGACTTTGTTAATAATATTGCCTTCGACAGAGAGCGATTAGATATTAACATTACAGACTCTCAATTATATTCTGCTTATATTACTAATCGGTATATAACTTTTCTTAATAAGGAGTCAGCTCTGTTAATTAACAACACTATTAACAAATATGGTCACGTGTTTAATACTGAAACGCATTATAATTTTTTATTTAACTTAATACCGAAGGTTAAGCGTACATTTATTAGATATGTAAAAAAGAAAAAGGTAGACAAAAAAGATTTTGAGTTGTTATCTAAACGACATGAACTTTCACAGAGAGAAATACAATTGTATTCGGAAAATTTTGGAGTAAATATTAAAAAGTATGAACAGTAAGCAACAGAAGCATTATGATACAGCGTTAGATAAAATGGATCTAACTGATAGCCAACGCGACGCGTTTGATCATTCTGTCAAGAGAAGTTTAATTGATCTTGATACATATCAAAATACCGACACATTTAGCTTACATGGTTATAAGCTAAACAGAGTAATGGATGATATTGTGCTAGCGCAATATGTAGATCTGTCCAAGGAAGGTAATAGTGTTATTCGAAATGGCATTCACATTCCACTATCCCAAGTTCATCGGACGTGGAGAATGGCTCGAGTAATATTAGTTGGGCCAAAGTGTATGTACACTAAGCCAGGTGATATCGTTTGCTTTCCAGACGACAAAGGTATTAAGGTTGATAATTTATCCGTTGCTGGTTTTGACTCTTCTATTAGAGATTGTTTATTTTTAAATGAGGATCGGTTTTTTGGTATATGTGAAGAGATAGAGCCTGATGATAGTAGGTCTGAGTAATTTAAAAATCATGCTTTTGGATAAGGTGTGTGAAGTTAAATTTGCACGCCGTAATCCAAAGCCTGGTCGCCCCGCATCTCGGAGAATGCTATGTACTAATAATGTTCAATTGTTAAATTCGGTTGAAGGTAGAACTGTTTTAAATTACCTACCACCGAGACAAGCTCCTGCATATAACCCTAATCAAGAAAATTTAATTATTACATGGGATATATTAATGCAAGACTTTCGAACTATTAATTGTGATACTGTAGACTTAATAACTACCCTTGACGCTGATCAAACCTTTTGGGTATATATAAATGAAAAAATTGCTCCTATGTCAGCAGGAGAGAAAATGGCCTTTATGAATACATGAACTTTGAACTTGTAGAAAATACTTTAAAATCTTTATTGCTTAGTACAGTAAAGATAACATCTAAAAAAAGAATATTAGGTCAAGGTCAAATTCAATTATTTGATATTAAAGACTTTAATATTAAGCTCTTATTTACCACCGGTAAAAAATTAGAAATATTATATCCGTTTAATATTCACCGAAAAGACAATACAACTTATTTCGACTATAGGCTTGAATATATTCATAGAGATGATGTGTTATGTAAACCGAAAGTTAATAGAATGATAACAAATCATAGAAACAAGTATTGTGACTTGCTTCTCTCTATAGAAGAGCTATAATAGTCGAATGGATATAAAACATTTTCCTAAGGGATATGTACCTTCGAGTAGCCAACAATACGCTATACCTAATATTGTTGATAGTTTGAGCAAATATAAATTTATAATTGTTCAAGGCCCTACTGGCTGTGGAAAGAGTTTTATAGCTAAAACTATTGCGAATGGATTTAACAAACCTCCTGCTCGCCTAACTAAGTTAGTTAAAGATTACACGGCGTTTGATACTAGCTGGGAAAATGGTAAACTGGTATATGAGTATGCAGATGATTTCGCTGGTAAGAGGCATGGTACATCTATCCTAACTACTACTAAGGCTCTTCAAGATCAGTACACTAGAGATTTTAAAGATATAAAGCCCCTCAAGGGCAAGGGGTCGTATATTTGTAATCTTGACGATCGAAGCTCCGCTGATCAAGCACCTTGTATCTTTAGTACTAAGCTTAAAAAGGAATGTTGGTATTGTAATCGTTGTGATTATTATGAAGCGAGAAACAATTCCATTAGCTCAAAAATTAGTGTAGAGAATTACTCTAGCTTTTTTTATAAACCAGACCATTTAAAGCATAGACAGTTACTAGTATGTGATGAGGCCTCTGAGTTAGAAAATATTATTGTAGGTCGATTTAGCTGCAATATTGAAATTAGTCGTCTTAATAAGTATGGCTTTAATCTGCCACACTCGGCAGATAGAAAGCGCTTCTTTGATAGCTTGTATAAGCTTCAAGTTAAATTAGAGGACAGGTATGTAGAGATACTTCGGATGCTTGATAAGCATGCTGATACAGTAGGGGACACTATTAAGAAGGAATATAAATTTATATCTGATCTTAAAGGAGACCTCTCATTAGTTATCGATACCTGGCGCCAGTCAGAGTATATTATTAATAGGACGTATATACGCAACAAACAATACGTACAATTAATCCCTAAAAAGGTTGACACGTTAGCGCAACACATATTTAAATATGCAGATAATATTATATTAATGTCTGCGACGTTTGTTGATTATAGGTTAGTCATGAGAAATTTGGGTATACCGGAAAGTGAATACAAGTATATTGACCTTCCAACTAGTTTTGATTCAAGAAAGTCCCCAATACTATTTGGTAACTTTCACTTAAACAAAAAAAATCTTGAATACAATTTTCCAAAGATTGTTAAATGTGTAGAGGAAATCCTAGAAGAGCATAAGAATGAAAAAGGATTAATACACACTCAGTCGAATGTCATTACTAAAATGCTAAAAGATAAATTAGATAATGATAGAGTTTTATATAGAATAAAAGGTAATAAAGATAATATAGATATATTAACAGAGCACTTAGAGACAGATAAGCCGACTGTTTTAGCTAGTCCATCAATGAGCTTTGGAGTAGATCTAAAAGGAGATGCTGCTCGGTTTTGTATTATATTAAAGTGTCCATGGCCAGATTTAGGAGACGTTCGTATTAAGGAAATGTCTAAAAATAATAATAAATGGTACACAAGTAAGATGTTTACTACCTTTATTCAGCAATGTGGGAGGTGTACTAGAGATGAAAATGACACTAGTGTCACGTATGTTTTAGATGCAGCGAGCATAAGAAACCTGATTCCATCGTACCGGAATTTACTGCCGATGTATTTTACAGATAGGTTTGTCTAATAAATATTTACAATGAAAAACCAATACTATGGTTTTGAGCTAAAAGATATGATAAGGCAGTTTATTACTGCTTTTAATAGTATTGTTATAAACAGGTATAATAAAGATAAGGCTGTTGTTGACCAACTTAAGGTTGGATTTTACTATGGCTCTAAGGAGAGAGCCATCCAGGATATAGTTAACAAGGCTGGTACTTTAAAGCTTCCTGTTGTTGCGATCAATTATAGTTCTATTAGTAGAGACCCTGAAAGAGTCTTTAATAAGATCTCCGGATTCTATTATAGTAAGTCCCCAACAGTCAGTGCAGGGTCGCTAGATTCAGATCATTTACCAACTCCCTTACCGGTGACTGTTGGTATTAATATGTCTATTATGACAAAGTTTCAAACTGACATGGATCAGATTATTAGTAATTTCGCCCCATATAATAATCCATATATAGTGATGAGTTGGAAGTTACCTACTAGTCAAGGCCTAGCTAGTAGTTATGAAATTAGATCTGAGGTGCTATGGTCTGGTGATATTAGTTTAAATTATCCTATTGAAGTATCTGGAACACAACCTGCGCGAGTAATAGCCGATACTAGTTTTACGATCAAGGGTTGGTTGTTTAAAGGTAACCCAGGTGAGGACGTTAAGAATATATTTACTATTGATCAGAACTTTGTACCAGTAAGCGCATTTAATTATGAGTAAATTTATAAAATATGATACTACATTGACTAATGTAACTTCGTTTAGTGCTAACTATGATAATAGATCGTTATCTGGTCGACCAGAGTTTTCAGCTGGTAATACATACACAACCCTTGCTTGTGGATTCTCTGGTACTAAAACATTTGAAGGTTATAGTTTTGATTCAGTTGAGTCAGTATTATTAAGTTGTACTGATAATCAAAACCCATTTGTAAGCTCTGGTAGTTTTAACAATTGGCCGATCACCGGGTTTACCTCATTTTCAGTTTTATGTGGTGGTGCTACGATATCCCCAGCGTTAAGTGGCTTTTTATATTCCAACTATACATTAAATAACTATAACAGCATGTCAGTAACGTTTCCTCAGATAACTGCGACAGGTAGTATTGACATTATACCTATAAACGCAGCAGGATATGGAAGCTTAGTAAATGATATAAGCACAACAATAACAATAAATTAAGATGCCAGACGGACAAAAAGGAACATTCGGAAGAGGATTACAGAAATTTATTTCTAATAATTTACCTTATAGATCACCCGCAGCAATTATAGATGATGTAACTGCTCAGAATCCAAAGTTTGAGGACTTCTATAAAGCAGGTTCAATGCGTAAGGAGCTTTTAGCGCACCACTCTATTATTGCACCTAAAACGGTTGAGTCTTCGCACCCTGTTGGGTCATTTTTAGCTGACAAAGCATACAACGAGTTAATGTACGCTACGTTGGATGTAGATAAGTATCGCCGAGTTCGAGACTATCGTACAATGGCTCAGTTCGCTGAAGTGGCTGACGCTTTAGATGAGATTTGCGATGAGTTTTTAAATGAAGATGAACATGGCAACATGCTTAATCTTAAAATGAGAAATGACTCAGTCCAAGACCCACTGATTAATAAGCAACTCAATGAGGAGTTTAAAAAGTTTGTTAATTTGTTTGACTTTAAAGAGCGTGCATGGGAGTATGTTAGAAGTTTGTTAGTAGATGGAGAGTTATATTTTGAAAATGTTATTCATGAGAAGCATGTTGAGGAAGGCATATTAGGAGTAATAAATGTACCTACACAGGCAATTGATCCTGTGTATGATAATTTTCAACAAATGCATATTAAAGCTTATCTGCTTAGAAAAGCTAAACACCATAAAGAAGCAGAAGAGCAATACAACTCTATGCAGGATAAAGATTTTATTCCTATGGAGAGAAATCAGATCACCTATATTAACTCTGGTACTTGGAATGAAAATAAGAACTTTAGAATTCCTTTTATTGAAAATGCCCGCAGAGCATATAGACAGTTATCTTTAATTGAGGATTCAATTATAATTTATCGACTGGTACGAGCTCCAGAGCGCCTAGTCTTTAATGTTGATGTTGGTACAATGAGTGCACCAAAGGCTGAAGGTTACATTCGGAAGCTTATGCAAAACTATTGGAGCAAAAAGGCATTTAGTTTGGATGATGGTAATAGGGTTCAATCATTTAACCCTCAGTCGATGTTAGATGCATACTGGTTTCCAAAGAGAGAAGGTAGCACTGGGACAGAGGTTAGTCAATTACCTGGAGGTCAAAATTTAGGTGAGTTACAAGACTTGATTTATTTTGTTAAGAAATTATATAAAGCACTCAAAGTACCTACCAATAGAATTGATACAGAGAATTCACAATACAGTGCTGACGCAAACGTCTTAAGAGAGGAATTAAAGTTTGCTAATTTTATCGTTAGATTACAAGCACAGTTTGCTGCTGGGTTAAAAGAAACATTTATCACTCATCTTAAGCTAAGAAAGATGTGGAAGACGTTTGAGCTTCGAGAGAATGGATTTGATTTAGAATTTGTACCACCAGCTAATTATTTTGAATTACGTCGTCAGCAAATAATGGATCTCAAGCTTAACAACTTTACTAACATTACTGCTAACGAATCTGTATCTCAAGGCTATGGTCAAAAGCAATGGTTAGGTTGGACAGATGAAATGGTCAAGGCTAATAGAGCGTGGTTGCGTAAAGATGCAGCGTTACAGCATGAGTTAGAACAAATTCGAGGCGGTGGTGCTGATTGGGCAGCAGGAGGCGGAGCTGCACCAGCAGCTGGTGGTGGAGTTCCTGCAGGGCCAGGTGGAGAAGAGATGCCACCAGACATGGGACCAGCTGGAGATCCCGGAGGAGAAGCTCCTCCACCTGAGCCAGTACCTACACCTGGTGGAGAAACTTCAGCGTTGCCAGCATAAATAATTATGTGGCGACAGATACATGGTCAGATACTTATTTAAGCGCAGGAAGTCATCTATATTCTACATATTTAGCTAATTCAGTTAATGGGTACGAGCGTCTAGGGGATCGAATTTCTTATGCTTTAGGTTACCCAATTGTTAATTTAGAGCTTCACGGTAATCAGATATATACTAATATTGCTATAGCGACAGAAATGTTCAGCAAGTTTGCTGGGTACACAGAAGAGCATCTAGTATTTGATAGTGATAAGTATACTCGTGGTAAAGGCTTAAACATATCGGAGTTATTAACCCTAACTCCAGAGTTAACAGCCACATATACTACTGACGTAGAGGTTACTGTTGGTACGTCAACAACAGTTCCTACTGTAACAGCAAAAGTATTTACTAGTAGCGATACTGGCTTTATATCTTTATTTGAATTTGATTCAGATGATACGACTATTGACCCATCTGAATATACATTTACAGTAGCGTTGGATGACGGTAATGCTCATGTAGCAAAAGCTCTTGTTGTAACTTTATCTTCTGTTAATATGGAGCTATCAGGTGTAGATGTTAGTCTTACTCAGTACGGTGATGTTTATACAACTACAACATCTATGTTTGATGTGAGCGCGGTTCCTGGTGAGTCATCTGAAGCTAATTCGTATTCTGATCCCTTATGTACATATACAAATAGTGTATCAGTTGGTATATTCTTGGATAGTAATGTTACTCAAGGTGGATCAGTTAATGCATCTAGAAATGATACATTAAATGATACTAGTACTGTAAATCAGTTAACAGCAACTAGTCCTATTATAGGAAGGTTTGATAGTCTTACCAGACAAAGCAGAAAAGTAATTGAGATATATAGCCACGAAGAATCTAGTAGTAGTAGTTTAAATACATTATTTACAATTGAGCAGACTTTAGCGCAACAAACCTATTTTAGTTACGCAATGGGTAATTATGGTTTTGATTTAATTAGTTGGTACACATTAAAGCAATGGTTAGAAACACGAGAGAAAATGCTCTCAACGAAAAGATACTTTAAGTTTAATGAGCGAACTCAACACATGCTCTTAATACCTGAACCTAAAGCTGGTGAACGGTTTTATGGTGTGGTTAGTTGTTACGTAGAAAAACCAGTATATGATTTAATTAAAGAGCCCTGGGTGTATCAATACGCCCTAGCACTTACAAAAATTACATTGGGTAGAGTGAGAGGTAAGTTTGGTAACGCTCAGCTGTTCGGCGGTACTGCTTTAGATACTTCCATCTTACAAGAAGGGCTAACAGAGAAAAAGGAATTAGAAGAGATGTTACTGAAGGGAGCCACTCCTGGCTTTGGTGATGCCGCACCTCCGATGTTCTTTGTAGGGTAATGGCTCCTCATAAAAAAGGTAATTTTAAGAAAGGTATATACCGGCCTGTCTATAATCAAAAATTCAAAGGTAAAAAATATCCACAGTACAGAAGTTCTTGGGAGCTTCGCTTCTTTAGATGGTGTGATTATAATTCTAATGTATTAGAGTGGACAAGTGAAGGGGTAATTGTTCCTTATATTAGTCCAGTTGATACTAGGACTCATCGCTATTATGTTGATAATAGTCTTGTGTTAAATGAAGGAACTCGTAAGGCAAAGTACTTAGTAGAAATTAAACCTTATAGTCAAACTCAACGACCAGTAATGAGGGGTAGAAAGAAGCAAAGTACATTTTTACATGAACAAGTTACATATGATATTAATCAAGCTAAGTGGAAAGCTGCAAAGCAGTGGTCTGATGACCATGGATACAAGTTTTTAATTCTTACAGAAAAGCAATTATTTAGCGGAAAAAAGTAAGAGAAACAATAAATATTTTATACAGCTATGGCCTTTAAATTATTAGTAGAGAAGACTGACCCATCTGAGTTTGAATATATTATAGAAGAGAAAAACGCCCAGTCTGGAGAGCGGTTATATATTAAAGGACCATACATGATGGCTTCAGAGGTTAATAAAAACAAACGGGTATATGATCTTGAGAGTATGATTACTGAAGTCGCTCGATATGAAACGGAAATGATAAAAACAGATCGAGCTATGGGAGAGTTAAATCACCCTACTACTGCTGACGTTGATCTGGAAAGAGCCTGCCATATAGTTACTGAGATGAAACAAGACGGTAATATTTTTTATGGTAAGAGCAAAGTATTAAATACACCAACTGGTCAAATAGTAAAGAGCTTGGTGATGGATGGAGTTAGAGTCGGTATGTCCTCTAGAGCATTAGGTAAAATTGATCAAGAAGGTAATGGAGACATTGGTCATGTTACTGAAATGAAGCTTGTTGCTATTGATTGTGTAGCAGATCCTTCATATTCTGATGCATTTGTTAATGGTATTTTAGAATCAAAGCAATGGATTTTAAACCGTAAAGGAGAATTTGAAGAGCACTATGACCGATTTGAAGAGAGCTTAAAGTCGTTACCTAGTAGAGATGTTAACGATTATCTAACAGATAAAATCATTAGATTTATTCAAAACATCTAAAAAAGATAGATAAATAATATAAATATTTACGATGGATCAAAAACAACAGATCAGATCACTTGTCAGTAATGTTATTGACAAAAATTATGCAGCTGCTAATATGGACTTAAAGGCGGTTGTTAATGAAAAACTAAAAAAGAGGATTGAGAAATCCACAAAAAACAATTTATTTAAAAATGAGCAAGATAACTGATTTACTTAAAGAGGTTAGCAAGGACGTTCTTACAGAAGAGAGTCTCGAGCAAATTGAAACTGTCTTTACAGAGGCTGTAAATACGAAAGCTGAAGAGCGTGCACAAATCACAACCGAGGCTGCCTTAGCGACTCAGGATGATGAGCATTCTGTTAAGCTAGAACAGCTGTTAGAGTCTATCGATAAGGACCACACTAAAAAACTCAACAGAGTTGTTGAGGCTGTTGATAAAGATCGTACACGCAAGCTTAAGAATGTTATTCGTAGATATCAGACTGCTATTAATGAAGAAGCGACCGGCTTAAAAGATACTGTTGTTGAATCTGTTTCTGATTATCTTGACTCATATATAGAGGAATCAGTTCCAACGGCTAGTATTGACAAGGCTACTACAAATAAGAGAGCGTTTGACCTCTTGAAGGATATGCGTAAGATGCTCTCAGTTGATATGGTGCTTGCTAATGAGTCCATTAGAGAGGCTGTACAAGATGGTAAAAGGACCATTGATGAGTCAAGGAATGTAGTTAAAGGGCTAACTACATCAAATACAGAACTCGCAACTGAATTACAGCAAACTAAAAAGGACCTTTTTATTGAAAAGAGAATTGGTCAGTTCGATGAAAAGAAAAGCAATTTTATAAGAAAGACTTTTACTGATAAAGATCTTTCTTTTATTGAAGAAAATTTTGATTACACAGTAAACATGTTCGATAAGAAGGCTCAAGAATCTCTTGATATTCTTAAGGAAGAAGCAATTCATGAGACAAAAACACAAGACGCTCAGGTTGAGATAGTAAAAGAGAGTTCTGACACTCCGAAATCAGCGGTTAATTTTTATGCTCAAGAATTAGCTAACATGCGATTGTAACGTAATCTTTAGTGTTGAGGTATTTACTACCTGATTCTCCAATGTGGAAAAAACAATAAATAGAAAAAATATTATGAACGAAACACAAACTCGTCCAAGTCAAAATTATATTGACAATAATAGAGCGCAAGCATTGTTGGAGAAGTGGAGTCCAGTTTTGGATTATACCTCTGATAAAGTTTCGCCTATTGAGAACCCGCACACGCGGGTGAACACCGCCATCCTTCTTGAGAACCAAGAGGAATGGTGTTTAACACAGGAAGCCAATACCGCTTCCGGAGGAGCCTTAGGCTCGTCTGTCGCAGGTAGTGGACAGGGTGGTAGTGGTGCTTATGGATCTACCGATTCATATGCCCAAAATGATGCCCGTTTGCCGAAGATTCTTATTCCGATGATTCGCCGTACATTCCCCGAGTTGATTACTAACGAGATCGTTGGTGTTCAGCCGATGAGTGGACCGGTTGGTCTCGCATTTGCTCTT
>Ga0114997_10002413_pt1 | contig 15053 bp, 26 predicted proteins | sample ArcticOcean_MG_C_2_FD_87045 | JGI IMG/M metagenome (GOLD analysis project Ga0114997, IMG submission 87045) | Marine microbial communities from western Arctic Ocean - ArcticOcean_MG_CB4_136 | ecosystem: Environmental > Aquatic > Marine > Oceanic | place: Arctic Ocean: Canada Basin | collected... | reverse complement strand
TATAATCATAACGCTTATTCAACTTCTTCGCTATAACCGTATTAGCATGCCCACGTAAGTACAAACCCATAGCCTCCTGCTTGTCCTCAGTACTGTAACTCTTCCCCTCTTTGCTCACTGCTGTGCCTTATAATGTCCAAACATATCGCTCGTCGCCATTTTGCGCTTCTCTGGTATCTCACTTATTACCTCGTCTACCTCCAACTCCGCCGCCTCTGCAACCATGTCATCTACCATATTGTCAAACACATTGTTATTCTTAGGAAGACTGAAGTCAGGGGCCGGCTCCCTTGTCTCTATTCCCTTCATTACCTTCGCCTGATTAGATGCGTAATCCTTCACATGTGCATCCAATGCACACCATATCTCATCCGCCAATGGAGTCTTCTCTAACGCACATATGTCCTTTAACATATCCCATACTGCTCGCCTAAACCTGTTGTTGCCTACTTGAATTATGTATCGCGTAGACTCACTCGTCTGTTTCGTCATATTCATCACGGTGCATGCCCCCTTATATACTTATCTATGCTAAAATTATAAAAAATTTAGAGGCTAAGTACCTTAGTGAAAAAAGGGTGCACCCCTCCCCATGGTTGGGGGGGATGCTTCGGACTGGAAAATATGAGTAAACCAGTCCATACTATCCTAATCCTTAAAGTCTTCTTTACTTACCATTGTCTCAAATACTCCTTAGTCTCATTAGGATGCCATGCTTCGCAGTCTACGCCATCTTCATACATTTCACTAAACAAAGCATCACAATGGAGGTCTATTACCTTTTTAGTTTCTGGTGAACATTTACCAGACATGGCCAAATTTGTCAGTGCTGACATTTCTTCATATCTCCAATCTTCAGTCCAAAAGGTCATAATTCAAATTCTCCTTAGTATAGGCCTTTTCGGCTAGAGTCTGCTGTTCATTAACACACTTTGAACAGTTGTTTGAGCCTTGCCACGCTCCGGAGGGGTGCATGCATTCAAAGTCTGCGTTACACATCTCACAACGTCTAATAAATAAGTCTACATTCATAACTCAAACTCCTTATTAGTTTTCATGGCCTGCGTTAATTCTAATATTTTAGTAGCTTGCTTTTGGGCTTCTTCCATTCTACCAGAGCCTATACTCATGGCTAGAAAGGTAATATTAAATTCTAATCTCTTACCTAGTACTGACACTTCATCGGGTGTTAATTCCTCGTCGAACTTTAATACATATCCGCGCTTAACGGTCTCGGTTGAGTTGCTCATTTTTAACTTCTCTCATATTTTTAAGTTAGTCCTTCTATTTGGGGCGTGTAAACAATACCGGTTCCATGTTACCTATTACTCGGGAATAACCCGAAGTATTGCATCTGAGTTCTAAACTTGTTAACCAGCCATACATATAAAGGTATGTATTATAATATGTATATGTATAACCTTATATACTGGGGTCGGTGGTGGTCTAATCTATCGATTTATAGACGATAGAACATATAAAAGAAGAGTTATTTAACCCTCACGAAAAGTGTGAGCGGGATTGGAAAAGGGCAAAAAAGGCTAACTAGTATATAAACTTTCATACATGGATTTATATATAACCCATGTTTTTAAGCTCATAGAATATGAGCGACAACAACGGAGACAAGACGGGAGCAGGTGGACCCAACAAAACCACCAGAGTAGGAACTAAGAACGTAGGCTACACAATCGTAGCTAGCGTTAGGATGCACTCAGATGCATTCGAAGGCGGTCTAGATGAAGATATGACCTTATGTCTAGGAGTAAATGATAATGGCTCAATGGTGAGCTGGAAAGCATATCATACAGAGGAACGCCTAAAAGCTGGAGATATTGGCTGGATGTCAGGTAGTTATCATCCTAACAGAGGAGATATACTAAATCTAGGAGATGACGAAAACAGTGCTATAGAGGCATTTAAAGACAATGTAGCTTGGGAGATGGAGAGTTGTGTCTCTAGAGCCAAAACAGTAGCTAACAAGACTGGAAATGAAGGAAACGGTAGGAAATACGGGTGGACTAAAGAATAAGGTAACCATACCAGAGGAAGGGGAGCCGATGAACTCCCCACAGTCCTTATTATTGTTTTTGTCAAAATAGGGTTTTTATTTAACCCTTAGCGTTGGGGATTTCCACCCCTTGCTTTTCTCAGCGATTCTGCATTTCTTTAATTCTTGCTGGAATTACTTTTTCTGAATTACATTTATTACAACATTTTTCAGATGTTTTTCCTAACGGATATGGATTGTTTCCCCATTCCGTAAAATCACTATTGCAAAGCACACACCTTAAAGAAGGTAACAGTTGGTAACTGGTATTACTCATGATTTTAAAAAGACGAGAGTCATATATATACCTATGGGTGGAGTCACATATAGAGTAATATAAGTACTAGAGAATACTAGAAGAATTATTTAACCCTCAGACAAAGCCCTCTGGGGCCTTTTTATCCTCCTCTATTATGCGTCTTCGTCTTGGTTCCTCCTTAACTCATTCCAATCAATGATATTAAAATTAATCATATCTGTGTATATATTAGAGGTTCCCATTTTCTCGTAAAAATCCTCCTCTAATACACTTTCGATATAATCGATATCACTCTTTGTCTCTGGATTAAACCAGAGATTAACTAACCATGTCTCCCTATTTGCCCATCCGTTATAGCCTTCCATACAACCTGAGAGACGAGCACCCTACTTAAGGGTATGCCTAAAGCCATATACTACATTTTAGATATTATGCTTCATTTATTTAACCCTTAGCCAAACCCTGTGAGGGCCCCACCCCAATATGCAGGGTTCTATATATACTTATGGGTATGGTATAATATGTATAAAAGTATATATAGGATGGGCGTCCTGACTGAATTATGAGTAACAACCAAATGACTCGAAAGGACTTTGAGAAGCCAGTCACCTACGTGACAACCTACAGAATCAATAATGTAATAGATGGCTTCTTTGTAGACCTATACGCTGAGAAGACCGATAGCGATGACTACAACATAGAGACCCGTAGCTGGGCCCTAAAGGCACTTAGACAGTTTATCTGGGACAACCACAAGAACCTAGGATATGACTACGATATAGCTGACTTCTACATAGAATCAAGCGGGTGGTATCAAGAATGAAGAGATATAACCGATACAATCGATATAATTTCAGAATCCGAAAACCTAGAACCTGCGAGGACGCTCCATGCTGTGGATGCTGTGACTGAAGGGCCGAAAGGCCTATGGACCTTAATTGTTTAACCCTCAGGGTTTCCCCCAGAAATATATATTAACCGATATAACTAGCGTCATTGTCCTACGCGCACTGGCGAGGCTCTGCTAAGTATATGCAGATGTATACAGTATACTATTCTTCTTTATTTGCTTCTCCTTTAGGTCTTAATTCCTCTTTAAGCTTAACCATTGAATCTTTAGAACTGAGATACTGAACTGCCTTAGTTAGTTGACTCCACGCAGAGTCTAGTTCTCTCATTGTATTCAAACTATCTGTTAAGGCTATTATGTCTACTACTATTTCTTTAATCCTTGTCGCGTTTAATCTGGCCTCAAATTCTTCAGGAGTAGGGAAGTCGTCGGGGTTCATTTATTTTACCTCCTCACACCACCAACACGATGTTGATAGTCCGTTAAAGTCAGCTCTTAAGTGGTCTTTATTACAGCTTTTACAAATCATTTATTCACCTCTCAATTTAAATATTTTATCTTTAGGATAATTCTTAAAAGACTCTAATGGATAATAAATAAAAGTATAACAAACACCACAAATATGGCCATCCTCTTTACTATAATAATCCCATTCATTTTTATTACAGCTTTTACAAATCATTTATTCACCTTCAAATATTTTAACTCACTTTCTAGTTCAGAATATGCCATATTCCAAAATGCTTTAGCTGTATTACAAGTTTTCAAATAACTATTGTTAATACAAATAGCTGGTAAATCTCCAGAGGCAAACCCGTAGTTTTCAGGTGCGTCGATAACTATATCGTAATCTGCATACCCGTCTTGACCATATTCAAATACATTTAGGTCTATTTCGCAGTTATGCTTTTTTGCTAATGCAAATACTTGCTGTTTGGTCTTCATTGTTGTTGATTCCATATCTCATCAGATATATAGTAGTATATAACAACTGGCATACTACATTCGTGCTTAATCACTGTAAACCTCACCACATTCTAGACAACAACCCTCGACCAGTTGCTTACTACAGCAAGGACATTTATTCTCTACTTCTATTTCATATTCAGCTTCTGACAAAGTTATAGCCTTCCACCCTAACTTATTCATTGTTTAAACGACTCCATACTTATGTGATGTAAATGGCCTTCAATCTTTCTTAACAGAGAGGTGTGTTCTTCTATAGCTCCTTCTATTTGACTTGTCGCGTCTACTAATGAATATAAACCATATACATATAGCCACGGTATCTCTTCTGGATTACCTGTATCAAAAGCATCTTCAGCACGCGCTGCCATCGCGCTAAACCTAGTAAAATCCATTACTTTTCAACTCCACAATTTTCACAAATAACGCGCCTTGCTTCAACTGGATAAGCTGGAGCTATAATATATCCACCTTCGCAAATTTTACAATTCATTGTCTTCACTCCATGCTTTACTTACTAACTTATTAAAAGAATGATAATTCGCGTCTTCTAAAGCACTTTGAAACACTGTTAGAATGTCAGCACCATACCACTGGCACCTTTTGCTTATATCGCACCCTAGCTTCTCTAATTCTTCTTTAGTAAGAATCATTTATTCCACCTCTTCATATTGGTTTATTTCCATTAAAGATATTTGGGTGACTATCTCCCCCGTTACTTTATGTCTCATTCGTTGTGGTTTAATGGTGGTTTTAATACTATTCCTAAGTAAGGTTTCCAATTCAGCCATTATTTTATCTTCTTTATTCATTTATTGACCCCATTTAAACTATTTAATCTAATTGCAAAATCTACATACTTATCTATTAATTCCATATAGTAATCATCATCATTACACAACTTGTATCTAATAGCATTCATTTCGTCTATACATTCATCTTTTAGAATATCATCTATTGTCTTACCTAATGCCATTCTCATTTAAACACCTCTGGCCAAACTAAACGCCTCCATTCTTTACATTGTTTACAATCAGGTTTACAATTCATTGTTCACCTATCATTCTTAATAATTCTGACTCTGCGTATTCTTTTAGTGTATTATCTTCTACTGGCATCTTCATTATATCTATACACATTAAGACATACTTTTGTCTATTGACTAATATCTCTACAGTCTCTTTTAGATTACCCATGCTTAATACCTATAGCTATCTCCATATGGACGGCTTCCATTATATCTAATGCATAACTTACGCAGTTATGACAGTCACAATGCTCGGGGGCATCTTCAGGCTTAAATCTATAAGCATTACAATTTGTCAAACTAACATAGTTGTTAGGGCTTATGACGGTTTCTATTGTTGATTCCATACCCCTACACTGACGGGACCCCTATATATCATTTTATGTATCTGAATATATCAATAAAAACATGCAAATGGATTATGGAGGGCATTTGATTAACCCATAGGACTTCTCCCAAAACCGCCTACCCATACCTTTATATGTCCCGTTGTATGTTCTCTGGTATGTCAAACAACCAAACCGACAATAAAAGGAATACAGTACACATTGTGTACAGCAAGAAAGGAAATCATGAGGAGTTACTATGATAAAGACTATAACTATCAAGCTTGGCGCGACTGCACCAACTGACAAGAAGTTTGAATCAGCCAGAGCTGACATCGAAGCTACCTTTACCATAAAGGACGAACACGCTTTAGACTTGGAAAGGTCTATGGATACTTATCAGTATGAACTAAGACGGGCAAGAGTAATGCTTAGAGACGCGTTACAGTGCGTTAAAGATGAATTGAAAGGTAACCCACTAGAAGACCAGAAGACGCGCTTAACGGCCAAGGAAAAGGACCAGCTAAGATTACTACTAGGTAATGAGTAATGTTACGAATGATAACTGTTAACACATTGCCAGTAGCTAAAAGATGGCTAGCTAAAATGAGAGCTGAAAGACATCCCAATTCTAGAATGAAAGTAGGCATATGGGAATTACCATATAAAGGAAGACGAGCAGCAGACTATGGTTATTCATCTGATACAAATTACGTAGTAGGTAGCTGTAAAAGTGTTGAAACTAAGATTGCTTATTTAGGAAAAAGAATCGACAAGTAAGTTTTTAACAAGCTGCGGTAATACATTGAACGAGGAATAGAGTCGTAAGAGAGTTACGGACAGGCTTCCCTTTTTTGACATTCAGTCTCTGGTTGGGCCTCATTGAACACCTCCATATTCTTATCATATATATAATAATATATAGTTTATTAGTACACACACACACCTTTGTTTCCACTGGAGATAATAATAATAATAGAGGATAAGTATATAAATATAATAATAAGACGCCGTACCTCTTTTGATTTATTTTTAGCTGGACATCTTCTTTGTAGTTCCACTGGAAGAGAAGGTGTGTGTGTGTAGTGCAGTGTGCACTACACTATCTATCTATAGGTTCTTTTAGTATATCTATATATTCTTTTAATGATACCTTTTGTTGACCTACCTGATACCTTGTTGCTATGGTATCTCCAAACGTTACTTCATATCCTACTGTTGTCTTAATAATATTCTTAGGTAATGAAGGCACATCTATTTTTATTAAATCTCCTAAATCTAAATTGTCCTTATTTGTTAAAGAAACTGTATAACTTATTGTTGGTTCTTTAAATCTATTCATAGTTAGATATGCTACATTTTCTAATTTATTCTTATCCGTTGTTTGTACTGTTAAAAACTTACCTATTACTCCATATGTCTTTTGACTATGACTATCTTCTAATTGAACATATATTGTATCATCACTTGAACTTACTACTGTTATTGCATTAATTAATCTTGTCGTGTCTATTTTAGATACAATGTTTTCATCAAGCAAATTTCCTTCATCTGCTGATAAAGTAACATAAGAAAAAGCATTTGTATGGTTAGGGTCTGGTAAAAAGAAATCCATTACCTTACCATTTCGTATTGCATATTGCCACTGTTGTATTGTATTTGTAGGATGTCTATCATCATTAACAAGAACTTTCATCTCATTAAAACAAGCATCAATAAATTCCTTACGAGTTTTCCATCCAAATATATTCATACTATTTGTAATAAATATACCTGAACCTTGTACTAACCTAGAAACATCTATTCCTTTATAATTACAAGCATTAGCTGCGGCAAAATATAAATCTTGACCAATATAATCTTCAACCTTATAATGTACATATTGAGACTCAGCAAGGAATGTTGTATAATCTAATGCAGTAAATGTAGAAAGTGTATCTTTAGGTTGTAAATCTTTAACAATACCAATAAATGTTTTATCATCTACATGATTATCTAAGTTACCACGACCCCAATTAACTTCTACTATTGCACCAAGTCTACACATTTCAAGAGCTTCTTTACCTGCAAACGTACATGAGAAAGACCTTGCTGCATTTACACTATGCTGCATCTTAGCACTTACACTATAAGGAAATGCAATGCCATCTATTGTTACATTAAAATAAAGTGTCTCAGGAAATACTTGAGGGAACGCTGGCATCTAACTTACCAACTCACCTATTACTACAAAATTTAAAGATGCTATATATTGTGAAGCCAAAGAAGGGTCCTTGTTAATAGCACCATCAATTAATCTCATTCTAAGTTGTTTGTATGCAGTACTTGGTGAATCTACTTTCTTAGCATCTATAGTTACCCATTCATACTTACTACCTTCTATCAAATTCCATAGTTGTCTATAACCTGTTTGTGTTAATACTCGTACTGTTAAAGATACACTAGGCGTTCCCATCTTTGTTCGGGTTGTACCTATTGGATATGATTTATTACCTAATGCCATTAGAGAATTAATTCCTCCACTTCGTTTAATGGCTGCTGATTGTATTGCTAAATGTCCTGCATCAGATTGAGTATCTAAATCTAATGTATCTAACTCTTCATTAACAAATCTTAACGCTTGTGTAACTGCTGTAGAAGTGTTAAGATTGTGGGTTGCCGCAGGTTCAGCACCTGCTTGTCTCACATCAAGTGTAATTGTAGGTGTTAAATCACTATAACTTGCTACAGGCAACGTAGGCCCATTTACTTTATAGATGGTTACACTAGCATCACTACCATCTCCAGTAACTAAAGTAGATTCATTAACTGTAATAACAGTAGCAGTTACTGCGGTAACAGTAAAAAAGTTGTTATTTGCTACATCTTCTATAGCGCCATCTACCCAAATAGTGTCACCGGGAACAAACCCATCTGTCAAAAAGGTAGCGCCAGTATTGGTAATAGTTTTATTACCAGTGTGAAAAGCACAAGTTATTGAAGCACGGGCAACGTAACCACCCCATGCATCTGTATTTTTTGCAATACGAAGTTTATTATTAATTATATTATCATCTGCATCTAGTAACGAATAAACTGCACCAGCAGTTTCATCTTGAGCATCTCTAATTGAACAGACTATAAAATCTACATTCTTAAAATATTCATCAGACGCACCTCCAAATCCCTCTGCTGCATCTCCCGGAGACATATCTACTACTGCTTGTTCATAATGGTCAAACGTAGCATGTGTGTCTGCAATATCTCCACCAGCAGAAGTAACTGATATCTTTCCAAATACTTTAAAGGTTGTACCTGCACAACTACCTGTATTACATTTTAATTTAATTGTTTGAGAAGCATCATTAAAATTAGAATTATCATTATTCATAGGATATGTTGTAACTGGTGCAGTACCATTATGTTGGAATCTATGTGCAAATATCATTCTATCACTTCCAACAGGATAACTATGTGAAGCTGACAAAGTAACTACAGAAAACTCATCACCATACTTTGCTCTAACTACTGTATCTCTACTACTTCTTAATACTGCAACTGGATTAGCTTGAGCTATTGCTCTTGATTCGGCCAAAGTAAAATCACTTCTAAATCCTTTACTATCAATAACACATATATTAACTTTGTAAGTTCCAGCTTTATGAAACGTATGCTTTACAGTAGCAGTTGTTGCAGCTTGAGTTGAAGTAATAATAGTATAGTCATCAATAGAATCATTAGCTGGAGTTGCATCACCATCCCAATTAACTCCAAACTTCTTAAAACTTGCAGCAGCAGAATCTCCATCATCTGAAAATCCTGAAACAGTTAATGTTAATTCTTCTCCAATAACAGTTCCTGCCGACAAAGAACCAGTACAACTCATACGTGCATGTGCAACTCTATTACTCATTGTTCTATTTACTACACTTGTCGTTGTGCCTGATGCAGACATATCACTAGCCCATACTACAATGTTATCAGTCTCACCTTCCGTATCTAAAAACCCATCTGCAATATCGCTATCTATTTCTTTAAAAATACCTGTAGCAAACTGACTACCTCCAGTAAACTGCACACGATTTGTGGCACTATAATTTACACCTACTCTATTTTCAAAGGTATCAGTGCCATTATCTTTCCATACTGTAGCAAATTCTACAATATCTTTATCTGTGGGTTTTGTTGTCATTGTTACAATAGAACTTCTATAGTCTGTATCTGCTTCTAACTTAATTACTGGCATTGTAGGTTCAGGGTCTTCATAATATAATAACAAATTCATATAATCATTAGTTGTAGTTGTATCTGTATCTACTTCAATAAACTCATTTTGGTCTTCTACTCCTAATTTACGTATTACAAAATTAAATTTATCACCCCATTTTAAACTCTTACTTTTAAAAAGATTTTGTAAATCTATAGTATATGCTCCAGTTGAATGTGGCCTAAAATATGCATGATGAATGGTGTCTATTATTCCAGTTGCTACAATAGTTGTTTGAGCAAAATTAGTTCCATTATACCATCTTACAAAAGAATCAGGGTCTTCATCTAAATCTACATCTACACTACCGTAAGAAGGTACACCATTTTGCTCTGTAGGAAAATTTGTTGTTTCACCATCTTTAATAGATTGAATAAAATAATATTCTGTATCAGTATCAGCAGTAGTTAAATTAAAATTTAACTTCATATTAGTTAAAGTAAGTCCTGAATCAGTTACGCCTGCTCCATAAATATCTTCTTTAGTTGGCAACTGACCATAAACTATAGTTACATAATTGTCTCCTCCACTTCCTGTGTAAACTGTACCTGCTTTAAATCCAACTGAACCACTTGTTGGTGTGTCGCTACGCAATATTCTTGATTGAAATGAACCAGTAGGATGCGCGCTACTAGGGTCAAAAGTTGTGCTTACTATAGCCATTAAAAAATAGCCCCTCCTGCTTTAGATACCATCTTTGTCACTGGATTGTCTGTAATTGCATCTCCCAAACTAGTAAAAGATGAAGTTAATCCTGTAACTCCTCCAGCTACATCACCTACAAGGACGCTCAAAAACCCCATTTTATCAGTAAATTTACCAATTAATGCATCTATTTCATCCACATATTTTATCATTAGTACTATAACTGTAACAAATAATGCTATTGCAAGAATTATAGGTAAGAACGGAGCCAACGCTGCCGCTTGTGCTGCCGCATAATTCCACATTGCTAACGCCGCAACCTTTACACTTGTAGCGTAAGCTAACGTAGAAGCTGTAGCCATTTTATTATAAAGATGCTGAATTAAAAGTGCAGTCAATACAAATTCAAATACCCCAGTAAAAATTTCTAAAACGGCAACTACCTTTTTAAATGATTCGTGAGTTTTCTCACTTCCAATCCCTAACTTTTCAAACCCGCCCGCCATCTTCAACAACGCTCCCGTTGATTGGTTAAGTGCAGAAGTAGCTATCTGCATGTTAATTGCAAAAGCATCAATATCCTCTGTACCCTGTCTAGTTTTTTTATTGTTCTCACCTTTCTCTTGGGTGTTTTCCTCTAACTCTCTAGAATTTTTATCTATAGCTGAAGTGTTTTTATCAAGTACTTTTGTTAAGTTTTCTGATGATTGTTTAAGTAAATCTACATTATCAACAGCTTCGGCAGTAGCCATTGTAAAAAGACCCGCAACAACAAATTCTCCACCTGCTCCTCTTGATTGTCCCGGATTGCCACTACCCTTACCGCCCATTAAATGGAAGCCCTCAACTCATCTCGCATCATATTTAATTCAGCAGTCCTTTCTTTTGTCACTTGACTTGCCACTGAAGCTTTTTCTGACGTCATGCTATTTACAATACCTATCAATGTTTTACCATCAAACTCATCTAACATTTCATACATTAATACAACTTGTTCATAATTCATTTCAGGTTCAATAATCATACATCTAAGCATTGCTAACATCATTGGTTTAGTTTTAGTATCCATATCTATTAAATATGCTCGTTCATTACCCTTTAACTCTTCTAAATTATTCATTTTAGTAGTTAATTTTCTAATAAGTGGCATGTCTTTTACAAGTTGCTTACGTAAAGTATAATGTTCGTTTTGTATTCTTTCCCAATCGCTTGTATCTAGTCTTTTAAGAACTATCTTAGGCGATTGCTCTTTATAGAAATATTTTTTCCATCCTGTTGGTTTGTGTATTCTCGCAAGGCTTGGCAATAATACTTCTTGTCGCTCCCAATAGTCTTGTTGCATTGCTGGGATGTCAACTAATGGGGCGTCTAACTGACCTGTGACTCTTACCATGATTTACCTAAGATGACGTTAACGTCAAGTTTGAACTTATTGCATATGCACTAAAGTTTTTGTAATCTCCGGCCCCACGGAATTTTATACTCATTGTATCAACAGTTTCGCCACCCGGTGTTAAGGGTCTGGAAAACGAAGTTATCGTTCCATTTGTTAATGCAATACTTCCATGGGTATCGCCGAAGTCTAATCTAATTAATGGGATTGCAGTCCCTGCTACATACTTATCATAATAAGTTTCATCTTCAGCAGTCATTGTAAGGTCTAATGTTACATCTGATTTACCACGAGCTATTGCATTGTTTAATAACCATTTAACTGTAGTATCATCTCCAGTAGCTCTTCCTGATATAGGTGTGTTATTGTTTGCTATCTTAAGTGATACTGTTTTAAGATTTGTAAATGTTGTAGTCATTCCAGTGCCGTCTGCATCTGTAGCTGCATACAAATTTGCTTGAGAACCATCTGTTTCATCTTCATCTGCATCTGCTCCCGTATAATAAATTCCTTTTAATAAATTTTTACTTAACTCTGCACCACCGCTACCAAGAGGAGTAGAACCCCAATTAGAATCTGCTTCTATTAATGTTGATATTTTTGTTACTGTATCAAAACTACCATTAGTTAAATCCATTATTCCATCACCATCAAAATCAGTATTTAACGTTCCTGCTGCATTAAATGCTTGTATGTATTTTTCTCCAACTTCAACGTATGAATTTGCTGGCCCATCAATACTCAATCCTTTAGTTGATGCTGCAAGCCCTACTGTAACTGACAAATCAGTTGGAAGTAAAGGGTCTCCACTAGGCATTGCTGGAAAACCTACACTTAAATAATCATCACCAAAAAAACCATCAAAGTTTTCATCTTCTTCATCTAATGAAAAATATCCTGTACAAGTTGCTTCACAAGTAATGTACCCGCCAGCAGAATAATCTGCCGTAAGTGTTACCTCATTAGGGACAACTCCTGTTACTAATGTATAATCTCCACCAGTTTCTTTTGCCAATATTGCAAGTGAATCAACACTTGTTGTAAGTTTATTACCATGTTTGTAACTGTTAATAGTAGATTCACCAATAGCGTGACCTATCAACTGTTTCCAACCTGTACCATTACAAGCCACTTTAAGCGGCACTGTAACTCCGATTGGTCCAAGGGCATGATGAGCGTCTGTTGACTGCCCTAATGAAGGAACAGGAGTTACACTCCTCTCGACCTGCCTTGGGTCAAATGTGTCCAATAGACCTAAATGATACAAATTAGAACCGGGCGGACTTCCGTACGTCCCTTCTACTTCGTAAGCTGCCTCGATATTTTGCGATAGTTTTACCATTTTAATTTACCACCTCGTAACTTATGATTTCACAGTTAAGAACATAACGATACCAGCGACGAAGTTTGTCACTCTGGTCTGTGCGCGACAATATATTAATTGAAGCATAACCTGTAGGTTTTGTAACGCTACCTGCCTTTGCCCCTTGTAGAATACTTACTACTCCACTATATAGCTTTCTTAGTTTAGCTCTACTTGTCGCTGTAGAGATATCAATAGCTATTGATGCAGTGCCTTTATCGACACCTTTACCTATGCCCAAAAGGTCGTGACCTCCTGAGGTTTCATAAATACGGATTATATCTCCGTCTTTTAAATTTCTTTTACCTACTTCCCATGATGCTGCAATAGCTGCGGGCGTTGAACCAACACTACTTGCAACGTTACTGCCACTTCCGGACCAATTACTACTAATTAATGTGGCTACAGAAGTCACCGGGTCGCCTAATTCGGCATACGTTGCTGCCATTATTGAGTTACCCTCCCTGTTGCAAAGCCACCAATAGCCCTTGACATCGGCATTGACCTACCTAATCTTCGGTTATCTTTTAAAATCTTCATTGCCATCTCTTCAAATCGTTGAGACTTACTAGCATTATCCATTGAATCATCGCCTTCTTGCATTAAATTTAAATCATCATTCATCACAATCGTTGCTGCTGTAAAGTAAATTGTTGCCAATCTTATGTCGTCTGGGCAAGTTGCTGTTGCATACTTGTATGATACATATCCGTCAACTCCAGAAGGACTGCTGTTCAAAAGATTTAAAGTATTATAACTATTAATGTAAATAATTCCTCTCTCTGTATCTGCCCAGAAATCCTGAGAAACTACATCTGTGACAGTTCCCATTGCTTTAGAATTATCAGAATCTAAATAATCCAAATAAGAGCCTCCAACCCAGACCTGCACCTTACCATTGGTCTGTGCCAAAGAAGGAGAAGCATGCTGAGTAAATGCAAGTATTGGATAATGTTTTAATTGTATTCTTCCTCTATCATTTATTGCATTACTTATTACTCTCTGTATTCTTACTCTTTCTTCTGTAACTGATATTGCATTAGCTGTTGCCCATGCGTGGTCTGTAAGTTGCTCAACACGTGACTCTGCCATTCCTATAAATGTTTCTACTTGCGCCTGTGTTGGTGTCGTTGCCGAACCTCCATCTGCAAAAGCATCCACTTGTAAAAAGGCTGATACGTCTCCGTGTGTACAATAGGCCATTATAGTATCTTAGATATTGCGGTATTCATTAGCTTTTCGCCTGTCGTTGCTACTACCATTCCGTTGTAGTCAATCGGTTGCCCTGCCATATTCCAGCCTATTGCGCCAATAGGTAATGTTAGGTATCCTTGTTGTTGCGCTAAAGGTGGTGGCCCTCCTCCATTCGCAGTATAATAAGCCTCTCCGTTATGTAATGTATCCATTTGTGGTGGTGGTAATTGCCACGGTTGTATCTGTGTGGCTGCTCCAGCTCCAAACCAAGTCCAAGGTTTAAACATACTTGAACCACCCTGCATAGGCATCTGTTGTCCATACTGATTCATCGGTTGTCCCATCTGTTGTTGGTATGGATTCATTTGTTGTTGAGTCACAGGAGGAGCTTGCTGAAGAGTACCGTCATTTCCATAAGGGTTTTGCCAGTTAAGAACGCTGTGGTGTGCATTGTCCTCGGTTGACCACTCTTCGTGCAAGGTGAGACGAGCATTAAGCTCCTCTGCGGCCTCGTCACCATACATTGTTCTTGGATGCCAATCTATCTGAGTATTGTAAACAGTCTTTAGAAATTCCATGTTGTCTTTTAAATCGGTAGGAACTTGTACTTCAGTCTCAGCACATAGTGCTTCTAACATCTCCGTACAGTTCTTTACTACAGGATACAAATATTGAACTAATCTCATAGTTGTATTTTCTGCTGCCTTCGCATCGTAATCTGGATGCTGTATCTT
>Ga0114997_10002411_pt1 | contig 15057 bp, 21 predicted proteins | sample ArcticOcean_MG_C_2_FD_87045 | JGI IMG/M metagenome (GOLD analysis project Ga0114997, IMG submission 87045) | Marine microbial communities from western Arctic Ocean - ArcticOcean_MG_CB4_136 | ecosystem: Environmental > Aquatic > Marine > Oceanic | place: Arctic Ocean: Canada Basin | collected... | reverse complement strand
TAGTTAATGTTCACGTGTATATTATGTTTTAAATTATTAAATACGCAACTAAATTTATTTTTATCTCTCTAGGTACAAGTCTAGCACAAGTTATCCTGCAATTTGTGGGATAATAATCAAACCCAGAACCAAGATCCCTAAAAGCTTTTTCATTAAATTATCTTACAATTTCATTTAATTCGTTCGATTCATAAACTATTTTTTGATCATGATTTTGAACAATAGCTACCATAGCTTTAACAACATTTTTAGCTTGAATAGGTTTATATTTTTTTAAACTTCCTAAAAAAAATATAGATAGAGCTTTCATTATAAATATACCAACACGTTCACCCAATCTAAAAACCTTTCGATTTCCAAACAAAATAGATGGGCGAATTATTGCAAGTTTTGTAAAATTTAATTTATTTAATTCTTCTTCTACCTGACCTTTGTTTTTTAAATAAGAACTAGAACTATTTGGATTGGCGCCCAGTGAGGAAACATAAACGAAAGACTTTACTGAATTTGATTTTGCTATTTTTGCAGTATCTACAGGAAGATTGTACTCGATCCTTCTATATTCGTTCTTATCTGGAGTGTCTTTTCTAGTCGTTCCAATACAAAAAAAACAATCGTCTCCTACAATTGAATCCTTGTGTTTTTCTAAATGATTAAAGTCAGTTTGAATGACCTCTGCTTTTGGATAATTGCTATTTGGAACTGAACGAACAAATAATTTTATCTTATTATAATTATTGTTTTGAGTAATAACATTTAAAAGCTCATTACCGATCAATCCAGACGAGCCAAATACTAATGCAGTTTTCATTTTCGTTTATATTAACTTTCCCATTTAACATTAAACATTACCTCATTGCGACGAAATGGTGGAAGTGTCCAAGGTGGATTATAAGTTGCTTTAATTGCAAAACCATTTATTAAAATTTTATCTTCTAGAAGTTTTTCATGAAGAATTTTACTATATTTTGTAAAATTTTTATCAGAAGATCTGCCAGAGTATTTTATTACCGCAAAGTATCCTTCTTTCATTAATGTAATTTTAACATCTGAATTAGATGGAATGGGAGTTGTTTTTTTATTGAATTTTGAAGGAAGATAAAACTGCATAAAGGACACATTATTTTTTTTCGTTTGTGTAACTGGTGTTGTCATTTTTATCTTTTTAGAAGAATTATTAGCTCCTGCAATATAATTAAAAAGCTTTCTAAAAGTAGTATTGTCCTTATCATTAATTGCTTGAGCTACTAGGCGTTCAGAGTACTTTCTAATTTCATATATTTCAGTTTTATGAACAATATCAAATTTTACTTCTTCATTTGCCATTGTAGCATTAGTACTTAATAAAAAACCCAAAACCAAGATTTCTAAAAGTTTTTTCATAGCACAATTTTCACAGTTTTTTTTTGCAATGTCTACTGACACAATGGCATTTAATCTCAGAAAATTTAAGTAAAACCTATTATGGGTCTTACGTACCTTGAAGTTGTTTCCAGTAGTTATAAAAGATTAATATGTTTTTTTCTTTTTTACCTAAAATTAAAAGTTGCCCATGCTGCAAAACAATCAACGTAGTAAAGGTAAATGGGGTTGCCTATGAAAATAAAATTGAAATTTTATCTGAATGGATGCTAAAAAAAATTTTCCATTGCAATAAATGCAAAGTAGAACTAGGTTTGTTTCAACATAAATCCACTAAAATAGAAAATTTAGTTTGGATAGATTTTATTAGATGTGAAGATTTTTACAATAAAGATTTGCATAAACTACAAAAAATCAAAAATAATTTGTATGAAGAACAAAACAATATAATAAAAAATGAAAAAATTAAAAAAAAATATTATGCCATAGTAAAAAAAATTATAGATATTCAAAATAAAATTAGACTAAACCAGACAAAGCTGAAAATTAAAGTTAAAATTGAACAAAGAGGAACATTAATTTAAAATATTTATTAAATTAAGCCTTTTTTTGCTAGGTGTTCCTAATAAAGACCCTTTAAAACTAAACAGACTGAGAAATTTATAACTATTTCCATAAATTAATATTTTTAAGTTTTAATTAAATCTCCTACAGCTATCTCTCCGTCATCTAATATCTCGCATCTGAGTCCTCCTTTATGCATAAATTCTTTTATTATATTGTTTTGCTTGAGCTTTTCTTGTAAATATTTGCATGGTCTACACAGATCATGAGCTTTAACTTTCACTTTTCCTATTAAAAATTCTTTATTTAAAAAATCATTAAGTTTAATACCTTGAGTAATAATGTTTCTTCTAAAACTAATTGGCTTAAAAGATGTTCCTGAAATTTTATTGTAATAATTAATATTTTCAAATTCTATAAGTGTAATTTGACGTCTCTTGTCATTGTTGACTTTAAAATGTCTATCACCTTCTAAACCTTTACCAGCAAAAATTTTAATATTATTAACATTTTTCATCTCACCTTTAATATTGTCTGAAATTCCTATTTCAAAAACTTTAGCCATAATAAAAAATAGTATAGGGTAATAAAAGAATATCAAATAAAAAATGATTAAAAAATTATACGACTCATGTATTGCTTGGGCAGGGCATAAAAGTGCTAATTATATTTTAGCTATTATTTCTTTTTTAGAAAGTTTTATTTTTCCAATACCTACGGATGTTATGATTATTCCTATGGTGATATCAAAAAAAAAATTCTTAAAAATTTCAATAATTGCAATAATATTTTCAGTATTGGGTGCACTAGTAGGATACTTAATAGGTTATCTTTTCTTTAACGAAATAGGAATTAAAATTTTTGAACTATTCGGTGGTAACAACGCTAATATATTTAAGGAAAAACTTGCTTCTGAAATAGGAATGTTTGCTGGAATAGTGATTTTATTTATTGCTGGGTTTACTCCCTTGCCATTTAAAATAGTAACAATAACTAGTGGGTTTGTTCATTTTAATATTTTACTTTTTATTATAACTTGCTTTATTGCAAGAGGTTTAAGGTTTTTTTTAGTTGCATACATTACTTATAAGTTTGGTCCAAGAATAGAGCCCTTTTTAAAACAAAAAGGGAGTCAACTTACTATAATAATAGCTATTATAATTATTGCAATATCTGCTGCATATTATCTATATATTTAATTAAATAATGTCAAAAAAAAATAATATATTTTTAATTTTAATTCTATTAGTAATTTCGCTTTCCTTATTAGGTGCATTTTTTATCGAATATGTTTTAAATCACAACCCGTGTAAGCTTTGTATTTATGAAAGAATTCCATATATTCTTTCTATTTTATTAATTATTGAATTTTTATTTTTTAAAAAAAATGGAAAAATTACTTTATTAATTTTAGCTATAACATTTTCTATCAGTACAGTTTTGGCCTTTTATCATTTTGGTATAGAACAAGAATTTTTTTCAGAACTCTCTATGTGTAATATTAAAAATACATCAGAAGCTTTATCAAAAGAAGAGCTTTTAAATCAACTTAAGCAAAATAACGTAAGTTGTAGAGATGTTACCTTCAAATTGTTTGGCTTGTCGCTTGCTTCAATTAATACCATTTTTTCTTTTATTTTAAGTGTTATATTTCTTAAATTGTTTTTAAATTATGAAAAAAACTAATCTAAAAAAGCTAGAAGAAATTATAAGAGTTGACCATGCGGGGGAGAGAGCTGCTATCAAAATTTATGAAGGGCAATTATTGGCTTTAAAAACCGTTAAACAAGATGATTTTTTAAAAAAAAAAATTGAAGAAATGAAAGAACATGAAAAAGAACATCTGGAGTATTTTGAACAAGAGATTCAAAAAAGAAAAATAAAACCTACATATTTTTTGCCTTTGTGGGATTTGATGGGTGTTACTCTTGGATTCGGAACAGTTTTACTTGGAAAAAAAGCCACTATGCTGTGTACTGCTTCGGTCGAAGAAGTTATTGAAGACCATTACCATAATCAGTTAAAAATATTAGAAAATGACGAGAAAGAGTTAAAAGAAAAAATTGAAAAATTTAAGAAAGACGAAGCAAATCATAAAAATATAGCATATGAAGCAGGAGCTACAAATAAAGGTTTCTATTCGATAATGAATAACGTGATAAAGACTGGTTCAAAAATTGCTATCGCTATTTCAGAAAAAATTTAAAGGTATTAAGGTAGCAACTCAACATCCCAGTATAAATAATCCATCCAACTTTCATGTAGAAAATTAGGTGGAAAATTTCTTCCATTTTGATGAAGGTCGTCAACTGTAGGTCGAAAAGGTTTCTTTTTAAGATGCATTCCTGATTCTCTGTATAATCTTCCTCCTTTTTGTACATTACAATAAGAACAAGCTGTAACTACATTATCCCAATTTGTAACACCACCTTTTGATTTTGGAAGAAGGTGATCAAAAGTTAAATCTTTTTTATCTCCACAATATTGGCACGTAAATTTATCTCTAAGAAATACATTAAATCTAGTAAAATTTGGATTTTTAGAAGGCTTGATAAAATTTTTTAACGCTATAACACTTGGTAAACTCATCTCAAAAGATGGGCTTCTTATTTTTCTTTTATAATTTGATACAATGCTTACTCTATCTAAAAAAACAGATTTAACTGCATCTTGCCAACACCATAATGAAAGAGGATAATAGCTTAACGGTCTGAAATCTGCATTTAAAACTAATGCTGGACATTTCTCTAGTGGTATTTTTTCAGAAGAAGATATTATCATAAAAATAAGTTAACGGATTAGAATTAAATTTGCAAGAAATAGTTATATTAAAAAATTATTATTTTAAAAAAAATTTTTTTTTAGAAATTCCAATCCTAAACTAGAACCTTCAACAGGTATTTGGTGGTCACAATCTTTAAATATTTTAGTTTTTATTTTCATGCCATGTCTATTTAAATATTCTTTTGCTTCTAATAAATGTACTGGTGAAACAATTTTATCATTATCTCCATGCATTAAAAATATTTTTGGTTTTGAATTTATATTATTTGCTAAATTTTTTTTATTTATTATTTTTCCTGAATAACCAATCAAACTATTAATTTTTTCTTTTTTTTTTAATCCAACTTGAATACTCATCATGCAGCCTTGGCTAAACCCTACCAGAGCTAGATTATTTGGTGATAGTTGCAAATCATCAAGGACTTGATCTAAAAATGTATTTAATTTTTCTTCTGCTTTTAAGGATTTTTCTAAGATAATTTCTTCGTTTTCTGATGTTAAATCAAACCACTGGTACCCATTTGGATTTACAGCACATATCTCTGGAGCATCTGGTGAAAAAAAAATAGCTTCAGGTAAAAATCTTTTCCAATTTATTGCTAAAGTACTTATATTTTTTCCATCTCCCCCATAACCATGACATAAAACAATAATTTGTTTTGGTTTATTTTTTAATAGTGGAGATACAGAAGTAGTGTTTAGAATATATTTAGTCATACTTAGATAACCATTTTATAAATTTTTTATCTTCAAAGTTAATTGAACCAATAATTCTCGCAAACTCTTCTCCTTTTTTGTTAATTAAAATTGTTGTTGGTATGCCTCTTAATTTAAATAATTTTACAAAACTTAATTTTTTATCAAAAAAAATTGGTAATTTTTTAATATTAAGTTTATCAAAAAAAAGTTTTGTTTTTTCAGGATTCGGTTTTTCCATATTTACAGCAAATATTTTTAAATTTTTAAATTTTTTATTTTGGTAGAGACTATCTAATCCAGGCATTTCTTCTTTGCAAGGAGCACACCAAGTGGCCCAAAAATTGATAATAATAAGTTTTCCATAATAGTCTTTTAAATTTATCTTATTTCCCAAAAAGTCTTCAAATATAACTTGTGAAATTGGCTTTGGAGTTTCATTTACAGCTATATTATTGAATGGGACACTTTCGTTTGTTTGTGATATTGATGAAAAAATACTAAAACAAAACAGAACAATTAAAAAATTTATATTTTTTTTATTTATTAACATTAGATATATAAACTTAACATATGAAAAATAAAAATAAAACTGTTTGGGGAACTAGATTTAAGAGTCCAGTTTCAAAAATATTTGAAAAAATTGGTGCATCAATTGATGTGGACAAAAGACTATTTGAGGAAGATATTTTTGGTTCTATTGTTCATACACAAATGTTAGTGAAGCAAAAAATCATAGATAAAGCAAAGGGTAAAAAAATAATAAATGGCTTAAAAAAAATCAATAATGAGATTAAAAAAAATAGATTTTTGTTTAGTAAAAAATATGAAGACATTCATTTAAATATTGAAAAGAGGTTATTTGCGATTATTGGAAATGATGCTGGGTATTTACATATAGCAAGATCAAGAAATGATCAGGTAGTTACAGATTTTAAACTCTGGGTCAAAAAATCATCAAAAGAAATAATTATTAATTTGAATATTTTAATTAAAACTTTTTTGCATAAATCTGAAAATAATGTTGATACAGTAATGCCTGGATTTACTCACTTAAAAAATGCACAACCAATTTCTTTTGCTCATTATTTGTTGGCTTATGTTGAGATGTTTAAAAGAGATAAAAAACGATTTTTTAATAATATAGATTATATTGATGAGTGCCCACTTGGTGTTGGTGCGCTAGCTGGAACTTCATATAATATTGATAGAAATTTTACATCTAAAAAACTAGGCTTTAAAAAACCAACAAGAAATTCAATTGATACAGTTTCGGACAGAGACTTTGCTTTAGACTTTTTGTCGGCGGCATCTATATGTGCCGTACATATATCAAGACTAGCTGAAGAACTTGTTATATGGAATTCAGATATTTTTAACTTAATTAAATTTGATGATAGAATGTTAACAGGCTCGTCGATAATGCCCCAAAAAAAAAATCCAGACCCCGCTGAGTTAATAAGAGGGAGAGCGGGAGAAAATTTTGGAAAACTCCAGGCATTCTTAACTACTATGAAAGGTTTACCTCTTTCTTATTATAAAGACATGCAAGAGGATAAAAAACAAGTTTTTGACAGCTATGATGTAATTAAAGAATCAATTTTAATTGCGAACGAACTAGTAAAAAATTTAAAACCTAATAAACCAAGAATGCTAGCTTTGGCTAACGAGGGATATACCACCGCAACTGACTTTGCTGATTATCTGGTACAAAAGAAGAATCTTTCATTTAGAGAGGGTTACAAAATTTCTGCAAAACTAGTAAATTATGCTGAGAAGAAAAAAAAGAAATTAAATGAACTTGATCTTTCAGAAATAAGGAAAATTAAAAAAGATTTAGATAAAAATGTTATGAAAATATTTGATGTAAAACATTCAGTTAATTCAAAATCTTCGTATGGGGGAACTTCAATAAAAAATATTAAGAAAATGATATCAAGTCTTAAAAAGGAATTTAAATAATGCGTACTTTTTTATTAATTATTATAATAAGCATACTTTTTTCAGGATGTGGGAAAAAAGATACTCCGGAATATCAATCACAAAATATATATAGTAAAAATATATATATAATTTAAAAATGAATTATTTTGGATTAAGAAAAAATAACCTTTGTGTTGAAAAAATCACAGCACTTTCACTTACAAGAAAGTATAAAACTCCTTTTTATTGTTATTCGCTTGCACAGTTGAAAAGTAATTTTTATAAATTTAGTAACACGTTTAGAGATACTAAACCTCTGATATGTTTTTCTGTAAAATCTAACTCAAATGTACATTTTCTTAAGGAATTAAAAAAGATTGGATCAGGTGCTGATGTAGTGTCTGGGGGTGAACTATTAAAGGCAACAAAAGCAGGTATTAAAGCAAAGAAAATAGTTTTTTCTGGTATTGGAAAAACAGATGAAGAAATTAAATTAGCAATAAAAAAGAGAATTTTGCTTATAAATATGGAATCTGAGAGTGAAGCTAATCTTATTAATAAAATTTCAAAAAAAATTTCAAAAAAAACTTCTGTTGGCATAAGATTAAACCCTAATGTAACTGGCAAAACTAACAAAAAAATATCTACAGGGGGTAAAGATGATAAATTTGGATTAAATTATAACGATTGCATAATTCTCTGCAAAAAAGTTAGTAAGATGAAAAATTTAAAGTTAGAAGCTATTAGTGTCCACATAGGAAGCCAAATAACTAGCATTAAACCATTTAAAAAAGTTCTAGCTATTATAAGTAAAATAATTAATAAAACTAAAATTAATTTTAAGTTTATTGATTTAGGTGGTGGTATGGGAATTTCTTATTCAAGTAAACAAAAAAAACTTAACCTTGATCAATATGCTAAACTTGTAAGTAAATTTACAAAGAATAGAAAAATAAAAATTATATTTGAACCTGGCAGAGTAATTGCTGGTAATACTTCTATTTTAATTTCAAAGGTTACTTATATTAAAAAAAGTAATAGTAAAACTTTTATAATTCTAGATGCAGGAATGAACGATTTGATGAGACCAGCTTTGTATGATGCCATTCATAGAATTATTCCTTTAAAAAAAAATAATAAAAAAATTTTTGGTAAAATAGAATTTGTTGGGCCAGTTTGTGAAAGTTCTGATAAGTTTTTAAATCAAAAATCTTTTTCAAAAATTAAAGAAGGAGATTATGTAGCTATAACTGATGTTGGTGCGTATGGAATGTCTTTGTCTTCAAATTACAATACTCGACCTATAATTTCTGAGATTATGGTAAATGGCTCTAAACACAAACTAATTAAAAAAAGACAAAGTTTAGAAACTTTAATTAATAATTAATTTGCAATTTAATTAATATGCTACTTTTAAGATCTTTAATTTTTAATATATTTTTTTATTTAGGAATAATTTTTATTTTTTTAATTGCGCTACCATCTTTATTACTACCAACAAAACTGACTCTGTTATTTGGAAAGCTGTTAGGGCATTATGTAATTTTTGTTGTCAGGTTTTTTTTAAAAACAAAAGTAGAGATTGTAGGATTAGCCAACATTCCTAAAACAGAAAAATATTTTGTAGCTTGTGCTCATCAGTCCATTTTTGAAACTTTTGCACTGCAGGCTGTGCTTGATTATCCTGTATTTATTCTTAAAAAAGAGCTTTTGAAAATTCCTCTGTTTGGACTTTACTTGAAAAAAATTAAATCTATTGCGATAGTAAGAAATACAACAACAAAAGATAATCTTAGCTTTTTTGATCAGGTCGCTGCAGTTATTAAAAAAGAAAATAGACCTCTTTTAATATTTCCTCAAGGTACAAGAGTAAAGATAAATGAAACAATTCCATTCAAAAAAGGTGTTGGAAGAATATATGAGACTTTAAATATTTCTTGTGTTCCAATCGCCCTAAACTCTGGAAATGTGTGGCCTAAAAATGGAATAATTAAACATCCAGGCAAAATAACAATTTCTTTACTAGAGCCAATAAAACCTGGCTTAAGTAGAGATAATTTTATTAAAAATTTGGAAGATACAATATATTCGGAAATAAAAAATATTTCCTAGTTTTTATTTTCTCCCAAAGTTAGGTTTTTTGACATCTTGTCCTGCTTCTACAATATTTTGTCTAATTTTTTTTGTTTTCAAAAAGATTTTTTCCAATTTTTTTCCATCTTCTCTTTCAATAGCTTCTTTTAAGTCTTCTAAATTTTCAATAAATTTATTTATCATTTCTGAAGTATTTTTTTTATTTTGAATAAAAATATCCCTCCACATAATAGGATTAGAAGCTGCAATTCTTGTAAAATCTCTTAATCCACCTGCGCTATATTTTACAATATCTGATTGTTTTTCATCCTGAATATTTAAAGTTGTGTTTACAACATTATAGGCAATTAAGTGTGGGATGTGACTGGTAACAGACAAAATATAATCATGCTGTTTTGCTTCCATTATATCAACTTTACTCCCTACTTTTTCCCAAAAACTTTTAAGTAAATTTATTTCTTTTTCTTTTGCTTTTTTGCTTGGTGTCAGAATACACCATCTATCTTTAAATAATTGCGAAAATCCTGATTCAGGTCCGCTATCCTCTGTTCCAGCAATTGGATGCGATGGTATCCAAGATATATTTTCTGGAATATTTTTTTCAATTAAACTTATTATATTTTCCTTAACAGATCCAACATCAGTCAATATGGTTCCATTTTTTAGAGAATCTTTAATTTTTAGTATTACATCTTCGTAGCTACTTAGTGGAGTTGCAATTACAACCAGGTCCGCTCCTTCAACCATTTTTTTAGTATCCACACTAGATTGATCGACTATTTTTAATTCAATCACTTTTTTATTTATTGAGTCGGATCTATTAGAAGAAACTATTTGCTCCGCTAAATTGTTTTTTTTTATTGCTCTTGCCAAAGAAGATCCAATCAAACCACATCCAATTATACATACTTTTTTAAACATTATTCTAAAATGCTTTCTAAAGATTTAATAAAATGTTCATTTGCTTTTTTATTTCCAATAGTGAATCTTAAAGAATTGGGTATTTTATATTGTAACATTTTTCTTAAAATTAATCGTTTATTAGCTAACTTCTTAAAAACTTGGCTTGAATTAATTTTAGTTTTGCTAAAATTCATTAAAAAAAAATTTGCTGCTGGTTTATTTGTTTGAATATTATTTTTTTTTAATATAAAAAATATTTTTTTTGCCCACAATGTATTATGTTTAATTGCTTTTCTTGTCCATTTATTATCTTTAATAGCTTCTATACCTGTGGCAAGTGCTACTCTATTAACATTAAAAGGGGGTTTAATTTTATACATTGAATCAATAATTTTCTTTGAAGAATATCCCCAACCTAACCTTAAACCAGCAAGACCATAAATTTTTGAAAAAGTTCTAGTAATTAAAACGTTTGGTTTGTTCTTAAAAAGATCTAGTCCTGATTTAAAATCATTTCTATTCATAAATTCAAAATACGCATCATCAACAACTAAAAGTATATTGCTTCTAAGTTTTTTTCTTAAGGTGATCATTTCATTTTTTGGCAAGTAAGTTCCTGTAGGATTATTAGGATTAGCAATAAATACAATTTTTGTTTTATAAGTAACTTTTTTAAGTATTTCAGTTATTGATGCCTTATATTGCTTTTCTTTTGCTATTAAAATTTTAGCACCATGAATTGATGCGTAAATTTTGTGCATAATAAATCCAAATTCTGTAACAACAACTTCATCACCTTTTTGTAAAAACGATTTACAAACTAAATCAAATATTTGATCTGATCCAGTTCCACAAATGATTCTATTTGATTGAATATTAAATTTTTTAGCTATAGCATCTCTTAATGAATTTGAGTCAGACTCTGGGTAGCTCAAGATTTTATTTTTATCTCTTTCAAATGCTTTTATAGCTTTTGGGCTAGGCCCTAGAGCAGATTCATTTGCGGATAGTTTTATTGAATTACCAATTTTTTTATATTTTGATAATCCTCCAACATACCTATCAACATTTATATTTCTTGGTTTTGGTAACATCATAATTTTATTAATATATAATAAGTTGTACTGGTAAATACTATATACGATTCTTTGTGGCAAAATAAATACAACCTAAATTGACAAAAGATGTGCTTTTTAGTACAACAAATAAGCGCTGATTTAACTGAATTGCGAGCGCTTAAAAAAACAGCTAAAAAGGTTTTTGCCCGGTTTAGCCAGGCTTTTTTTTTGTTTATTATGAATACTGATACAAAAAATATAAAAAAATTGATTATTGATCAATCGTTGGAACTTGATTGTGGTAAAACAATTAAAGATTTTTCTTTAGCGTATGAGACCTATGGAACTTTAAATAAAAGTAAAAGTAATGCTATCCTTGCATTCCATGCCTTAACAGGAGATCAGTTTGTTACAGGCATTAATCCTGTCACTAAAAGAAAGGGATGGTGGACGTTTGCTGTTGGACCAGATAGAGCAATTGATACAAACAAGTATTTTGTAATTTGTGCTAATGTTTTAGGTGGATGCATGGGAAGCTTTGGACCCAAAGAAATTAATCCAGAAACTAATAAAATATTTGGCACTACTTTTCCTATAATAACAATAAAAGATATTGTAAAAGCCCAGAAATTTTTATTAGATTATTTAGGTATTAAAAAATTATTAGCTGTTACTGGTGGATCAATGGGTGGAATGCAAGTATTACAATTTGTGTCGTTATATCCAGATATGGCATACTCTGCTATACCAATAGCATGTAGTGCTAGTCACTCAGCTCAAAATATTGCTTTGAACGAATTGGGTCGCCAAGCAATTATGGCTGATCCTAATTGGAAAAAAGAAGATTCGGTGCCTAATAAAGGTTTGGCAGTTGCAAGAATGGCTGCGCATATTACTTACCTTTCTAAAAAAGGATTACAAGAAAAATTTGGAAGAAAACTTCAAGATAAAGGAAGTTTAAAATTCAGTTTTGAGGCAGATTTTGAAATAGAAAGTTATTTACGCTACCAGGGATCAACTTTTGTAGATAGGTTTGATGCCAACAGTTATCTTTATATTACTAGAGCTATGGATTATTTTGATCTAGAAAAGCAATTTAGCGGTAATTTATCGCGTGCCTTTGAAAAGACGAAATCAAAGTTTTGTATAATTTCATTCTCATCTGATTGGCTTTACCCTACAAACGAAAATAAAGAGATAGTTATAGCCTTAAACGCTTGTGGAGCCAATGTAGGTTTTGTTGAAATTAGTTCTGATAGAGGGCACGATTCATTTCTTCTCAATGTTCCAGAATTTTTAAAAACACTAAGAGAATTTATTAACTCAACTTATAATGAAATAAACCATGAAAAATGAATTTAAGGTTATATCTAAGATAATTCAAAATAATAAAAGAGTGTTAGATATTGGGTGTGGAGATGGAACTCTTATGGATTATCTTAAAAAGAATCAAAAGAATGATGTCAGAGGACTAGAACCTAAAAAAGATCTTGTACAAAAATGTATCTCCAAAGGATTATCAGTTATTGAAGGAGATGCTGAGAAAGAATTGATTCAGTTTCCCGAGAAATCATTTGATTATGTTGTGCTTAGTCAAACTCTACAGGCGTTTCTTCATCCCGAAGAAGTTTTAGCTCAACTATTAAGAATAGGAAAGCAGACAATAGTATCAATACCTAATTTCGGTTATTGGAAAGTGCGCTTACACTTGCTACTAAAAGGAACAATGCCTGTAACAAAAAATTTACCTGATGAATGGTATAACACTCCAAATTTACACATGTGTACAATTCAGGATTTTGTTAACTTTTGTAACAAAAAAAGTATAAAAATTGATAAATCTATGTGCCTAACGAATGAAAAAATTTCTGAAATTACAAAAAGAAATATGAAATATAAAAATATTTTTTCACAACTTGGTATATTTCTTATACAATAGAAAAATATGCAAATTACTCCAATACCATGTTTAGCTGATAACTATGCTTATGTTATTAATGATGAAAATTCTGGATTAGTTGGTGTAATTGATCCATCTGAAGCTAAACCTATCATTTCTTTTTTAACTAAAAATAAACTAAAACTAAATTATATTTTAAATACACATCATCATTTTGACCATATAGGAGGTAATATTGAATTAAAAAAATTGTATAATGCAGAAGTGGTTGGGTTTGAAGGAGACAAACATAGAATTCCTGGAATTGATATTACTCTTAGTGATAATGAAAAGTGGACGTTTGGAAAATCATTAGTAAAAATATTACATATACCTGGACATACATTAGGGCATATCTGTTTTTTTTTTGAAAAAGAAAAAATAGCTTTTACCGGAGATACTTTGTTTTCTCTTGGTTGCGGAAGAATCTTTGAAGGTGATCATAAACAAATGTTAGAATCTTTAAATAAAATAAAAAAATTTCCTAAAAATACGAAAATTTATTGTGGCCATGAATATACCTACAAAAATGCTGAATTTTGTATGAAGTACGACTCAAATAACATAGATCTAAAAAAAAAAATTGAAATAATAAAAAAACTAAGATCAAATAATCTACCAACTATTCCCACTACCTTAGAAGATGAACTAAACTCAAATATTTTTCTAAGATGTGATCAAAATGACCTTAAAATTAAATTAAACATGAAAAATCAGGAAGATTACAAAGTTTTTAGGAAAGTAAGAGATTTAAAGGACGTTTTTTAGTTACTGTTATAACTTGACATAGCAAGTTAGGAAGTTATATTGCCTCTGTTTTCAAATATGAAATTAAAACTATGTCTTTCGCAGTTATACAAACAGGTGGCAAACAATATAAGGTTTCAGCAAGTGAAATTCTCAAAATTGAAAGACTTAGCGATGCAGAAGGAAGAACTGTAGAGTTTAAACAGGTCCTTTTTTTAAGTAACAATAATGTAAGTGAAATAGGCAATCCAAATATTGAAGGTGCAAAAGTTGAAGCTGAAATTTTAAAAAATACAAGAGATAAAACAATTTTAGTTTTCAAAAAAAGAAGAAGAAAAAATTCAAGAAAAAAGTATGGTCATCGACAGCAAGTTTCGCTTATTAGAATAACAAAAATTTTCTCAAAAGATGGTACGCTAATTGCAAAAGCTGAACCTCGAGAACAACTAACAAGAGAAAAAGTAAAAGCTAAACAAGCAAGAGAAAAACAAATCGATGTAGCAAATAAATTAAAATTAAATGAAAAACAAAAAATTAAAAAATCTTTAGAAAAAATAAAAAATAAGAATATAATAAAAAGTGACATTAAAGATAAACCTTTAAAAACAAAAAAAAGCTGATAATATTAATTTAGGATATTTAGAACATGGCAACAAAAAAAGCAGGCGGATCATCGAGAAATGGAAGGGATAGTGCCGGAAGACGTCTCGGAGTTAAAAGATATGGCGGTCAGCTAGTATTGCCTGGAAACATTATAGTAAGACAAAGAGGTACAAGAATCCATCCTGGAGATCATGTGGGTATGGGTAAAGATCATTCAATATTTGCTTTAGTAAAAGGGAAAGTTCAGTTCAAAACCGCAAGACTTAATAGAACTTTTGTCTCTGTTATCCCCAGTTAATTCCTTATAACATCCAAATTAATTTTAATTTTTTTAGGTTATGAAATTTTTAGATCAAGCAAAGATATTGGTTAAAGCAGGATATG
>Ga0114997_10002410_pt1 | contig 15057 bp, 9 predicted proteins | sample ArcticOcean_MG_C_2_FD_87045 | JGI IMG/M metagenome (GOLD analysis project Ga0114997, IMG submission 87045) | Marine microbial communities from western Arctic Ocean - ArcticOcean_MG_CB4_136 | ecosystem: Environmental > Aquatic > Marine > Oceanic | place: Arctic Ocean: Canada Basin | collected... | reverse complement strand
TCAGCGTCTAATGTAAAACCTGATGCCGCAGCATTGCTGTCTTTCAAAGTGAAATTTAACTGTGGAAGAGTGTCCCCCACTACTAGTTTTAATGTATCTGAATATGCCATAAATTACCTCTTATTATACACGTATGTTTAGTTTTTAATCTAGCCCGCCGATTTGATTGTATATAGGCAAAAATTGATCAAATTTAAGATCTCCTTGTCCAAAATCAATTACTTTCTCTGCAGTAGGTCCAAGAGGACTTACCCAAAAAGGATCTCCATATCTATTACCTTGAAAAAGTGGAATTGCTAAACCTAATGGGCCAAATATACCTGCTCTATCTACTACTTCAAATGCGTATTCGCCATAATCCATATCTAAAGATCGCCTATAATTTTTTTCTGTGGAGTCAATTCCAGGTAGTACCCATGCTAATCCGCCTTTTGATCTTTCCCTTAAATCAAGTCCCAACATACTTAATGGTAGTAAAGTTAAAGCTGCTAACACTAGGGGGTATGATCCCTGTGTTAAGGAACCAGATTCACTATATCGGTTTTTGCTTTCTCGCATAGCGCCACCAATTATATTTTTTCCGTAAGCGTAAAAGAAAGATTTTAATTGCCAAATTACAGCATACCTTGGATCGGAAGCCCAAATAGGTCTTTCTGCTGCGTTTGGTCTTACAATAGACTCATCTACAAAACGCCCTAAAGCTATCTGTACAGCCTTTCCATCTTGCCCCGTAAAACTAAAATTGTTGTTTTGCCAAGCTTTAATTTGTTCAGGGGTTATTGAAAGTTGGCGTAAGTATCTAGCAGATGTAGCATCTCCCGCCGCTGCACGTTTTGCGTGGTCTAACAAAAACATTTTTCCCATGCCAGACGCAAATATTCGTGTAAAAGAAGTAAACCACTCTAAACCTGTATACTTAAAAAATACTTCTGAAACTTTTTTAGCTTTAGGTGTCATAAAATCTAACTCAGCAGCATTAATATACATTGTATTAATTGCTTCTGTAGAAATAACTCCTATCTCTTTAGCAAATTGTTGAGCTTCTTTGTATTGCCCTTCTTTAAAATAGGAATACAAAACAGTTCCTGCGTTTCGCATTCCTGACTTAAACTCTTTAGATTTTAAAACCGGTCCTGCAAGATCCGGTAAAGACGCTAACACTGTAAAGGCTAATAAAGTAATAATGTTAGCGGTTATTAAAACACTGTTTGCTGTTCTAAATGCCGTGCTCATTTTGGGGTCTACTCGTCCAATAATAGCGTTTATACCATCAATAGCGTGTTGTTGTTGGTCTTCTGGTAGCAAGTCTACTAAATAAGCCATTCGCTCCGCACCACCCCTTTTATTGTACTCAACTCGTTTTATGGAGTTTGAAATATACTGACGCACTGCAACTGCAGGATGTGCTAACAAAGACTCTCCATTTTCTTTCTCTGTCCACTTACCATCATTAAAATCGTGGTTATCAAAAGTGTTTCGCATCACTTTGGTTGGTATATTTTTAAAAGCCTGTGCTCTATGTTTTGCTAAACCTAAGTGAAAAGCTGTTTCTCCGGTGTCTTCGTCTCCTTCTAGGAGAACACCTTTTTTATTAGAAACAAGTTCATACACTAATTTAGTAGCTTCATCTTGAGTCATTTGAAATTTTTCCATGACTATTTGCCCATTCTCATCTCTTACAAGAACTTCTTTTGGGTCTAATCCTTTTCTCTCTATTATTTTTCTTTTAGGGCGTTCAAAAGTTATTCCTTCATTAAACTCAACTAAAAGTTCTATTAATTGAGCCTGTAAAGATAAACTATTTTCCAAAGCCGCAAAGTTTAACAACCTTGGAAAATAGTTTTTTAATACGCCTAGCCCTAATGTGTCTAATTCGTATTGCTCATAAAAATTAGTTAGCCACTGCCTTACTTCTCTAGCTTTAGGACTAAGTTGAGAATCTGATTTTTTATTATCTTCTGCTTCAAGTAATATTTGTTCTGCTTCAGGTGTTACTTGTGATACGTCATCTAGATCTAAAATTCTACTAAGTTTATTAACTTCGCTGTTTATTAAAATAATTTTAACGGTTAATAATCCAGTTTGATCTTCAGAGCTAGACCTAGAGTACAACATTTGTGCAATAGCGTCTCCAACACCTTTAGGAAACAACTCGACTCCATTTCCATCTTTAACTCTAATATTTTTCCCTAAAGACCTAATAAAGTTATCTGCAGGAGCCAGGATTTTTTTAATCATTCTAGGTACAGCTTTGTCAGAAGATAAAAGATTTTCTACTTGTCTCCAGATATTGTTTAGTGCTTTTTCGTCAGCCGCTTTTTTGCCTTCTTTTGGGATCACCTCATCAATCATATTTTTTAATATAATTTTATCTTGGTAACTAATTGGAGACATTCTAGGAGTAGCTGTTTTATATTTTTTAACAAGGTTGTCTGCGTACTCATCAAAAGCTGGATGCGCATTAAACCTTTTTGTCATAAGACTTTTCATATTGTTAAAAACAATACGTAGCCTAGCTGCAACTCTTTTAAAGAAACTATCGGTGGCGTTTTCTGCTTTTTTTGTACTATTTAACAAATAACCCGCAACTTTGTCTGCGTACCATTCTTCGAATCCAAACTTACCTTCGTATTGACGGCTGTTTTGTTGTTCTTCTTCAAACGCTTTTACTAATCTAGAGGGTATAGATTTTGTCCCCCTTTTAAATAAACTGTTTTGTAATTCTTGTCTAAACACTACGTGCCCTAATTCATGAAATAAAGCTTCAGTAGCTTTCATAATTTCAAGCTCAGACGCCCCTTCTCGTAAGTTTATTATAATAATATCTGCATCTCTAAATCCTATAGCAGTTCCTAAAATTTTATCGTTATAAGTAATCTCCCCCGTTTCAAAATCTACTGTTTCAGATGGTTCATTCATCCTTTTTTGTTCTTCTTCAATAAGTTTGTTTATAGCAAGGCTTTGTGTGTTTGAAGAATCTTTAGAATCAAAAGTAAATTTTTCGTCTACTCCTATAATTAAAACGTTTCTTTGTGTAGCAAATTGGCTCTTTAGAATTTCTAGTACCGCGTTTCCAAACTTTGCGTCTCCAAATTTTTTACTTAGTTTTTTAGAAAAATAGTTTTTTACATTTACAAGCCGAGGAAAAACAATCGCCGGAGTTTTGTTTTTTCTTGCGCCCACGCTATACCCTCTTCTTGTAACTCCTTCTGGGCCTATACCGGTTTTTGGAACCTGCCCCATTCCAAGTTCATACCTAGAAGCAGAATCATAAAATTCGTCTGCATCCATGGTTGGAAAAGCATCAGCTACAATATTTTCAGAAAAAGTAGTTTCTGGAAGCCTATCAACTGACATATATAAGTCACCTTCTTTAAAGCCACGTTCGGTTAAAGAAGCCGGGCTTGCGTTTGTATACGTAACTCCATTTAAAGTGTAACTAGATCCACGATCTTCGCCTGTTACAAAGTTTGAGTCGTCGGGAGTGGTCTCTCTTATGTTTTTAACGGCCTCATCACTATTTTCAATATCTTGTTTAGTTAAAGTTTTTGACCCCGTTGGGGCTCCGGCTATGTAATAAAACCTTGTATTTACCGTAGCTTGAAAATCATCATAGCCAGGCTTAGTCTTAGACCTTACTTCGTCTGAATCCATAGAATCTACCACTGGAGATTGATAAGTAGACTCTACTAAAGGATCTCTATTTTTTAAGTTCTTTAATTCTTCTGTTCTTTTTCTTCTCGCAATAGTTAAAGAACCATTTTCTGGGTCTGTATAAGCTTTTACTTGCATAAATAGAAGCTGGCGTTCATTTTTTTCAGCATCAGTAATAAATTGTCTGTTATTTACTTTATTTTGAAATACTTGTAATCTAGAAAAAACTTCTTCTAGTGCAATAGATTCTTTTATTATTTGTTGATCCGCCGCTTCAAGTGTTTTAGTAGACACGTTGGTCTCTTTTTGTAAACGTTGTACACTCCAAGGGTCTTCTTGCCCATTTTTATCGGTTGTTCTGTAAACAACTCCACGTGTTATAGCTTCATCTTGGATATTTTTTAACTGTGAGAGAGTAGATTGTGTTTCAGGGTTTCCTTCTTTAGCAACTGTGTCCCGTTGTTCCTGGTCTAGATTTTGTAAAGCTACTAGTCTTTCATCATTTGTTAAAGTTTCATCATTTAATATTTCTCTCGTTTTGATTTCAAAACTTTCTTCGGCAGTCGAATCATCAAACACAGATTGAAAAGGTACTTCTTTATAAAAGACTTGATACCCTGCATCTAAAAGCTCAAACATAGTGGCATTAAAGCCTTCAAATAAAGTTGGTATGTTTCCTTCTCGGGTAGCGCTTTTAGCTTTTTCTCTTCTAAGCATGTTCCTACCCCACACTGTTAACTGTGGAAAATTAACCGCCCTAGAAATCCCGTCTTCTCCAACAATCGTCCAATAAGAGGGTTCGTTTGTTTCTTTTAACTCTCTTTTTCGCCTTTTTCCATTTTTAAATATAAATTCGTTTTGTCGGTTTGTTTCTGCTGCTTGAGCTTGTTTTATTTTGGCTGCTAATTCTTTAGGTTTGTTAATAGCTTGACCTTTCCCCATATCAATTTTTAATATGCTGTACTTAAGATCTTCGGGCTTTTTTAACCTGCCACGCGGTATTCTTTTATTCCGAGAATTAAAATAACCAGCTTGTATAATATAAAATTGGTTTGGGTCTTGTGAAGCAATTTTGTTGTAAGTATCTAAAAGAGAGTTACTGTACAGACCAGCATTAAAAGCTTCTTGCATTGACTCCGCAAGCCCTTCTATTGGAGGAATGTTGTTTTGAAAATCTATACCGGTTTGGCTTTCGATTGGAAACCCCGTTAAATTAGCTTTGTAGTATTGAGTTCCCTGTGGGCCTTTCATAGGATTTAAATCTGATCCTTCTGTCATTTCTTTTGTTACATCATTAAAGACTGCTTCAACAGGTTGGCCCTCTGTAAAAACGGGAAGTTTTTTAGCGTTTTCCTCAAATCTACTTTCTCCCTGTTCAACTTCTTCATTAGTTTCTGTTTCTTCTTGTAGGTCTTGTTCCTTTACATATTGAAAGTCACTTAATAACATTACTCGTTCTTCGTTTGAAAGCCCTTCAAGTCCTTCTTTTTTAGCTTTGTTTGCAAGTATGTTGTATCGTCTTTCGCGTTTATTAAAATTTGAAAGGTCTTCTCCTTCTAAGTTCATTGCGTCTGCTTTTAAAGCTTCTGTTTCTGCCTCAAGTTCTGCTTCATATTCGCGGCCTAAAATAGCAGTTTTTAACTCTTTTAAATCTTGTTGGCGTTGAGTTGATTCGGCTTGATCTAGATTTTTAACTCTTTCTCGCCCTTCCTCGTCTAACATTTCTCTTATAACAGGTGTGTCTTGCTCGTCTTTATACTGCTCCATTTTTGCGTCTCTTTCCGCTAAATGGTTTTCTATTTCTTGTTGGCTAATTGTGTAGTCATCAGCATCTTTAAATAATCTATTTGCTTTGGCTTTAGCCCCACTTAACCCTTCTGCATTTGTTTGTTGATACCAAACAATGTTGTTGTCTCTATCTCGCACCTCAACTGCTATGTTATCTCCAGGTTCTCGCTCCCTAGAATACTCTAAAGCCTCTACTAAAAAGGCATCTATTTTTTGATTGTTATATGGGTTTGCTTTTATTAAAGCTTGGAAGGAATCATGTTTTTGCTTGTTTGTAGTAAATAAACCCCCGACTTTTTCAATGGTTCCTCCATAAATACTTGAGAACAGGGAATCATCTTGTGCATCTGCAAATTTTGAAAACTCATAGATACTATCACTATCTATCCAAACGGTATCTTTTTTGTTTGAAGGGTCCATCATTGCAGCAAATTGAGCCCTGATCCAATCTCTTGGTTCTACTGCAACGTCTCCCATAGACTCAGCTTTTCCTACTTTCTCTTCTATGTATTGTTTTTGAAGTTTTTCAGAATAAACATCAGAGGTCATGTCTCGGGCTTTTTCAAAAACTCGTGAAGCAGCTCCAGAAAGTGATCCACCAGCTGCGCCCATTCCAGCTCCACCAAAAAACCCTGCAAAAAGAGCGTGGGCTCTATCTAAGTTAGCTTGAGCTTGAGTGTAATCTTCATCAATAGCAAACTTTTGTTGTACGGACATTTCTTCTTGTATTCTTTCTGTAGCGCCTTCTACAACAGCGGACGTTCCTGCTCCTTTAAGCATTCCTTTAAACAAACTATTTCTTAACGGCCCACCTTTGGAACTATTAAGGATTCCTTTAAAACCTTTAAGAACTAAAGCTTCTCCACCTACTCCTACAGCAGCAAACGGCACACCAAACAACAATGACTGTACACCTTGTTCTGCGGATACCATTTCTTGTTCTGCAAAATCTCCAAATGCGGTTCCTACTCCTTGTGGGTATTCTTGTGTAACAGCTCCTAGTACTCCACCTCGCGTTGCTATTTTACCTATCTTAGCTCTTCTGGTATTTTTAAGGATGTCAAAAGCCCCTTCTATTAACTCTGTTTCTGAGGGTTTTAACTTCCAGGCTTCAGGCAGTCCTTTTTTTCTAGCGTGGGCGTTTGCAACATACTTGCTTACAACGGCATTAACTTCTTTTTGAACAATTGCTTTTTGAGCTGCCGTTTTCATTACTGCGCTAGTTCCTGCTGAAGTAAGTAAACTACTTGTAGTTACTGCACCCACGGTCCCCGCTCCGGCTATTGCGCCTATTGCAGCACCAGTTAAAGCGGCCCCTACACTAGCAGCAGCGGAAGGAAGGAATTGACCAGTAGCGCCAACTGCTTGATTTATAAAACCTCCAAAAGTTGGTTCTTCTAGAAAATCTTCAAAGCTCTCAATCTCTGCAAGGTAGTTATAAGCAACTTCTTGGTTTATACGGGACTTATTTAAGCTGCTCATCATGCTCTCTTCATCACCGCGAATTGAAGCAATGGCAGCATTAAAATTATTTAAGTTAGCTTCTAAAGTAGCAGCTCCGGCTTTTACGCTTTCTTGGAATATCTTAACGGGATCGGTAGTTGCTATTGACTCGGGGCTAGTTGGGTTTGCGTTTTGCCCTAAAGAAGTTGTATCACTCCCGTAGCGTTGACGGTCTGCGTTTTGCCCTAAAGCTTGAATGTCGGCATCTTTAACTGCCATTTTAGTCTTCGGATATAAGGCTTAAGAAAATAGCTCGTTCTTCTGCAGTTGTACCAAACAAAGCCGTTAAACCCGCTTCGCCTAAGTTTCCATCAGTTTCTTTTCCAGACGAATCTACAAAATAAATATCTTCAATTTTTCCGTTGCTTGGGTTTACTCTAGCGCGTACTTGATCTAAAAGCCCTCCTAAGTTTTTTGGGTCGTTGTTTCTTGAGAAAAAATCAAAGAAACGATCTTTAATGCCTTTACCCCCACCATCTCGAATTGCTTTTTGTAGCAGTTGCCCATAAACGTTTTTTATTGCGTCAAGGCTTTGAGGTGGAATTACTACATTGCCATTTACAACTCTAATTTTAGCTTGGCGGTGTATCGTTTCTAGATTAGTTCGTAACTTATCACGCATCCTAGTGCCATCATCGGAAGAAGCAAAAAGGTTTGTTAAGTCGTCAACTCTTCTGCCATTCTTATACCCTGCACCATTTCCTGTAGTTGCAGGAAACAACAAATCAGTAAAAGCATCTACAGATGTTCTTAATCCACCCTGTAGCGTATCGGCGTACTTCATCATTGCTAACCTTTGTGTGTCTGTTGCATTGGCAGTAGTTTGAGCTTGATTTGTATTAACGCTAGGATCGCCAGTCATAATTTGGTTATGAAGTTTTATATAATTACTCATGTTTGTTTCTTCTGACTCACCAGGAGCTCCACTCATAGTAAAACTCATGGATGCTGCTACCATTTTTGCTTTTTCTCGCCCAATTTGCATTCCAAGCCCTCTTAAATCTACAACAGAATTTACGTTATTTTGCTCTAAAATTTGTCTAACTTCGTTTGCTTTAGTTTCTCCTAACTGTTTAATTTTACCTTTATTTTCTTGATACCAAGCTGCTTGCTCTTTTACTGTAGCAGGAACATCACTAATCTGAAGTTCTTCTGCGGTAGGTAAAATTTCGCTTGGGGGAGTACGGTTATCTAGTCTAGCTAAAGTATCATCCGCTTCTTGTTGATATGCAGCTCTAGTTTCTTGGTCAAGAGAAGGATTGCCTGATAATTGTTGTTGTAAAAACTTAACGCGGCCTCTATCAGATTCCCTTCCTACCTTAAAACCGGCTTCTGCTTTTTCTTTAGCCGCAGAACTTTCTTGGTTTTGTTTGTAAACTGTTTGGTCCATTTGATCTTCTACAAAAGCAATTTGTTCTTCTAGTGTTTTTTTGCCTACACCGCTGTAATCTACGCCCGCTAAGTCTTTTAATTGTTTGTCAGTAAATGAACCCATTTTTGAAAAACCTTGTGCGGAGCCGCCCATTATACTAGCGACTGTTCTACCGCCTGAACGTACTTTTTCTGATGTAGGTCCACCCATTGCAATTAACTCATCTTTTAGTTCTTTTAACGTCTCTTTATATATTTGAAAGTCTGTTTTTGATATTTTACCAGTACCCCGTTCTTGATCTAGTTTTTTACTAATTAAACGTTGGTGTAACATTTTTTGGAATTCATAGTATTGGTAATTAGATTCTTTTTTGTCATCGTCTGAAGAACCAAAAATAGTGTCTACATCATTTTTTTCTAAGTAACTAAACTCAGGTTTGGGTGCACCAAATTGTCCATCTTCCATAGCAAGTTGTCTTGCGCCGGGTAACTCAGATCCGTCCGATTGGGTGTTAACTGCTCCTTTTGGAGTGCTTGTATCAATAGGAGTATTATTTGTAGCATCAATTTCACTTTGTGGCGTAGCATTCATTAAACTTTCAATTAGCTGTTGACTAGCCTGACCAACTTCTGTGTTACTAATTTTTCCGGCTTCAAAATCGGCTTCTAAGTTTGCCAAAACACCGCTTTCTATAATCTTGGAGTATTCATCTCCATAGTTAGAGTTTTTAAAAGCTTTTCCGCGTTTTGTAGCAAATCCTAAATTTATGTATTTTTCAACTTGTGCTTTGTCCATTTTAATAACTCTATCGTTGGGATCGTTTGAAAACCCAAAAGTTTTAGGAAAATACCCCTGTGGAGTATCTATCATAATAGAAAAACTGCCGTCTCCATTGTCATTAATTCCAGATACTTTACCTTTTTTAATGGTATCCCCTTCAACGTCTTTGAATAACTTAACAATTCCTACTTCGTTTAAAGCGTTAACTGCAATATCGCCATGCACATATTTAGCGTCTTTTTCTTCTCCTGTTTTTTCAAACAGCATTTGCAGTCCTAGGGCTTCCCCATCAGGGCCTTTCTTTAAAAGTTTTGTGCCGCTGTCCACTATACCTATGTTTCCTGCCACGCTAAAAAACTCTTGGTCGTCGGCATAATTCTTTGTAGCGTTATACGCTTCTAATTTTTTAACATTAACTATGTCTGCTAAACTACTCATATTAAACCCCAAACATGGCTAATGTTGCCATTGTTCCTAAACTTACCATTGAATTATGGTGCTGTGCTTTCGCCCCTTTAAACTGTGCTTCTCTTTGTCCGGCTAACCCCGCGGCGTTTCCCATACCCTGCATTGCATTTCTATTAACACCTTGGCCAATATTAATTAATTCTGCTATAGACTTTTTGTTAATTGCGTCTTGGTTTATACGGGCTGTATTTAAACCCCCCGCTAAACTTACCATTCCTTGCCTCTGATTAGCCACATTTTGTGCTGCTCTTTGTGCAACACTTAGCCCGGCGCCGCCGTAACGCGATAGATTTCTTTGTTGAACCCCCGCAGCAATGGCTTGTTGTTTTTCAACATCTTCTGGAACGGCATCAATTAACGAGGTGTCGTTTACTGAGGCTAAAAGCTTTTCTTCGAAAGGTCTAAAGTTCTGTATATAAGTATCATAATCTTTGCGTAAAAGATCCGCATTTGTTTTTTCAGGATCACTAACCATTGGTAAATTAGATGTCGTTTGCGAATTACGATATTGAAGATCGCCGCGAAGGTCTCCAACCATTGCTCCTAAACCTGCCATTAGCCGAACCAACTGGCAAGGCCAGTGTTAGCCATACCGCTTATTTCCGGATCCGAACTAGCGCCTAATGCCATATTCTTATCTCTATTTTTTTTGGCTTGACCTGCAAACTTCGTAGCTGCGCCAATAGACGCAAGTCTTTGTGATTGTTTAGCTTTTGCAAACTGTAGTTCTTTTGAAGCGGTTGCTCTAGAAGCCTGAGCTAATCCAGACGCTGCATCATTAGCTTGTCCTCTAGCAGTTGCTAAAGTATTAAGCTGGCGGTCTTTTGAAATAGTTAAACCTTGTTGACTTGCTTGTAGCATATTTCCTACAGCCGCTGAAGCCAAGTCTGCCGCATTATCTACGCCGGTAGCGTATTGAAAAACGGGGCCATCTCCAGTAAGAGCTTGCATAGTGTCTGCTTGAGCAATTCCCCTAGTTTGATTTGAATAATCTGTTGTAGCTGCTTCCTCGGCAAGATTTTTTAAAAGAGGAGTGTACCTTTCGTTAAAATAATTTTTATCTTGTAACGCAATAGATGCTGAAGTTTTTTCAGTCTCGCTTGCTTTATAGTCATCTTTTTTTGGGCTGCTCATACTTCTTTTTTATAAATATAACTTGTCAATTTAAACCCTTGTGCCCCAGCTGTTTTTTCCCAACCCGGACGGCTTGTATGAAATTCTATAGCTTTTGCATTTTTTTCTAATGCAAGCTTATCTAGGACTTCAAAACCAACTTCTATGTAATTATACTCTGGTTTTTGATAACTTGCCCATACAAAAAGCGTCAGTTCTCCGCTTTTGTCAGTTGATATTGAACAAACAATAAACCCAACATATAAGTCTTCTTTGTAAAACATGTAAAGAGTGGATCTTGCATTTCGCAATGATAAGTAAATGTCAGCAGGTATCCAGTCTGAATAACTTTTTTTTCTTATAGTGTTTAGGTCGGGTTCTATCCTTTCATACGCACACCGAACTTCTTCTATTGGTATAGCTTCGACGGATATCCCATTAATAGTCAATCTCTGAACCATATCTCTTATATCGCTTACGTGGAGACATTCCTGCTCCTTTATATTTTACAACTCGTCTTACGCCTAAATCTCCGCCTCTTGCTTTTAATTCGGCTTGTACAATTTCTTGGTTAAACAAACTTAAATAATCTGCTGCTGCCCTTGGGTCAGTCCAATCTTTTGCAGGTATTCTTAACAGTCTATACAAAGTACCATAAACTATGCCATCTCTGTAACTATTAGAAAAAGTTGTGTCTACGTTGCTAGTAGTTCTAGTTGGTTTTAAAGCTACGGCTAATTGAATACCATTTACAAGAGAAGTTCCTGGAACAGGGATAACCCAAAAACTAGAAGGTGTTTTTTGAAGATATACTTGAGGAAGAGATGTTTTAGTTCTCCAATCTGAATAATTAAGTTCTAAACTTCTAGGGCTAATAGGATCTAAATCATCACCATTGTAAGTCATCCAAAGTATTTGATGTACTTCAGTGCCGCTTGGTTGATCAAACTCATACTCATATACACCACTAATAGTTGTAATAGGTTCTAAGTCAAATACATATGCTTTAGATCTTTCAGCAAATTCTATACAAGAAGACCGCAAAGTAGACTCAATTAATGAGTCTGGACAATTAGGCACATAAGGAAGAATATCTTTTATTATTGAATCAAAAGCTGCCATTTGTTAACTTCCTCCAGTTGGTACAGGCGGCGTAGCTGCAACTGTTTGTTGTCCAAACCTATCGAAATTTGGGTTTAATAAATTCCTAGAAGAACCGCCGCCGGCTATACTGTTAAGAAATAACTGATAGTGTTGGCCCGCTCTAGTAGAATTCCCAGCAAACTCTGCATCTTTTACGTAACACCTGTATAGAACATAGTCTATAAGGGCATTGCCATATATGTCATCTATTCCTATGGTACTACTTGTGGAACTTAAGTCCGTAGGCACATCAGAATAAACAATTTCTATATAAGCATTAAGTCCAGATTTAACTCCGGGGTATACATAAAACTTTTTGGGATCATCTGGATCAAATATGTAATGTTTTATTACAGACCCATGCGCAGCATCTCCTGTAACAGTTGGGTTATGCCAATCGGGTTCTATAGAATTTAGAACATCAGCATCAACTAACCTAATAGTTCTACCACCTGTTGCGCCATCTTGGTTGCTAGACATATTTCGCACTACTTTAATTAAAGTTAAGCCAGGTACAGCTTGTTCTGTACCAGTGGCAAGTGAGTTGTTAACGTGTTTAGCGCTTGCTTCCGGTTTAAAATTAACTACTTCTCTTTGTGCATCGTTAATGTAACGAAGCAACTCAGCCGAAGTCCAACGAACGCCTGTAGTATCTTGCAGGGTATCCTGAATTCTAGATATTAAATTTGCGCCCGATAGTGCCATTATTTCTTAGTCGTTTTTTTAACCGTTGTTTTTTTAGGTGTTTCTACACCTTCAACTTTAGCTTCTACTTCTACTTCTACTTCTACTACCTCAGCAACTTTTACGTTCATAGGCTCTGAAGGTTTTTTGTTTTTAATCATATCTGGTTTATGTTCTGTGCAACCTTCTTGCAAACAGAATACACCTAAATCTTGTCCAACTTCTTTCGGTACGCCTGCTTCTAATCTAATAGATGCGCCCCAAGTGGTTGAAATATACTTGTCGTCTTTTGATATTACTATCATAATTTACTCCTTAAAAAGGGGGTGGCCCAACATGAGCCACCCACAAAAAGCATACTTAGTATGCAACATCCAATCTAATAACACCAAAGTCTTCAACGCCACTGTTGTAGTCGCTGTTGAACTTAGGCTTCTTAAGACCAAAGATTTTACCAATGGAGATACCATTTTGGTTACCGTAGTCGAAGCTGTCTTCAACTATTTGTGGTAAACCGATATCGGCCATAGCAAGAGCTTGAGCTCCACAGAATAAACAAGCAGAACCGTCGATAGTAGCATCGGCGCCCCATTTGTATCCAGCAGAACCAGCATTACCAGAAGCTCCAGATGTTGCGTTCGCTGTATTGAACACATGTCTGAACTCATGGACCATAATGCCATCAACCATTAAGCTTGAAGAACCTGAGAACAAGCTATTGCCTGGTCCTCTGACTCCAGCATTTCTTACGTTAGCTAAGAAATCTGAATCAAGTTTAAGATCCGCCATTACTTGAGGTGATACAAATAAATGGTATACCTCTTCTCCACCTGCGCTTCTTACTCCACGGATGTAGTTGTCTTTAGCATAAGCTTTTAGAGCAACTAAGCATTCGTAAGTGATGGTGTCAGCTGCTACCGTAGCAGTTACATCACCAGCAACAAGTTTGTTTGTAGCATCCCATCTTCTGTGCCTGTTGGCAGTTGGGGCTGTTACGTCTCCACCAAAAACCATGTCGCCAAGATTTTGTCCTGTATTCAGAACTGGTCTTAAAGCACCACTGTTTTTGAGGGTGTAAGAAATACCAGAAAGCGTTAAGAACGCTAATTGGTCAATACGGTCTGCCATTGCGTAAGCAAGTGCATCACGTGAGTTCTCACGAAAATTAACAACTGATTTTTGATCAGCAAGACGACCTGAAAGTCTGTTTGCAAATCTCAATTGATCAAGTTGTACAACAATGTCGTAGGCTCTTAAAGTCTCTTCATTACCTTCTAAAGTGTTGTCTCCAATAATACCATCACCAGACATGTCAGCAAGAAGTGTTAAAACAGCTCTTGTTCCTTTCTCTGATTGAGTAAGTTCAGATATTCTCTGAACCATAGCATTGGATCCGCTACCTGCGAATTGGTTAATGAAAGACATATTCCTAGCGACACGCCAAAAATCACGAGACCAGATCGTTAATTGTTCGCTGGTCAACGCGCTAAAGTTTGTGTTAGCCATTGGGCTATCCTCCAAATAAAATTAAAATAACCAGCCGACTTATGGAGCGGCTCATTGTCCGTATACCCTTTTTCGTTGGGAAACGTTCTCATAATTTTACGAACATGACGTCGACCAGTTTTACGCCATGATAGGCGAATACGTTTTTTTACCGTAACGACTCGTGCTAGATATCGGACTAGCGACCGAATACTTATATCTTATACTAAGGCTTAACCAAAGTCACCACGCATCCTTCTTAAAGTCGCTGCGGGCAAAGCGTCAAACTCTTCGCTTGATAATAAAGATAAATCAACTTTTTTCTCGCCTTTTGCATTAGAACCCTCTCCTTTCATAGAAGGAGGCTGTGATTCTGCGGCTTGTAATTTTTTATTTACGGTAGAAGTTTGTTTTCTTTGTTGTAAAGCAGGATCTGATTTTATTTCAGGTGCTCCTTTTAACAACTCGGGTTTTTTAACTGCTAAAGTGTATTCTGTTGCTTTTGCTAATGCATCAGCAGCGGTATAGCCTTGAGAAGCAAACGCATCTCTAAGATCTATAACCTCAGCTTGTAAGTCTGCATCAAAATCAGCACTATTTTCGTTTAATACAGGAAAAGTAGCTTCAATTTCAGCCGCTTTAGCTTGCAATTCGGTCATTTCTTGGCTTTGTTGCACTGTTTGACCCATTTTTGCTTGTACTTCGAACATAAATTGTTCTTTTTCAGCATTTCTTATTTCATTTCGCAACGCAATAGCCTGTTCACTTTCGCCGTTAAGCACTAAGTCCTGATATTCACCTTCTTTAGTGTTAAAATCATACTGAGGAGCGTTTTCTAAAGCTTGTTTTTCTGCTTCTGTAGCTTCATTTAGCTTTTTCTGCATTGCTTTGTTCTTTGCTAACACTTCATCAAGCCTAGACTTAGGCACCATAGGCGCTTTAGTCTCTTTTACAGCAGTTTGTTCGTCAAGGTCTTGCTCGCTTCCTTCAATTGTTTGAATATCTGGTTGTGCAACTGGTTCGCTGTCTTCATCCACTCCTTCTTCGCTAATTGCTTCTGGTTCAGC
>Ga0114997_10002409_pt1 | contig 15058 bp, 13 predicted proteins | sample ArcticOcean_MG_C_2_FD_87045 | JGI IMG/M metagenome (GOLD analysis project Ga0114997, IMG submission 87045) | Marine microbial communities from western Arctic Ocean - ArcticOcean_MG_CB4_136 | ecosystem: Environmental > Aquatic > Marine > Oceanic | place: Arctic Ocean: Canada Basin | collected... | reverse complement strand
CTTATCAAGGCAAGGGTGAAAAGGTGTGGTAAGAGCACACCGGTTTTTTGGTAACAAAAAACGCATGGAAAACCCCACCGGGAGCAAGACCAAATAGAGATAGCATGGCCTTTACGGCCGAAAACAGTTCTTAGTTAGCTATCTGGGTTGGTTGCTAGAGGCTAAATGTGAATTTAGTCCCAGACAAATGACTAATTTAAATGACAGAACCCGGCTTACAGATTGTCTGGCTAATCTATAAAGTTAAACACAGCAAAAATTTTAAATATTCAGATGTTCTTGTTTTGATTCTGCTTTGACTCAAGTTTGTACTAAAAAAACAACTTTAAAGATTTGTTTAGAAACAAGAATATTCGAACAATTTGGTCAACGATTAAGCTATTGACGTATAGGTTGAAAACCCATAGTATCCCATGTATTCCCAAGGAGGGGTATATGACACTAAATAAGTTAAATCACAAATTTAATTATGATTTCTTAAAAAGTGTTTTTGACTTAAAAAATTATGTTTTTATCAACTTACGAAAACAAGCTAGACAAAAAATGGAGAGTATCAGTGCCTGCTAGTTTTAGATCATATTTAAGTAGCATGGGGTATAATGGATTTATTTGTTATCCTTCATTTAACAATCCATCCATAGAAGTATGTTCACAAAATAGAATTGAAAAAATTTCAGAATCAATAGACTCACTAAATCCATTTGAAGAAAAAAGAGATATTTTTGCAACTTCTGTTTTATCTGAAAGTGTTAATCTTCAGTTTGATAGCGAGGGAAGAGTTTCTTTACCTAAACAACTATTAGGTCATGCAAAAATTAAAGAATTAATACTTTTTGTAGGGCAAGGAAAAACTTTTCAAATTTGGCAGCCAAAACTTTTTGAAAAATTCAAAACATCAGCTAGAAAAAAAGCTAATTTGAATAGAGCAAGTCTTAAATGGGAAACTCAATTTAACAAGGAGGGGAAATGACAATAGATATCAAAGGACCAGAGTTAAGAGAATTAAAGCCTAGAATTTTAGTTTTAGGAGTTGGTGGAGCAGGAGGAAATGCTCTTAATAGTATGATCGAAGCTGGGATGCAAGGAGTAGAGTTTGTTGCGGTTAATACAGATGCACAAGATTTAAAATTAAATAAGGCTCATGCAAAAATACAACTTGGATGTAATTTAACAAAAGGTCTGGGCGCTGGAGCTAAACACGATATAGGTCAAGCTGCTGCTGACGAATCTTTAAATGATATTGTTGATTATATAAAAGGAAGTAATATGGTTTTTATTACAGCTGGCATGGGAGGGGGAACAGGCACTGGAGCTTCACATGTTATAGCTAGAGCGGCAAAAGAATTAAATATTCTTACAGTTGGAGTTGTGACGCTTCCTTTTTCTTACGAAGGGCCAAAAAGAATGAGAATAGCAATTGAAGGCTTAGAAGAATTAAGAAAACATTTAGATACAAATATTATTGTTCCAAATCAAAATTTATTTAAAGTAATTAATGAAAAAACAACTTTTAAAAATTCTTTTGGGTTATCGAATGATGTTTTAAAATTTGGAGTTCAAAGTGTTACAGATTTAATGGTTAAACCTGGATTAGTTAATTTAGATTTTGCTGATGTAGAAACAGTAATGAAAGGTATGGGTAAAGCTATGATGGGAACGGGTGAGGCTGAGGGAGAAAAAAGAGCGGAAGAAGCCACAAACGCTGCCCTTAATAATCCATTAATTGATGAGTATTCATTAAAGGGAGCAAAAGGACTTCTAGTCAATATTACTGGGGGAACAGATCTTACTTTATTTGAAGTAGATGAAGCTGTAAATAAAATTAGAGCTGAAGTAGATCCTGAAGCAGAATTAATTTTTGGTTCAATTGAAGATGAAAGTTTAAATGGAAAAATTAGAGTTTCTATTGTAGCAACATCTTTGGATGGTCAAGAACCAGAAACAAAACCTATTTTAAATATGGTGCATAGATTGCATAATAGAAATTTAGGGTATGGTAATAATTTATCAAATAACTCAACTAACAATCAAACAACCTTTGCTAACAATCAAACAACCTTTAACGCAACTGTAGGAGCTACAGCTTTAAATCTAAATAATATTGCTGAAGAAAATATTACTATTCAACAAGACATAAAAACAGAAGAAACAAATGATACACTAAACAATCCTTCTTTTGATGACGTCTCAATAGAAAATGCAGCTTACTTACAGAATTTGGAAGTTACAAATACTGAATCTGAACATATATCAGACGATGGAATATCAACATTTGAAGTAGACAGTATTGAACTTGCAACGCCAGAGCTTTTTTCACAAGACTTAGAGTACAATTCTTTAAATCAAGAAAATGAAAAAGATGAGGAAATAAAAGTTTTTGAAAAATTGAATAATGATAAAAAAAATGAAGATATAAATGAAATAAAAGAGCCAGAAATGTTTGAAGAATCTAACTTGGAGGAAGATTTTGAAATACCAGCTTTTTTACGAAGACAAAAAAACTAAATGCAACAACGAAAAATTTTTTATGAATGCCATCATGTCACTGGAAAAAGAAAAACATTATCCCGTGATGCTAGATCAAGTATTAAGCATAATAACCCCTCAACATGGTGGCACGTTTATTGATTGTACTTTTGGAGGAGGAAGTTATTCCAGAGCTATTTTAAAATACCCCGGAACAAAAGTAATTGGAATTGATAGAGATAAAGTTACGCAAACTTACGCAAATCATTTATTAAAAAAATATCCAAAAAGATTCAATTTTTTTAAGGATAAGTTTAGCAATATAGACAAAATCATAGAAAATAACATTAAACCTAAAGCTATAATATTTGATTTAGGGCTATCATCTTTTCAATTAAATGATGAAGCAAGAGCGTTTTCATTTGAGTCCGAAAATATTCTAGATATGGAGATGGGATTAAACAACTATTCTGCTTACGATGTTATTAATACTTTAGATAAAGAACATTTAACAGCAATAATAAAAATTTTAGGTGAAGAAAAAGATGGAAGAAAAATTGCAAATAAAATTGACAGATGTAGAAAAAAAGAGCCAATAAAAACTTCAAAGGAACTTGCTTCAATAATAAATAGTGTAAAAAATAGGAATAAAAATTATAAAAAAAATCCAGCAACCAAAACATTTCAGGCAATAAGGATGTTTGTTAATCAAGAGTTGTCAGAATTAATTTTAGGTTTAATTAACGCAACATCTTTACTCAAAGATGGAGGAATATTAGTTTTAGTAAGCTTTCATTCTTTGGAGGATAAAATTATTAAGAATTTTTTTAATTTATATTCAAATTTTAAAAGTAATCCTTCAAGATATTTACCATTAAATGAAAAAAAAGCTAGTTTATTCAAATTAATTTCTAAAAAACCATTAACGCCTAATGAAGAAGAAATAAATGAAAACAATCCCTCAAGATCCGCAAAGCTTAGATACGCTGTTAGGAGCAACGATGCATTTTTCTACCCTGATAAATTTAAAAATTCTTTTTTACATTATTTTGAATTAGAAGAAGGAAAAATATGATTAATAAATCGAAGTGGATAAATACATTGCCAGATACAAGTTTAAAAAACGATGAAGAAATAAATAAGCTAGATTATGAAAAATGGACAAATACTGTACCTAAAAAAAATTCATATGACTCTATTAAAAAATACTCTTTAGTAAGTATTTTATTTGTGAGCGGTTTATTGTTAGTTTCAATTGTTAAAAATGAAACAAGAAGTTTACAAAAAGAAATTAACAAGTTGGAGGTATCAATCAATGTTATTAACTTTAATTTAGAACAAGCAATTTTGGATAATGAAGTTATAACATCTCCTGAAAATATATCTTTACTAGCAAGAGAACACCTCAATAAAGAATTAATATTTTATAAAAGGTCACAGATTAAAAAACTAGATAGTAAAAATGAAAAATTTACTAAAATAAATATAACTAAAGATGGTAAAACAAATAAGAAAAAAATAGGAGATTTAAAAAAAAGTTTAAAATTAAAGATTTCAGAAAAATTTAATAATGAAAAAAATAGTATAAAAAAAATATATTCTGATCCAAAAACAATACCCAAAAATGTAAAAAAAAAGATTACAAGTAAAATTCAAGCAAAGAAGGATGAAATAAAATCTCTATATGACCAACCTCAAGAAGTGCTAGCATCAAAACGTGTAACAAAATGGGGAGCCATTCAACTTGTTAAAGCTTTTATAGGTATTCCGATTGTGCCTGGAAGATAGTTTTAATGAAAAATAAAAAAAAAAGTTTTTACTTTAAAGATTATACCGAATCTGAATTTACAAATAAAAAGAATAATATTAATTTTATAAAAATTTCTTTAGGTAGAGTTACATTTTTATCTTTTATTTTTTTTAGTTTAATGCTTATTTTTAGTATAAAAATAATTTACCTTTCTTTGTCACAACAAAAAATTTTCAACATTACTAATTTGAAAAATGAAATACCAAAAAACAGAAGAGATATTGTAGATAGAAATGGATCGGTTCTGGCCACAAATGTAATACTTTATGATGTTGGGGTAAGACCGCAGCTATTAAAAGAAAAAGAAAAAAAAAATTTATTAATTAAATTGGGGATTTTGTTCCCAGAATTAAATTTAAACTTAATTAAGAAAAAATTAAATAAAGAAAAATTTTTTTCAGTAGGAAAAAGACTAGCACCAAAAGATAAAGATGAATTCTGGCTTATGGGAAATAAAGCTTTTGTATTTGACCCAAAGCCATCAAGAATTTATCCTCAAAAAAATCTTTTTAGTCATATTTTGGGACAAACCAATGATGCAAACCAAGGCATATCCGGTGTAGAGAAATTTTTTGATAAAAACTTAAGTAATAAGGATAAATTAAATTTTAGTTTAAACTTAACTTTAGATTCTAATCTTCAGTATTTAATTAGAGAAGAGCTAATTAATGCTAAATCTAACTTCAACAATATTGGAAGCGGAGCCCTTTTAATGGATGTTGAAAATGGTGAAATATTGTCCTTAGTGTCTTTGCCAGATTATGATTTAAATCAAAGAAGAGCAATTAATGATAATATTTATACGAATAAAATTACTCATGGGGTTTATGAATTAGGATCAGTATTTAAAACTTTTACCATTGCCGCAGGATTAGAAAATAGAGTAATAAAATCAAAAACTATATTTGAAAATCTAGAAAATAGTTTGACTTGTGATAAATATAAAATAAGTGAACATGATAAATTACCAACAAATCTTAATGTTGAACAAATTTTAGTCAGATCATCAAATATTGGTTCTGTTAGGATAGCCCAAAAAGTTGGTATAGAAAACTATAAAAACTTTTTAAACTCTCTAAAACTTTTTGAGAAAATAAGCTTTGAATTAGAAGAAGTAGGTGTTCCTCTGTCATTAAAATGGGGTAAATGTAAATTGGCCACTGCATCATTCGGACATGGCATTACAACAACACCTCTCCAGTTAGCCAGAGCATACGCAATATTGGGTAACGGAGGTTATGAGGTGCAACCTTTTATGTTAAAAGATAAAATTAAATCAAACAAATTAGGTAAGCAGATTATTTCTACCAAGACAAGTGAGGCAATTAATTTAATGTTGAGAAAAGTAGTAAGTTTAAGTGAAGGTACAGCAAACTTTGCTGATATTGAAGGTTATGAAGTGGGTGGAAAAACAGGAACAGCAGTTAAATATGGAAGCAATTTAAAATTAAATACATTTATTTCTTTGTTTCCAGCAAGTAAGCCAAAGTACGTTTTGTTAGTAATGTTAGACGAGCCTAAGGCAGCTCCAAATTTTGTTTATAATATGCCGCCTACAAAAAAGTTTCCAAAAGGATATAAGTATAAAGGCGAAACCCGCAATACATCAGGATGGAATACAGTTGTAGTTGCAGGCAAAATTATAGAGAAAATTGGTCCTATTTTAGCCATAAATGACCTACAAGCTTTAAAAAATTTTTAAATGCTTTTAGGAAATTTAATTAAATCTACTCAAAAAGATTACCAAAAAATACTTTTCAATGGGATTAGCTTTGATAGTAGAAAAGTTAAAAGAAATGATATTTTTTTTGCAATAAAGGGTAGTAAATTATCTGGAACAAGATTCATTGAAGAGGCAATTTTAAAAGGTGCAGCAGCAATAGTAATCAGTGAAAAATTAAAAAATAAAAATTATTCTGTACCAGTAATTTTTGTTAAGGATGTTAGAAAAAGCTTATCAGAGGCTTGCTCTAATTTTTATAAAAAAAAACCATCCAATATTATTGCCGTAACAGGAACAAACGGGAAGTCTTCAGTGGTTAATTTTTTTTACCAAATATTGAATTTTAACAAAGTGCCAGTAGCATCCATCGGCACCTTAGGAATTTATTCTAAAAACTATAATAAAAAAACAAAATTAACTTCATTAGATTCTTTATCACTTCATAAAAATTTAGAATTTTTTGCTAAAAAAAAAATTAAAAATGTTATTTTAGAAGCATCAAGCCATGGTTTAGAACAAAAAAGATTAGATTATTTAAATATTAAAACTGGAGTATTCACCAACCTTAGTCATGACCATCTAGATTATCACAAAAATATGAAACTTTACTTTGATTCCAAAATGCATTTATTTAAAAATTTATTAAAAAAAAAATCTACAACTATTACTGATGAAGATAACAAACAATTTAGAGTTATTAAAAAAATATCAAAAAGTAAAAAAATAAAAATACTTACTATTGGTTTAAATTCAGGAAGCATTAGAATATTAAAAAATACTTATACAGAAGATAAACAAGTTATTAAAATTTGTATTAATTCTAAAATCATTTTTTTAAAAATACCTTTAATTGGATATTTTCAGGTTAAAAATTTACTCATGGCAATTTTGGTGGCTGCAAATTGTGGACTAAGTATAAAAAAAATTTTAAAGCAAATACCTAAAATTAAACCAGTTCCAGGTAGACTTGAATGTATAGCCTATTTAGAAAATTGTTCAAAAATCATAATTGATTTTGCTCATACGCCAGATGCTTTAGAACAAAGTTTAATTGCACTAAAAAACCAATTCAAAAATAAAGTTATTTTAGTTTTTGGATGCGGAGGAGATAGAGATAAAAAAAAGAGATTTATTATGGGCAAGATTGCAAGCAAATACTGCAAAAAAGTCTTTATTACAGATGACAACCCGAGAAATGAAAACCCTAAAAAAATAAGAAAAGAAATAATAAATGGATGCAAGGAAAATGCAGTAGAAATTGGTAGCAGGAAAAAAGCCATCGAACTTGCGATTAAAGAATTAGATGCAAACGAGGTTCTTTTGGTTGCAGGTAAAGGTCATGAGACAACGCAGGACTATGGAAATAAGATTATAAATTTTTCAGACAAAAAGGTAATTAAACATATAATAAATAAAAATTCATTTTTGGTAAATAAATCTTTGAGAGATAAAAAATTCAAAAATATAAAATATAGTGGAGTTTCTATTAATACAAAAACTATAAAAAAAAATAATTTATTTTTTGCTATCAAAGGAAAAAATGTAGATGGACATAATTTTACAAAAGAAGCAATTAAGAAGGGAGCTGCCAAACTAATAATTAGTAAAAATTTAAAAAGAATTCCTAATAAAAAAATTATTAAAGTAAAAAATACTTTTTCTTCACTTAATAACTTAGCTAGAGATACTAGAGATAGATCACTAGCAAAAATAATAGGAATTACTGGTAGTGTAGGAAAAACAACACTAAAAAATCTTTTGAGTTTTGCGTTAGAAATTTACGGAGCGGTTTATTGTTCGCCGCACTCATACAATAATAAATATGGAGTACCTCTTAGTCTTTGCAATCTAAAAAGGAATACACAATATGGTGTACTTGAAATAGGAATGAATAAAAAAGGCGAAATAAATAACCTTTCAAAAATAGTTAGACCAGAAATAGCTGTTATTACTAATATTGCAACTGCTCACCTAAAGAACTTCAGCACTTTGAAAGATGTAGCGAAAGCTAAAGCAGAAATAATTAATAATATAGTTCCAGGAGGAATTATAATTTTAAATAAAGATAATAAATTTTTCAATTTTTTGTCAAAAAAAGCCAAAATAAATAAAGTTAAAATAATATCTTTTGGAATAAAGAAAAAAGCAGATATTTTTTTATTGGGAGTTAAAAAGACTAAAAATTATTATGTTCTTAAAATAAATGTAAAAAATAAAACTTTTTACTTTAATTCGAAATATTCTACAGAGAGTTTTATAAGTAATATTTTAGCATGCATTGGAGTCATGCATGCTCTAAACCTAAATTTGACTAAAATAAAAAATAAATTTATTACTTTCAAAATTCCTGAAGGTAGAGGTGATATATATAATATTAAAAAATTTAAAAGAAATTTTAAGTTTGTTGATGAGAGTTACAATGCAAATCCTTTTTCTATGCTTTCAGCTATTAAAAATATTCATTCAAATTACAAAAAAAAACGTAAATTAATTTTTTTAGGAGATATGTTGGAATTAGGAAATAAATCTCTAAAATTTCATAGAGATTTAGCAAAAATTATTAACAAAACTAACATTTATAAAGTTTTTGTTTATGGCGCCCATATACAAGAAACTTTTAATTATTTATCTGCAAAAAAAAAGGGAAAAGTATTTAAAAACCTAGATGAAGCTCATAATCATTTTGGTAAAATTTTACGCAATAATGATATAATTATGGTAAAAGGATCAAATGCTACAGGTTTAAGTCAATTTTCTAAAAATTTTAAAAAAGGAAATATCAGTGTTATATAGTTTTTTAATTTCTTTGGTAGATCAATTTTCCGCCTTAAATGTTTTTCGTTATTTAACTTTTAGAACAGGATTATCGGTAATTTCCTCTATGACAATAGTTTTTATTGTGGGGGGGCCTTTTATTAAATTTATTCAATCTCACAAAATTACTGGACCTATAAGAGATGACGGACCAATAGGTCATATAATTAAAAAAGTAGGTACACCAACAATGGGAGGTCTGCTTATTTTGGCTGGAATTCTCTTTGGAACTTTATTATGGGCAGATCTAAGCAATGTTTATATTTGGGTCTTGTTAATGGTAGCAACTTCTTTTGGTTTACTTGGTGCCGTAGATGATTATTTAAAAATAAAATATAAAAATTCAAATGGTATATCTTCTGGAAAAAAAATACTTTTTCAAATTTTATTATCAATACTCGCTGTATTGCTATTAGTAAAATTTGGAGACAACGAACACCTTAGGAAGTTATATTTTCCTTTTTTTAAAAATCTAGTACTGCACTTAGGTTTATTCTTTATACCGTTTGCTATTTTTGTTATTGTTGGTTCATCAAATGCTGTAAATTTGACAGATGGTTTAGATGGGTTAGCCACCGTCCCAGTAATGTTAGTTGCATTATCATTTACATTAATTTGTTATGTTGTGGGAAATACTGTTTTCTCAGACTATTTGCAAATTCCTTATATAGCTAATGTTGGGGAAGCTTCAATTTTTTGCGGATCAATAGTTGGTTCTTGTCTAGGTTTCTTGTGGTACAACGCACCGCCAGCGAAAATTTTTATGGGCGACACCGGATCTTTATCTTTAGGTGGCTCATTGGGAGCAGTTAGCATTATCACAAAGCACGAAATTGTATTATCAATTATTGGAGGTTTGTTTGTACTAGAAACAGCATCAGTTATTATTCAGGTAATTTCTTTTAAATTAACTGGAAAAAGAGTATTTATGATGGCTCCACTTCATCATCATTTCGAAAAAAAAGGGTGGCCCGAATCTACTGTTGTTATTAGATTTTGGATTATATCAATAATTTTAGCATTAGTAGGTTTGGCTACACTAAAATTAAGATAGTAAATGCAAAAATTAAAAAAATATTATAATAAAAAAATTGCAATTTATGGAATGGGGTTAACGGGCCTATCTGCAGTTAAAAAATTGGAAAAGTTAGGTGCTGAAATATACTGTTGGGATGATGTAAAAAAAGTAAGAGAAAAGGTCAAAAAATCAAACATTAGGGTTGAAAAGTTTTGGTTAGGAAGAAATTCTGTAGATAATATTATTATTAGCCCAGGCATAAATATAAAGACATGTAAAATAAAAAACTACTTAGGAAAAAATTTAAAAAAAATAATAACCGATCTAGATATATTTTTTGAATTAAATAAAGAACCATTAATTGTTGCAATCACAGGCACTAATGGAAAATCTACAACATGCAAAATAATTGAAAAAATTTTTAAAACCGCAAAATATAATGTTAAGGTAGCTGGAAATATTGGAACACCAATTTTATCAATAAATAATAAAAGAAAAAAAAATATTATAATTTTAGAAGTTTCATCTTATCAGCTTGAATATTCTAAACTATTTCATTCCAAATATGCAGCAATACTAAATATTTCTGCAGACCACTTAGATAGACATAAAAATATAAGTAATTATACTAAAATTAAATCTAAGATATTTTTTGGACAAAATAGCTCTGATTATTCTTTTATTAATAAGGAGAATAAGTATTCAAAATCTATAAAAAATATATTCAAAAATAAAAAAATAAAATCAAAATTAATCTTAGTTAAAAAATCAAATTGCAAATTTATACTAAATAAAACTAAAAATAAGTATTTTAATGGCAAAGGCAATATTGAAAACTTAGCTTTTGCATATAAAATAGCAAAATGTTTTAAAATAAGTGATAAAATTATTATTCGTGCTCTAAATAGTTTTAAAGGCTTACCTCATCGGCAAGAGGTTATACTTTCTAATAAAGATTTGCTATGCATAAACGATTCAAAAGCAACAAGTTTTGAAGCATGTTTTCAATCTTTATCCAATTATAATAAAATTTACTGGATATTAGGAGGTGTCCCAAAAAAACAAGACAATTTTTATTTAGCTAAAGTAAAAAATAAAATTAAAAAAGCTTACATAATTGGAAAAAATGCTACTTTTTTTAAAAAACAAATTAAGAATAATATTTCTTACAAGGTATCAGCAAATATAAAAAGTGCAATAAAAAGTATTCATCAAGATATAAAAAAAAATGAGAATTTCAAAAGTACAATTTTACTCAGTCCTGCGGCCGCTTCCTTTGATCAATTTAATAACTTTGAAGATAGAGGAAATTATTTCAAAAAATTAATATTAAAAGAATTTAAATCAGGTTCAAATGTTTAGTTTTGGTAGAGAAAACACTAGTTTAATGGCTAAGTGGTGGAGGAATATAGATAAACAAATTTTATTTTTATTTATATTTCTTTTATTTTTAGGTTTATTTTTTTCTTTTTCATCAACCACCTCTGTTATGTCTGAAAAAATGAATAAACAAACATATTTCTTTTTTATGAAACATCTTTTATTTGTAATAATTTCACTATCCTTAATATTTACAATTTCAATACAACAAAATAAAAATTTACTTAAATATTTAACAATTTTTTTTTTTATTTCTGTTTTAATTCTTGCTTTAGTCCCACTACTTGGTGTCGAAATTAAAGGATCTAAAAGATGGATAGACTTGCCATTTTTACCTGCATTCCAGCCTATTGAATTAGTAAAACCATTATTTATAATATTTATTGCTAAAATTATTTCATTAAATGGTGAAATTTATATTTATAAAAGATATTTTTATTCTTTCCTACTTTTGCTAATTATTATAATTTTTTTAATAAATCAACCTGACCTTGGGCAAACTTTACTACTCACATCAGTTTGGACAACAATGATTTTTGTTTCAGGATTTAATATGCTTGTTCTATCAATATTAAGCATACTGTTTTTAGGAGGTATTATTTTTTTAATTTTTTTGTTCCCAGAAAAGTTTGGGTATATTTTTTTAAGAATAAAAACATTTTTAGATCCAAGATCTGGAGACAATTTTCAATCCCAAAAAGCTTTAGAAGCTATTAAACAAGGGGGGCTAACAGGGCAAGGAATGGGTGAGGGTATTTTAAAAGATAATGTTCCCGAAGCACATACAGATTATATTGTTGCAGTAATTGCTGAAGAATTTGGAGCAATTTTCGTTTTGTTTATCATAATTATGTTTTTATTTATTGGCTACAAAGTGTTTAATAAAATAATTGATGGAAGCAATCACTTTCTTAAATTGTCACTTGTAGGATTAGTTTCTATTTTGATTATTCAAACTTTCATTCATATAGGAGTAAACATTAGACTTTTTCCCACAACAGGTATGACGCTTCCATTTTTAAGCTATGGAGGATCTTCATTAATAGGAAGCTCAATAATAGCTGGAATAATTCTAAATTTTACGAGAAAAGATTCAACAAGGCACTTAAAAAATGAATAAAAAAATAATTTTTTTGGGAGGTGGAACTGGTGGACATATATTGCCTGCAATAAATTTAATGAATTATTTTTTTGACAAAGGTTATGAGGTAATTCTAGTTACAGACAATAGAGGAAGTAATTTTTTAAAAAAAAATAAAAAATTTAATTTTTATATAATAAATACATCTACACCTACAAATAAAAATTTTATAAAAAAGTTTTTTTCATTTTTGTTAATATTTTATTCTATAATTAAATCAATTATTATTTTAAAAAGAGAAAAGCCCGATTTGATTTTTGGCTTTGGTGGGTATGTGTCTTTCCCCACTTCTTTTGCATCAAAATTTTTTAAATTACCTTTAATTATTTATGAAAATAATATACTTCCAGGGAGAGCAAATAAGTATTTAGCATCTTTTGCAAAAAAAATATTTACAGCAAAAAAAATAAAAAATAACTTTTCCAATATATATAAAAATAAGATTTATGAAGTGGGATCAATTTTAAGTAAAGATATAATAAATTATCATCATCCCAAAAAAAAATTTAGTGAAAACAAAGAATTTTCTATTCTTGTTTTAGGAGGAAGCCAGGGAGCTGAGATATTTGGCAATATTGTTCCCAACAGTTTTAATATGTTAAAAAACGAAGGACACAATATTAAAATTTACCAGCAATGCACTGCTCGACAAAAACAATCAGTTATTGATTTTTATAAAAAAAATAAAATTAAAAATCATATTTTTGAGTTTGTCGAAAATATATCTGAAATTATTTCTATATCAGATTTAGCAATTACGCGATGTGGAGCTTCCTCTACAGCAGAATTAGTGCATATGTTGACCCCATTTATAGGTGTACCATTACCAAACTCAGTAGATAATCACCAATATTTAAATGCAGAATATTACGAAAAAAAAGGTTGTTGTTGGCTTTTAGAACAAAAAGATTTTGATTCAAATAATCTTTTTAATTTAATTGTAGAAATTATAAAAAATAAAAATAAGTTGTATGAAATTTGTGAAAATATGAAAAAAAATCAAGATACGAATGTGTATAAAAGCATAGAAAATGAAGTTAAGGAATTTTTTAAATATGAAAATTAATATAGGTAGCAATGAAATAGTTCACTTTATAGGAATTGGAGGAATTGGAATGAGTGGTCTTGCGCAAATCATGAATAATATGGGTTTTGTTATTCAGGGGAGTGATTTAACTAAAAATAAAAGCACTGATAGATTATTAAAAGCAGGAGTTAAAGTATACTTTGGACATCATCAAAAAAATTTAAAAAAAACTACTATGGTTGTTACGTCTTCGGCAATCAAAAATAATAACTATGAATTAATTGCTGCCAGAAAAAAAAAACTGCCTATTTTTAAAAGAGCAGAGATGCTTGCTAATATTGTTGCCCTAAAAAAAAATATTATAGTAACTGGATCTCACGGCAAAACTACAACAACATCTTTGGTGGCAAATATTTTGGTTGAAGCTGGTCTTGATCCGACAGTAATAAATGGAGGAATAATAAATTCTTTAAAAAATAATGCACAACTTGGAAAAGGAGAGTGGGCCGTAATTGAAGCAGATGAATCTGATGGAAGTTTTTTAAAATTACCAATCACATACTCGATTATAACAAATGTTGACAAAGAGCACCTAGATTTTTACGGAAGTTTTGAAAAATTAAAAAAAAGTTTTTTAACCTTCATTGAAAAAACACCTTCTTTTGGAAAATCATTAGTTTGTATTGATGACAAAAATTTAAAAAGTTTAATATCAAAATGTAAAACACGCAACTTTATAACATATGGTTTTAGCAAAAATGCTAACTACCAAATTGTAAATGTTAAAAAAAAAATAGATTATTCAATTTTTGATTTAAAAATTAAATTATCTTATCATAAGTTTAGTAGTATAAAAAATATAGTAGTAAATTTAATCGGTGATCATAATATTGCAAATACATCAGCAGCAATAGCTATAGCACTAAATCTAGGAATAAAAGTGCACAAAATAAAAAAAGCTTTAAAAAAATTCTTAGGTATTCAAAGAAGATTTACAAAAATTTTTTCAATTAAAAAAAGAGAATTCTATGATGATTACGCACATCATCCAACTGAAATAAAAGCAGTTATAAATAGCGCTAGAGAAGTGCATGCAAAAAGAAAAATAATTTGTGTTTTTCAACCACATAGATATTCAAGACTGAAATTACTCAAACAAGAATTTGCAAAATCTTTTAAATTTGTTGATGTTGTTGTTTTATGTCCTGTTTATTCAGCAGGTGAAAAAGTAGATTTAAACTTTAATCAACAAAATTTTTCACAATTAATATTTAAAAAATCTAATGTACAAGTAATCAATATAAATAATAAAGATGAATTAAAAAAATATTTTAAAAAAAATTTAATTAATGATGAATTGGTAATTTGTATGGGCGCAGGAACTATTTCTAACTGGATAAGAGAAATTGGTGATGAACTAAGATGACATTAATTTCACAAATATTAGAAATTAAAAAGAAAATCTCAGGACAGATTTTATTTAACGAAAGTCTTTCAAAATATTCTTGGTTCAACCTAGGGGGGCCTGCAAAAGTTATATTCAAACCAAAAAATTTACATGAATTATCTTTTTTTTTAAAAGTTATAAATTTTCCACTCATTCCACAGTGGGCCAATAATAATTTTTTTTTAAAGTGAAAAATTATATATTTAGATCTTCTAGAAATTTTTATTATTTT
>Ga0114997_10002407_pt1 | contig 15063 bp, 9 predicted proteins | sample ArcticOcean_MG_C_2_FD_87045 | JGI IMG/M metagenome (GOLD analysis project Ga0114997, IMG submission 87045) | Marine microbial communities from western Arctic Ocean - ArcticOcean_MG_CB4_136 | ecosystem: Environmental > Aquatic > Marine > Oceanic | place: Arctic Ocean: Canada Basin | collected... | reverse complement strand
CCGCCGCGGGCTTGCTCGGCTGCTTGCGCTTGAGCTCCTGCAGCTTGCTCTCTAAGTCTTGCTGCAGCCTGGCGTTCTTCCTGCTCGCGGCGCAGACGACCTCCATCACGGCGTTGCCCTCGCGACCCGAGCTGCTCGGCTCGGTGGCGATGGTCTTCAGGTTCTTGATGAACTCGTCGCGGCCTGCGGTATCGTCGACGTCGAGGTTGGCGAGGAACTGCTCGGTGGCGGCGTCGAAGGCCGCGCCGTAGGTCCGCCTCGTCTTCTCTTCCATCCACTCCTTGGCCGCATTGAGCTCGTTCTTGTCGCGCTCGAGATTCGCGATGCGGCTCAGCAGCTCCGCCGTGGTTGCGGGGGCTTCGGGGGCGCTCGGGACGGGGACGGGGGCGGGGGCGGGGGCGGCTGGCGGCTCGGGGGCGGCGACCAGCGCCGGGGGCTGCGCGGCCGCGGCCGCGGCCTGCGCAGGGGCAGGTGCTTCCGCCATGTGCCTTCGGCTACATTTCAGGGACAGGAGCCCAGCTTTATAAGACGGCCTGGTTGTTCCGTCGCGCGCCTCAATCACCGTGCCGTCGCGCAGGCCTTGGTTCACGAGGCTGAGCTCCTGAAAGGTTTTCGCGCCGACGTGCAGGCTGTCCGTGTCGAAGCTGACGAGCGACCCCAAACTCAGCTCGCCTAGGTCGCCCTGCAAAACCAAATTGCGCGCGTATTTGCCTCGGGCCTGCTCCTCGTTCATGCTGCCGACGACCATCATGCGGCCGTCCTGACCGACCCAGGCCGAGTCGACCGTGCCCACCGGCTGGCCCTCGTGCTCGATCAGCACGGGCTTGCCCTTGATCTGGTCGCAGGCATTGCGGAGGTCCGCGCCGTTCAGCTCGAACCCGTTGTACGCCGCGTCCCGGGCCGGCGGGTTGGCGCAGCCGTAGAACCGCATGCGCGCCTGGCGCGCTGCGCGTCGCACCGGCGCGGTAAATATCGCGGCGGCGCTGATCGCCGCCGCCGCAGCGAGCGCGAGCGCGAGCGGGCCGGTCTGCGGCGGCGGCGACCATCAAACGGCGAGGTTTGCGTGCGCTGCGGACGAGTGGTGCGCCGCGCAGGTGGACACGCTTGACGAGCACTTCGCCGTCGTCTGGGGCTGCGCCTGCAGCGGGCGGGACAACAGCACGACGCTGCTCCACGCGATCCGCTCGGCGCAGGCGGCGCAGGAGATGCCGCTGTGCGGCAGCGGGCAGAACGTGTCGGCCGGGCCGCCGGGCGATGGCGGCGTCTGCGCCCGCGTGCTGTGCAGGTGCGACCGCATGACGGGGCCGGCGTTTACCTGGAGCGAGAACCAGCACTCGTGCGACCACTCGCAGTCCGACCTGATCACGCCCACGCTGTCGCTCGCGCTCTGCTTGCAGATCATGGTGAGCACGCTGGGGCTGGCGCTCGCGCTGTCGCGGTGGCCAATGGACAAATGAGCAACCAACCGCTCCATTCGGCTCAGCTGTCCCCGCTCACGAGCACGCACACCCGCAGCGCCGCCGGCTCGAACTCGCCGAGCATCTCCGCCGCCGCGTCCGTCGCGGCCGCCGCGCTGTCCTGCCCCGCGAGCGCGAGGCCCGCCGCGCTGCAGCCGCACACCGACCAGCCGCTGTCGCAGGCCAGCACCAGCGCCTGCCGCGCCCCGCCGTGGTAAAGCAGCGCCGCGAACCTCGGGCCGTGCAAGGCGCGGGCCTCGCGCAGCACGGCGGCGACGGCGGCGTCGGCGCCGATCGGCGCCAGGCTGCCGAACCGCACGCAGTGCGCGCGCGCGCGCGGGGCCACGGCGGCGCAGACGTCCGCGATGTTGCCGGAGGCGACCGGCAGCTCGCCGCGCAGCTGCCGGCCGCCGCACTCTTGGCAGCCGCGCAGGGCGTCGGCCTGCGCGCGCGCGGTCTCGCGGTCCAAGAAGCCGCCCGCGGTCGCCAGCAGGCATGTGGTCGCGCGCACCGCGCCGTCCTGCGGCTCCGGCCGCGCGGCGGCGGCGCGGCCGGGGCTCACCCGCACCAGTCGGCGCTTGCGCGCGACGCCCACGCCGCGCAGCTCGGTCTGGCAGAGCCGCTTGATCGCGCGGCCCTCGGCGGTGCACATCGCGCCGCAGATCCGCCGCGCCGCCTCGGCCTTCAGCAGCGCGACGCGGAGCTGGTCGTCCTGGGTGCGCGCGCGCCGCGCCGGCGCCGGCGAGTCGGCGCAGCTCGCCATCGCGGCGCGCAGCTGACTGCGGGCCCGGCTCGAGCCGGGCCTCCGCCGCGGCTCAAAACAGCCGGCTGTCCGTACAAACACGGCAGTCGGCGGCGGCGGCGATGCGCGCGGCGATGCGCGCGGCGCTGCTGCCGCTGCTGCTGCTGCCGGCGGGCTTCGCGGCCGAGTTCGCGGACGGCCCGTGCCGCGCGACGCTGCAGCGGCCGCTGCAGCCGGCGTGCGGCGGCGGCCGCTGCGAGGTGCACGGCATCCTGCAGGTCAGCGACGTCGATGCGGAGCCGGAGCCGCAGTTCGTGTCGCTGGCGGCGCTGGCGGCCTGCGGCGGCGGGCCGACGGACGTGGTGGTGGACGTGTCCGTGAGCAAGGCGCACTCCGCGCGCGGGGTGCTGGCGACGGCGGCGCCGACGCCGACCGGGGCGCGGCCGCCGTGCCAGGAGCGGGCCTCGGGCACCGTGCAGCGCGTGAGCTTCGCGCTGGCCGCGGTCTCGTCCGCGGTGCGCGACGTCGCCGACGGCGTCGGCCGCGACGCCTCGCGCGCGCTCGACGACTCGGTGGCCGAGCTGCAGGAGACCCCGGCGTACGAGCTGGCGGCGGCGGCGGCCGCGGGCCGGCGGGTCGCGTACCGCGTGGCCGCCGCGGCGGCGGCGGCGGTGGCGGGCGACGGCGGCGCGCAGTGCCGAGGCTCGACGTCGGTCGTGTCGAGCCTTTCCCCGGCCAGCGCGCCCTGCACCGACGCCGCCAGCGGCGTGCAGTACGTCTACACGGCGGCGCTGCTCGCCGCCGCGTCGGACACCGTGTCGCTGTTCGCCGCGCAGCCGCTCGGCTCCGGGCCCGCCGCGCTGCAGCGCGTCCGGCAGCCGGGCGTGGCCTGGCGCCTGCGGGCGCAGTGCAGCGCGGCGGCCGACGAGGCCGCCGCCGGGTCGCTGGGCGAGTGGGCGGCGCGGTCGGCCAGCGTCAGCGCGGCCAGCGTGCGGCACGTGCGCGCGCTGCACCGCGCGCAAGACAGCGCGGACACCTGGCGCTGCGCGGGCTGCGCGGTGCGGTCGGGGGTGGCCGGCGCGGTGGCCATGTTTGTGGCGCTTCTCGCGGCGGTCTACGGCACGGTCGGCGCGCACGAGGAGGCGCTCAACGGCGTGCTGGTGGTCGCGCACACAGCGGTGGTCATCGCGCTTGCGTTCACGTGCCTGGAGATCTTATGGGAGTGGCCGGACTGCAGCGCCGCAGCGGGAACGGGCCAGGCGGCGTTCGAGGGGCAGACGATCTACACCGCTTTCGTGCTGCTGAGCTCGGCGCTGAGCATCGCGCAGCGCACGCTGATGCGCTTTGTGACCAACGAGTTCGCGGCCGACAAAGCGCACAGCGAACAGCTGGAGCGCCTGTGGCTGGAGGCGCTGGAGACCGCCGACGCGCAGACGCGGAACAGGGGATCGAGCGAGGCGATGCAGCGTTGGCACAACTCCCAGTACGCGACCCTGAAGCAGCGGACTGACGCCGGGTTCCCCCTCCGGCCGCCGTTCTGCCTGCAGCCCGTGCTGCTTTGCCTCGGCTGTTGCTCAGGCGGGTGCGCGGCGGGCGCGCTGGCGAGCTACGCGGGGCGCAGGGGCGGCGCCTGGCGCGTCTGCTGGGCCGCGGCCGCTGCGGCGACGGTCGTGGCCGCCGCGCTGGTGTGGGAGCTGTGGGTCAAGGATTGGGAGGCCTACAGCACGCCCGTCGTGATCGCGATCCTCGCTGCGCTGCACCTGCTGATGCTGACGGCGCGCTGGCTGGTGCTTGCGGCCGTGCAGCACACGCCCGGCTTTAAGATCGTGTCGGCGCTGCTGCGCTTCTTCTACCTGTTCGTGCTGCTGTGCGTGGTCGGGAGTCTCGAGTGGACCTACCCGACGGCCATCGCGCTGTGCGAGTGGAGCCTGCTGCTCGGTGCGAGGTAGCGCCTGGAGCCGGAGCTTCGGCGGCACGAAGTGGCCCAAACCGAATGGCGGATCGCGGCTTGTCTGCTGAGCGGGGAGGGGCGAAGGTGCAAAACAAATACAAACACTGGGGCGTCCATTGTTGCGCGGCCCCGCGCGCGAGCTGCGCCCGCGGAGCCGCGGCGCGCCAGCGGCCGCCGCGGCGGCGTCGGCTGAGTCAAGAAGAAATGGAATTCCCGTTTAGATCGAAAGTCTCCTCCATGCCCAGCGCAAAAATGGCGTGCCAAAACGACCAGGTGTTCGCCTTGCAGTTGCAGTAGGGGTTCCAGTACGACATATAAGGCACCATTAGGCAGGTCCAGTGAGACGGGTTGTACAGCGGGTCGCAGCAGGTGGCGGAGGCCAGGCCGTAGGGGCAGCTGACCGCGAGCTGCTGGCCGTACAGATCCTGGTCGCCGTGGGGCTTGGCCTCGACTGAAGCCGCAATTCCTGCCCGCAAAGTCGCTGTTTGTGCTGGCGTTTTCAGTATCATGCCGCCCGGCCGGCAGTTTGCCACGTCGGAGAAGCTGATGTTGACGCCGCTGAGACTCCCGTTGAAGTAACCCGTCCGCGGGTACTTGTAGCTGCAGGCCGCGCGCTTCGACTCGTGCGCGTTTTCGAAGCCGGTGTTCCAGCCGGTGAACATGGCCCTCTGGGCTTTTTCAGTGGCATCCGTCGAAGAGGCATCAGTGTAGCCTCCCAAGAAGGCGTCCCACATGTCCTGCTGCCGGAGCTCCTCAGTGGTGAATCCCGCGGCCGTTGTGGTGTGCGGCACAAAATCCTGGCCCTTGGGATCGCACGTGTCGACGACGGGGCAGGGCATGTGCACGTCGTTGTCGATTGTGAATGTCTTGCCGATGGCAAACTTGCCGTGCGCGCGCGTCGTCCTGACGCCCTCGAAGTCGGGCGTCCCGTAGCCGTTGCTGGAACCAGCGGTGCCGCGGTTGCACACGTGCGACAGGAAGGCGTCAAACCGCAGCTCCTGCACGTAGCTGAACAGACTGGACTGCGCTGCCAGGACGAAAAACAGGATGGACCACGCCAAGAAGACGCGTGGGCCTGTGCCGTGTTTCATGTAATCCTTGTAGTTGTTTTTCTTCATCTTTTCCTCCTCAGTGCGCATGTCGCGCATCAGCAAAATGCCCGTGCGGTGTGTCTTCGGTTTCGCGGTGCCGTCCATACCGCCCAGCGTGAAATCGGCATCCGTGAGGTCTCTGTCAATGTATTTTGTTCCCCGTCCACCCACTGTGTCGCTGGGGGAATCGTCGGGGTTTTCGAATCCGCTAAGGCAGAATAGTTTGCGATCATAAATCTTGACAAGGTCCAGCTCGTGCTGCACGCGTATAACGCGAGCCAGCAGGTAGCAGACCGCAAAGACTGCGGTCAGGGAAATGTTCAGCAACTTGCTGAGCAGGAATTTGTCGTCGGCCGTGCAGGGCTGCGGCATGTAGTAGAGGTCCGAGAGCCATGCAAAGAACCAGCTGACAATGCCGAAAAGGAAAAAGTAGTACAGCGCGGCGACGGACGCGCTCTTCTGGAAGGTGACGAACTTGAAGCTCGGCAGGCGGCCGAAGATGGTTTTGTGGTCCCCAATGTTGAACAGGCGCAAGAAGCCGGCGTCCACCGCAAAAAAGTACACCACCATGGTCCAGCCGGCGAGCTGACTCACGCCCGTCCAAAAGTGTCCGTCGTCGAGAGCCTCAAAGCAAAACACGTTGGCGAGGCAAGCTAACCAGATCTGGAAGGTCACGACGACCACGGGGAAGGGGAGCGGGAACAGCAGGTCGGCGATGTACCGCGCGAGGAACTCGTCGCCGGTTTTGTCCTGGACGCCGAAGGTCTGGAACATCCCATGCTTTCGCCCCGCGAAACTCTCGTCCCTCGGAGCGCCTAAGGACTGCCCGCCGACCGGCATCGCCATCATGGGATCGGTCTGGGCGGGCAGCCGCATCTGCGCGACATTTCGCTGCGTCGCCATCGGGGCGCCGTCGGCCGCGGTCTTCGCACACACGGCGCGGCGGTCAGCATATAGCCCCAACCGGCTGACCTCGGCTGCAGGCGCTAAAATGCACCCGCCCCCGGGTCCGCCGGGCGCCGCAGCAGTGCATCCAGGAGCGCCGACTCGGCCTCGGCCCCGGCCGCGGCCCCGGCCTCGGCCCCGGATAACCGGGCGTGCGCGACGCAGCCGCCGACCGCGCACACCGCGAGCGCTACCGCGACGAACCCGATTGCCGCTGCGTCGCCGGTGGTCAGCCGCCAGGGGGCGCCGCCGTCTGCGGCCGGCGCGGTCGCCGCCGCCACGCAGTCCATCAGCGTGACGTTGGCCGGGTGCGTGGCGTTGCCGACCGCGGCGCAGTCGTGCACCTGGCCGCGCGGGCACACGTGCCAGTCGTCGGCGTAGCGCACCGAGCGCTCGCGCAGGCAGGGCAGCGTCGCGCACCCGCGCCGGTCGGCCGTGGGGAAGGCGGAGGCCAGGCAGCCGCCGCGCCGCCCCGCGCCGTGCAGGCTGGCGCAGTCCTGCGAGGTCAGCCCCAGCGTCGGCCGGCCGGGGTCGGCGTCGGACGCGGCGTAGCAGTGCACGTAGACGTCGCACTCGCCGCTGGGCGCGCCGTCGGCGCAGTAGCGCTCGCCGACGCCCAGCGCGCCGGTGCAGATCTCGACCTCGGTGCCCAGGCTGCAGGCGTCGCAGTCGGGCAGCGGCTCGAGGCCCGCGCCGGTGACGGCCAGCGAGTAGGTCTGCGCGTCCACGGCGGGGTTGGTGACGTACACGCCGTGCACGCTGACCTTGACCGTCTGCTGCGCGCCGTGGACGACCTGGTCGACCATCTCGAGGTTGCCGCTGACCTCCGCGCCGGCGCCGCCCCAGCGGTCGCCCAGCGTGTACACGGAGAGCGCGAGGTCGTTGCTGAGGCAGTGCGTGCAGTGGCTGACGCTCGGGTAGTCGCGCCAGCTGAGGACCGCGCGCACGCGCGTGGCGGAGCGCGTGGTGCGGAAGCACGCGGAGTGCAGCGCGCCGTCGCCGGTCCAGAGCTGCGTGGCCAGCGTCATGTCGAAGCCCTCGGCGGCGCTGGAGCTCGCCTGGCTCAGCCTCGGGAAGCTGCGCGCGGCCGACTCGCCGTAGGCGAACGTGGAGGCCCCGGCGCCGAGCAGCGCGCGGCCCACCCGAGCCTCGCCGAAGCCCGCCGCGGCGCTTGCCTCGCGCGGGCTCAGGCCGCGGCGGAACAGCTGCAGCAGCGGCTCGGCGGCGCCGGCGGTCCAGCTGGAGGCGGCGTAGGCCTCGTGCGTCACCGGATCGGTGCAGAGCACCAGCAGCGCCTTGACCAGCGAGGAGGTCGCGTCGCCGGGGCTGAGCGGCGCGGCGCCGGGCGCGGCGGCCGCGAGCCTGCAGCCCGCGCTCTCGGCGCAGGCGCCGAACAGGTGGGCGACCTGCGTGGCCGCGGCGGCGACGGCCGGCGCGGCCATGGAGGTCCCCTGCATGCTCACGTGGCGGTCGGCGGCCGCGCAGCTGCCGCCGGAGCCGGCGTAGTCCGAGAGCAGGTACGAGCCGACGGCCGACAGCTCGGGCTTGCGCCGGCCGTCGGCGGTCGGGCCGACGCTGCTGAAGTCCATCACGGGGCGCGCGTCCTCGGCGCTGTCGCTGAAGACGCTCGACGCGTAGCTGTCGGGCGAGGCGAACAGCGCGCTGCTGTCCTTCCAGAACACGCCGACGGCCGCGCTCGACTGCTGCGCGTGCGCGGCGTCGTAGAAGGAGCGCGGCGCGAGCAGCGCGCCGACGCTGAGCGCGTTCTTCGCCGTGCCCGGGCTGGAGACGCCGCCGGGGCCGGCGCTGCCGTAGTTGCCCGCGGCGGCCACCACCAGGACCGTCGGGTGCGTCCACGCGTAGTAGTCGATCGTGCGGTCCAGGTAGGTGTAGAGCCCGGACCTGGAGCTGCTCCAGGAGAACGACAGCACGCGCGCGCCGTTGCACCGGTGGAGCACGTCCAGCACGTGGTCGCTGAAGTTGGGCGGCATGGTCATGCTGCCCAACGCGCTGTTCTGCGTCAGCTGCGCGTCGATCATCACCGTGCGCGCGCCGGAGCCGTCCCGCACGGTGCCGGCGACGTGCGTGCCGTGATCCTGGCCGACGGCGCCGTGGTCGGTCACGTAGGGCTGGCACCAGCTGCGGCCCGTGCAGGCGTACCTGAGGTAGACGACGTCCGCCTGGGCCGGCGCGGGCCCGCCGGCCGCGGCCGCGATGCGGTCGCAGACGTCCTCGTCGCCGGTCTCCTGCACCTCGACCGTCGCGTGCGCCACGACGGTCTGGCTGTAGCGGCAGTGGCCGGTGGCCAGGCCGGTGTCCACGATGCCGACCGTCAGCGCGGAGCCGTCGGCGCCGAGCGCCGCCAGCGCCCCGCCGCCGACGTCGGGCTCGCCGGCGTCGCAGACGCCGCTGCCCAGGCGCTCCGCCGCGCGGCAGTTCGCGGCGAGGGCGGGCTCGTGCCACTCCACCGAGACGACGGAGGCCAGCGTCCAGAGCGCGCCCCGCACGGCGGGCAGCGCCTCCGGCGGACCGAAGAAGCCGAGCGTGGCCACGCCCATCGACACCACGTGGCCGCTGGCGACGGCCTCGGCGGCGGCGCGATCGCCGATCGCGCGCAGCCGGCGCTGCGCCCGCCGCGCCGCCAGCCGGCCGAGCGCCGCTGCGGCCGCGTGCGACGTGTCGGCGTAGAGCCCCGCGACCACGCCGGTAGCGCTCGGTGGCAGCGGTTCGTCGTCGCCGCGGGTCTCGGCGCCGCTGGGGCTGTTTGGACTCGGCTCAAAGGCAAACTGTCGGCGCGGCGAGGCGGCTCCGAAATCGGCGGGCCGCAGCGCGCGTCCGCCGACGGTCGCGACGAAGCCCGCGGCGGCGACGGAAGTCAGCAGCGCCGCCACCGCCGCCAGGATGGTCGACCAGCGCAGCCCGCTCGTCGAGGTGGGCATCCTGTCGCTGTGGGTCGTCTCGAGACCGTTCTCCTGGTCAGTCGCGTTCGCGGGCTATATAGGCACCCTGCTCTTTCCGTCGTCCGCGACCGCCACGAAGAAGCAGCAGCAGAAGACCGCGGTGGAGAGCACCAAGCTGCGGCTGGAGATGCAGACGCAGGTGGAGACATGCCAGGTCCGCATCACGGTGGCGCAGCGCCGCCGGGACGAGTTGCTCGAGAGCGCCGTGACCGCCAAGCGGAGCGGCGACGCGAAGACGGCGCTGAGCTGCATGCGCAAGGTGCAGGAGCAGCGCAAGACGCTGGACTTCCTCGAGGGCGTGCTGCGCTCGACGGAGAGTCAGATGGCGGCGGTCGAGCGCACGGAGATGACGCAGGAAATCATCGCCGGTCAGGAGCAGGTGGCCAAGGTGATGGGCAAGCAAAAGTTCGCCGAGAAGATGGACGACGCCGAGGACTACAAGGCGACCATCGAGGAAGTCACGGAGGAGAGCGAAGAGCTGTGCGGTATCCTCGCGGCCGGCTCGGCGAACGACTTCGACGACGAGGAGCTGATGGACGAGCTGCTCGACATCGAGCTTGGCTTCATAGACGAGCCGCTCACGAGCGAGACTCCGGAGCAGCGGCCGGCCGCCGCCGCCGCCGCCGCCGCCGCCGTGTCTCCCGCCCCGGAGGAGCAGGACGGTGCCGAAGAGGGCGAAGAGGGCGAAGAGCGCATTGCACTGCTGGCGCAGTGACGCGCCGCGTGTTTGTACATAAACCCGTGTGTCCTGGCTGGCCGCGGCCTCGCGCAGCTGCGCGCGCGGCGCTGCCATGGCGGCCGCGCAGCACGTCTCGCGCCTGCAGCGGGAGCCCCCGCCCCGCGTGCAGCAGAAGCACCGCTCGTTCGGCAGGAGCCCGAGCCCCAGGCGGCCGCCCGCGCTTCGCGAGGAGCCCCCGCGGGAGCGCCCGAGGGCGCGGGCGCGGCCGCAGTCCTCGCCCCGCCGCGCAGCCGCGCCGCAGCGCGAGCGCGAGCCCGAGCGCGAGCCCGAGCGCGAGCGCGAGCCCGAGCGCCAGCCCGAGCGCCAGCCCGAGCGCCAGCCCGAGCTCGACGACGTCGTCTTCTCGTCGCCCGAGCGCCAGCCGCGCCGCCGCGCCGCCGGCGGCGACAACCACCTCGTGCTGGAGCGCGCGGCGCAGCGCGCAGCCGAGAGCAACCGCGCGGGCGTGTTCGGCTTGCTGTCGGCGGTCGGCGCCCCTGCCCACGAGCGGGCCGCCGCGGCGCCGGCGGAGGCGCCGCGGCGGCGGGCGCAGTCGCGCGCGCTGTGCAGGGTGGCGCGGGCTGTCGCGACGGTCGGTGTTTGTGTTTGTTTCTTGCACGTGGGCGTGCGGTGGCTGCAGTCCGCGCATGCGATCGACTGCGCGGAGGCGGGGCGCGCGGCCGTCGCGAGCCTGCTGGAAAAGGCGCGCTACAACGCCGAAGCGCTCAAGGGCTCTGTAAACGCGTCCGGTTTTATTTAAGTCTCTGCAAAAAGACTCGGCCACTCACAGTGCACGGGGTTGCAGCCGGGGCTGTACCACGCCCCGAGCCGCCGCGCGCAGCCGCCGCCGCCGCCGCCGCCGGCCGCCGCCGGCTGCGCGGCCTTGGTCGCGAGCTGCTGCAGCAGGAAGCCGCGCCGCGCGACGAAGCGGACGGCGCAGTCGTGACAGTGCGCTCTCCAGGCGCGCGCAGCGCTGCCGCTGCCGTCCGTTGCCTCGACCGTGACCACGTCCCGCCAGACGGAGACCTCGACCCGCGCCGGCGCGCTGTCGCGCAGCCCGACGGTCGGGGCGCCGCGCACGAGCGTCGGCCCGGCCGGCTCCGGCGGCCGCAGCATCGTGTACTGCTGCGCGCCTAGTCGGCCGTCGGCCTCGGCCTCTTTCGCCCGGGCCGGAACCTGCGCTCGCCGGTCGCAGAGCCAGGCGCGGCGATCGGCAGCTCGCCGATGAAAGTAATGGTCCCGGTCTTGCGCGGTACGTAGCCCGCCTGCGTGTCGAACACCGAGGTCGTCACGATGATCTCGGCTTTGGCCGTGCCGCCCTGCACGCGCAGCATCAAGGGCTCGGACGGCAGCGGGAGGTTCCATGGGTTCTCCTGCGGGCCGACGGCCTGCCGCCGCTTTGTCCGCGTCAGCCGCACCAGCAGCACGCCGGGCAAGCTCGGCTCCTCGCGGTAGCCGTTTCCGACCGAGTCGACGTAGTCCGGCGGCCCGAACTCGCTGAAGGGAGGCGCCGGGTAGATGGCCGCGTGCTCGGGCGGGAAGTAAAGGCTGCGCACGCGCTGCCGCTGCGCCGTGAGGTGGTAGAGCGGCAGCACGCGGTCTGCGGTGGTAAGGAAGTGGTACGGGTGCAGGCCGCAGACCGCCTTGATCAGCAGCGCGGCCGCCGGCCGGCCGTCCTCGTCGGCCTCGTCGTGCAGGCGCAGCAGCTGCTCGTAGATGTCCCTGCGGCCGGCGATTCGCGCCGCGAGGAACCGGGCTCTCGTGACGGTCCGCTCGGCGTCCGCGAGCGCGGGAGCGAGGGACGCCATGGCCCCCGGGCGGGGCGCCCGCGCGGGGGGTCAGCGCCGGCGCCGCCTCGCGCCTGTCTGGACACCGTGACAAACGGTAATCTTGGCAATCAGGTAGGTCTGGGGCGCGGGGCCATTCCGTGTGGGGTGGGCGGAATAAAACACACGGTCGCTCTTTACTGTCCCTGCTGCCCTCTGGCCGCGCTCCCGCGGGAGCCACGCGCCCTTCTCGGCTCGGCTCTGGTCTGGTCTGGTCTCGGCCTCGGCCTCGGTCTCGGTCTCGGCCTCGGTCTCGGTCTCGGTCTCGGTCTCGGTCTCGGTCTCGGTCTCGGTCTCGGTCTTGGTCTTGGTCTTGGTCTTGGTCTTGGTCTTGGTCGTGGCTGCCGGGGGCGCCGCGCTCAGGCGTCGGCGCGCGCCGAGAACCGGGTCGCAGCGTCCTGCTGGTCGATTTGTCGCGCCACCTTGCTCCAGCACTGGCGCTTGGCGGCGCGGTCCGCGCGCAGGTCGCTGTCGCGGATCCCGGCCAGCGCCGTGACCAGCGCGGGCTGCTGGTAGAGCCTGTCCATGGTGCGCTGCGCGGCGACGCTCAGAGAGCGCGTGTCGGGGAAGCTCCCGCTGGCGTACTTGGTGCCCGAGAGCGTGGGGCTGGCCCGGATCTGCTCGACCTCCATGTAGCCGTGGTGATAGCCGTGCAGCACCCAGAGGCAGAAGGCCTCCACGTAGACGAGGTAGCGGACCCGCAGCAGCTCCGGGTCGGCCACCGGCGGGGGCGGCGCCGCGGCGCTCCGGCCGGGGTAGATTGCCGCAGCGACGATCTCGTGGACCTCCGCGATCGCGTCGCGCGCGAAGCCCTCCAACGCGTCGAGCTCCGCGGCGAGCACCCGCTCGCCCGCGCCGTCCAGGATGACGCTCACGTCGTCGTCCGGCCGCGCGAGGATCGCATGCAGCGTGCGGGTGAGGAACTTCACGACGTCGTGCATGTCGCTCGGCGGTCCGGGCGCGGCCGCGGCCGACGCCGCGGCGTTCCTGAGCTGCGTGGCCAGCGCCGCGGCGGCCGCCGCCGCATCCTCGGGCTCCGGCTCGGCCGCGGCCGCGGCCGGCGGGGTCTTGCGCTTCTTCGCCGCCGGCGGGGCGCCGCCAGGCGGGCGGACGAGCGCGTTCCAGTTCTGGCACGGCCAGTCGCCGCCGTCCGGCTGGCGGTAGCCGCGCGCGAACTGGCTGGTCCAGCAGCCGGCGCGGGCCACCATGGCGTGCATCAGCTGGAAGAGGTTGTAGGCAAAGGTCTCCACGTAGTTGCTGGTGGCCTTGGCGCCGGACTTGCGCCCCGGGACGTCCAGGCTGCGCGGCTTCTTCCGCATGATGGTGTTGCTGTCGGCGGTGGTCGCGATCGCCTTCTTGTTCTTCATCTTCTTAGCTTCGGCCATCATCTCGAACAGGCGCTGCGTGAACCAGTACAGGCGCGCGGCCGCCGCGGGATCGATCGGCGTGGCGAACTCGTACTCGTACTCCGCGGCGTCCTGCGCCGCGCCGGCCGGGGCGGCGAGGCTGGCGGCGAGCCACGCCGCGTAGGCGCCGTGGTTGACGGCCCTGTCCAGCGCGGCCGCGAAGCCTGCCGCGTTCTTGTCCGCCTCGCTCACGCTGTCGTCGAAGAGCAGCGGAAAGTTGTGGGGCGCGGCCAGCACCGGGTAGAGCGCGTCCATGCAGGTGGCTCCCGCGCCGCCCAGGGGGCGCGGGAGCGGCAGGCTCTCCGGCAGGCGCTCGGGGGCGGTGGCGGGGGGGTCGCCCGCCCCGCCGCCGGCTCTGACAAAGTTCGCCATCTCGGCAATGTCGCCGGGGCCGGCAACGCTGCGATCGCGGCCGGAGTAGCCCTTCGGCTTGGTGCAGGCGTTGCTGCGCAGCGTCCGCAGCGCCGCGGAGGACGCGGCGCGGTCGGCCTCGCTGGTCTCGGCCGGGGCCCGCACGGCCTCGCCGACGAGCTGGAACACGCCCAGGTAGATCATGTACAGGCGGCAGAAGTAGACTTCCAGGGCGGCGTCGCGGGCCACCTGCCGCTGCGGGCCGGGAATGGTTTTTTTCTCTATCGCCGCCAGGGCCGCTTCGAGCGCCTTGTCGGCGGTGGAGGTCATCTGGAACAGCTCGGGCCCGCCGTCCGGCGCGGCCCACGGCAGCTGCGCGGCGCCGGTGGCCGTGACGCGGTGCTCCAGCCGCTTGAAGAAGCGCGCGGTGGGCTTGCCACCGCGGCCGAAGCCACGCTGCTCGTCACTGGGCGCGCTCAGCTCCCAGTGCGGGCACCGCGCCGTGGCGTGGGCGAGCGCCTGCCGCGCCAGGCCGCGCGCCCGCTGCTTCTCCGGGGGGCTCTGGCCGTCCTCAAAGGCGGTGGTTATCGCGCCGATGGTGAGGCAGATGGTCTGGCTGGTGTAGATGCAGCCCTGGTGCTCTTTGTCTGTCTGCAGGCTGAGGCAGACCTTCCTGGTCTCTTCGCAGGGCTCCCAGCCGGGTACCTCGGTCAAGGACAACCCGTCGTAAAAGGCCACCTCTCCCTTGGGCTGGACCAGCGACGCGAGCCGCTTCAGCACGGCCTCTTCGTGGGGCTCGTACGCGCGCGAGTCACACCCGTTGTCGTGCTGGAGCGCCGTCCCCGCCTGCGCCATCAGCGCGGCCAGTGTATCGCCGCAGATGCCCGACCCGGCGGCGGCGGCCGAGGCGACGGCGCCGAGCAGCAGGTTGGGGGGGTGGTGCTGCAGAGAATCCGCCTTGCTTTTGGACGCGCCGCTGCGGGGCGGCTGCACCTTAGGTTCGCCGGTGAGCATCGAGTCCACTTTGGCGTCGCTGTCTAGGTCGGCAAGGCCGGACTCCTCGGACAGGTCGCCCTCGTCGAAGGCCTCGGCGGCCGCGTGCTTCTTCGGCGCCCGCTTGCTGCCGGCATTCGTGGACTTGGGCCGCGGCCCCTCTTCCGCGAGCGCGGCGCTCATCTCCTCCACCAGCAGCTTCTCGGTGTCGGACCCTTCGGCCGGCTCGGCGCGGCCGCCCGTGTCCGAGCCGCGCTGCCGGTCGGCCCTTGCCGCGGGCTTGCGCTTGCCGCCGGACCGAGCCGCCTGCTCGATGCGGTCCTCCGCAGCCTCGGAGTCCGAGTCGAAGCCTTCGCTGTCCGAGTCGAGATCGTCGTCGTCGTCGTCGTCGTCGTCGTCGTCGTCGTCGTCGTCCTCCTCCTCCTCCTCCTCATTGCCGAGCTCTTCCTCGAAGTCCTCCTCGTCGTCGTCGTCCTCATCGTAGTCTTCGGAGCCCGCCGACGCCTCCTCCGACGAGTCGTCGTCCGACGCCTCGTCCGAGTCGACGACCTTGCGCTTCTTCTGGCCGCCAGCAGCCCCGCTCCGCTGGTGCTTCGTGCTCTTGCCCTCCTGATCCTGCTCCT
>Ga0114997_10002403_pt1 | contig 15094 bp, 12 predicted proteins | sample ArcticOcean_MG_C_2_FD_87045 | JGI IMG/M metagenome (GOLD analysis project Ga0114997, IMG submission 87045) | Marine microbial communities from western Arctic Ocean - ArcticOcean_MG_CB4_136 | ecosystem: Environmental > Aquatic > Marine > Oceanic | place: Arctic Ocean: Canada Basin | collected... | reverse complement strand
TATAACGGTCAAGAATTCTTAGAGGAGACCATACTAAGCATCGCTAATCAAACTTATCAAGGTATTGAATATATTATTATAGATGGTGGTTCGTCAGATGGAACTGTAGATATTATTAAAAAATATGAGCATGTGATAGATTCTTGGGTTTCAGAGAGCGATGAAGGTATTTATGATGCGATGAATAAGGGTGCCAAAATTGCTAATGGATCATATATAAGCTTTTTAAATGCCAGTGATACCTATCTTGAGGATACGGCACAAAAAATTGCAGATTTGATTGTCAAGCAAGAGTGCGATTATTATTGTGGACCCGCAATTATTCAAAATCAGATCAATAATGACTCTTTTATTTCATACCCTTTAGTAAATTTTCAATATCATAAGGGAGCAATAATGGGGATGCCAGCGCCACATCTTTCGGTATTTATGAAAACAGAGTTTTTTCATGACCTGCATGGCTATGACTTATCTTTTGCATTAAGCTCAGACTTTGATTTACTTCTGCGTATGACTGCTCACACTAATAATGTCTATTATCTTCAAGAGCCAATTGGGGTATTCCGACTTGGAGGTGTGAGTGGCTCTTACAGGACTCTTATAGATAATTTTTATGTATTTAAAAAGCATCATGTGCCCCTGTGGACTAGGATTGCTCATACTGCTTTCTATGCTATTCGCTTATTTTTGCAAAACAATCTGCCATCAAGGGTTGTGGATTCTTCAAGGTCAAAACTATCGAACATTAAAAATTATAAAAAAGAAAAAATTAAGTCATGATGCTGAACTCAAAACCTTCAGTGCCTGTTCTTTTTCTAACTTTTAATCGTCTAGATACAGCTAAGTTGGTCTTTGAGCAGATTAGAAAAGCACAAGTTCCTCGCTTATATATTGCCTCTGATGGCCCTAGATATAATATTGATAGAGAAAAGGATATGGTGAATTCAGTTCGCGAGTATGTATTGTCTAATATTGACTGGAAATGCGAGGTCTTTACTTTGTTTAGAGCTGAGAACCTTGGCTGCAAAGTTTCGGTCAGTCAATCCATAGATTGGTTTTTTGCAAATGAAGAAATGGGTATTATTCTTGAGGATGACTGCTTGCCAAGTCAGAGCTTTTTTACATTTTGTGAATGCCTTTTAAATCTCTACAAAGATGATGAGAGGATATTTCTGATAAGCGGCTTTAATCATCAAAATCAATGGAAAGAGAATAATTGTGACTACTTCTTTTCTTTGCTGGGTGGAATCTGGGGCTGGGCAAGCTGGAGACGAGCTTGGGCACATTACGATGTTAACCTTGATGGGATTGATGAGTTTATTGCAAATGATGGCTTTGTAAAAGCCCTTGGCCCTTCGCTGGGAAAAATTAAACAAGATATGATTTATAATGGAATTATTAAAAACCAAGTAAATTCTTGGGCATTGCAATGGGGTTATGCGCGTCATAAAAATAATGCTTTAACCTGTATCCCTAGTCGCAGCCTCATTGAAAATATTGGTTTCGGCACAAGTGCAACGCATACAAAAGAGGTGGATTTCAGGCAAGTAAAAAATCATGAAATAGATTTTCCATTAAATAATAATATATCTGTCATTTCCGATGAAGATTATGATGTCTTGATGTTTCCTCAAACAAGCTTGTTTTCGAGGTTTCTAAGAAGAGTTAAAAACTTCATATTAAATCACTAGTTGATATTTAATATGATGACCTGAATATAAAATAAGACTCAAAAAATTTCTAGGATTTTTGTTGCAACCCGCATGTTATTTTTATTCTTATCGCCAAATTTGAACTCGGCAATATCAAAAATTCATAGCTTTTTGATGGGCTGCGGTAGGTTGTTATAATCCAAATCTACCCCTTACTTTTAATATTGACTATATTTAAATGAAAGAATTAAAAAATATATTTTGCTATAATCCTTCGTATGCAAAACTCTATTTTGTTAAATAAATATTTCTTATTAATTTTCTAAGCGTAGGTCATTATGCCTGAAAATAATTTGCACTCTTTGGATCTAAAAAAAATCTCAGGTGTGCTGATTGATATTGACGATACTATGTATAGTTATGATTTGCCAAATAAAGTGGCAATCAAATCATGCCTGAAATCAATGAGAGCGTCGCGGCTGATTCAATCAATTTCTTTAGAAAACTTTACAAAGCTTTACGTCAAACATAGATCAATTGTGACCAAAAAACTTTATCCTCAAGGCTCTTGTAGATCTCGTCAGTTTGCATTTGATGGCTTGCTAAGAGAGCTAAAAGTTCTAAATGCATACTCGCATGCCGAGCGTTATGAGCGAATTTATTGGGAAAATTTTTTGAAAGAAATGAAGGTTTCTCCCGAGATCAAAGACTTTTTAATTAAAGTTAAAAAATTAGGACTGACAACTTGCGCTGTCACTGACATGCAAGCAAATTTTCAGATTGCCAAGTTAAAGAAACTAAAATTAGATCAATATATTGACTATCTTGTAACTTCAGAAGAGGTAGGTTTAGAGAAGCCACATCCAGCTATTTTTCAATTAGCTCTTAAAAAAATGGGCCTAACTAAAAAGAAGGTTGTTATGATAGGAGACAGTAATCAGAAAGACATAAAAGGAGCAGCATCCTGTGGCATTCAGGGAATTTATTTCAAAGCTTAGCCTTGGCTCACGCCTATGTTCGGGACTATTTATTGTAGGCGTATTGCTGAAATTAACTGCCGCCGCATCTTTTACTAGTGTGTATACCAATAATTTTTTTCGACCTTTTTTAGAGTATTTTATTTCTTCAGGCTTTGATAATCCTTATCAGCAATTTGCATCCTCATCGGTCGAGGTTTTCCCATACCCCGTTTTAATGTTACTGATTTTATCCATTCCAAAATTACTATTTGGGTGGATTGGTGCCAGTCTTTCTGTATCAATACTACTTATAAAGATCCCATTATTATTTGCTGATATTGCAATATTCTATGTTCTTAAATCTTGGTTGAATCACAAAAATACACTGAAACTAATTCTTTTGTACTGGTTTTCTCCAGTATTAATTTATATTTCATATATTCATGGGCAGCTAGATGCAATTCCCATTGCATTATTATTTATTAGCTTGTATTTTTTATTTCGGAGTAAATTGAATTATTCTGCAATATTCTTGGCGTGCGCGATGGCAACAAAGACTGTGATCATTGCAACTATTCCAATGTTGCTAATCTTTTTATTTTCTCAGAGATTGCCTTCTATAAATATTTTACGATTTCTCGCACTGGTGATAGCGGTTTTTATCTTGATTAATAGTCCATACATACTCAGCGAATCTTTTCTGTCAATGGTATTTAATAATCAGCAGCAGTCCAAGCTTTTATTGAGCTCCATTAATTTTGGGGGTGCAAGTATATATCTTCTGCCGTTAGCTTATTCAGCAGTTCTCTTAAAGGGAATATCTCTACATACTCTTAATAAAGATATTTTTGTAATGTTCTTGGGTTTTTGTTTTGCTTTGCTCTTAATTTTTACTCCTCCAGGCCCAGGATGGTACTTTTGGCTGCTACCATTTCTTTTTTATTTCTATTCTAAGTCTTCTTCTCAAGATTTCTTTTTAGTTCTTCTTCTTCAGGCTGCATTTCTTCTTTACTTTGCCCTTCTGCCAAATGAAGATTTTTATATGCATCAAACTGGCTTAATGGCTCTGCCTTATTTATCTTTACAAGAATTTTTTAATATTGGAACTCAAACATCAGATCGTTTGATTATTAATCTATCTTTTACGTTCTTGCAACTACTGCTTATGTTGAATTGCTATTTGCTTTATACCCATGGTCTAAATAGATACAGTCAACATAAGATTACATCTATTCCATTTCTAATTGGAATTGGTGGCAACTCTGGATCTGGTAAATCTCTTGTCTCAGATTCTTTGGTTCAAATTTTTAGTTCTAATAAGTCTTCTCAGCTTCACGGTGACGACCTTCATAAATGGGAGAGGGGAAATGGTAATTGGTCTAAACATACTCATCTAGATCCGAAGGCGAATAGACTGCATCATGAGCTGAAGATCCTTAAAGATTTGTTAAATGGTAAAACTATTTATAGAAAAAAGTACAATCACGATAATGGGAGTTTTGATCAACTTTCTGCAATTTCTGCGCCTAATTTACTAATATATGAAGGTCTTCATCCTTTCTTTTTGGAGCGTCAAAGAAACCTTTTCGACTTAAAAATCTTCTTAAACCCTAGCCCAGAGCTTAACTCAGCTTGGAAAATTGCTCGAGATACAAGCTCTCGAGAGAAATCAAAAGAAGAGGCCATGAAAGAAATTGATAAGCGTTCGAAAGATTCCAAAAGTTACATCCAAACTCAGCTAAAGTTTGCTGATATTATTATCGAACCTATTCTCGATGGAAAATTTGATTCGCAGCCTCCTGAACATCTTAGCTATCAATTAACCCTATCCAATTCATTCGGAATGGATAAAATTTTTGAAATATTCAACGATTTTCCAGATCTAGTTTTAGAGCATCATTTTTTAGATGATGGACACCAAACAATTCATATCAAAGGACTTATTGCTGCTGAGGAGCTAAATTTGCTTGCTTATAAATACATCGAAGGCCTGCAAGAACTAGGAATCTCCAAACCTATCTGGCCCTCTAATGCATTTGGTGCCTTAATTTTTATTGTGACACATATGATTTTTGATGAGGCTGAGTATGCTAGAAGCGACTAAAATAGGCCACTTAATCTCAATGTCTCATGAGATTGGAAAGGACGTTGCGTATGTTCAAGGTGGAGGTGGTAACACCTCAGTTAAATTGGACAACCAGAGAATGGCGATCAAAGCCTCGGGCATTGCTCTGCAAGACGTGAATCTTCATTCAGGTATTGCAATTGTAGATTATATACAGGTCAATCAATACCATCTTTCCCCTGATCTGTCGGAGAATACTTATTCTGATTCTATAAATAATTTTGCCATCGACAGCTCCAGTAAACCATCTATCGAAACCGGCTTTCATGCCTTGCTTGGGAACTACGTTATTCACTCGCACTCTGTTTTTGTCAATGTATTATTATGTGCAGAGCAGGGTAAAGACTTAATTTTAAGGCATTTTCCAGAAGCAATATGGGTTGATTACAGAACTCCTGGCCGAGATTTAACGTTAGCAATCAAGAGTGCATTGGAATCTTACAATAATAAGTACGAGGGCTTAATTTTTCTAGAAAGCCATGGGATGATTGCCTCTGCTTCTACCCTGCAAACATGCCTAAATCTTCATGAAAAGTGCAATGAAAAAGTGAAGTCATTATTTCATTTAAAAGATTTTAAAGTCCTTGAGGACCCTGATTTTTTGCAGCCTGATTCTTTTCTCTTTCCTGATCAAGTTATCTATACTGGTACCGATCAGCTGCAAGCAAAAACTAAAGCATCATTAGAGACGCTCTCTACTGCTCAGTACTTACTTTGCGCCATGAATGAGCAAGGCTTAACTCCAAAATATCTCTCAAAGAAACAAATAGATGTGTTAAATAATATGCAATCAGAAAAATATAGAAAGAGCCTATCAAAATAAATGCAATTTATACGTCATAGAATAAATACGCTTGAAGATCTTGATAACCTTCATCCAGCTGATGGTGCTGAGATAGATGTTAGATATCATTTAGATCAATTAGTTTTACATCATGATCCTTTTCAACCAGATGCCAAAGGCTTATTAACTCTTGAATCATTCTTATCTAACTGGAACTGCCAGGGCACTTTAATTCTTAACTTAAAATCTGAAGGCATAGAGGATAAATGTATTGAGCTCTTGCAAAAGCATAATGTGCATAACTGGTTTTTTTTAGATATGAGCATGCCTTTTTTTGTAAAGTATGCCCTGCAAGCAAGCAATGCTAATAATGCAAGCATCTCTCCAGCAAATTTATGCGCAAGATTCTCTGACTTTGAGCCACTGGAATATGCTCTATCATTCTCATCAATGATAGAGTGGATTTGGGTGGATACTTTCAAATCTTTCCCTCTGGATTTGCAAGCTTATCAAAAGATTGTCAGTAAAAACCTAAAAATATGCCTAGTTTCGCCAGAGCTCCAGGGACAACCGGCAAATCATATCAAGCTAATAAAAGCTGAAATTGCCGAGTTTAATGTGCACTCAGTTTGCACAAAATATCCTGAACTTTGGAGATGATATGCAGATTATAATTCCAATGACTGGTGAGGGCTCACGATTCGTGCAAGCCGGCTATACTCGCTTAAAACCATTTATTAAAATCCATGGATCACCAATGATCAAATGGGTTGCAAGCATGTTTCCTGGCGAAGAGAAAAATATTACTTTTATTTGCAGAAGAGAGCATGCAGATAAGCATGTTTATTTTAAAAAAGAGCTAGCATCTGCAGCGCCACTTGCAAAAATATTCTTTCTTGAAGACTGGAAGAAGCTAGGACCTGCCAATGATCTTTTGATGTCTTCAGCAATTATTGCTGATGACCAACCTGTTCTAATTAGTTATTGTGATTTTTACGCACATTGGAATTTTAATCACTTTAAATCATTGGTCAGCAATAAGAATATTGATGGAGTTATACCTTGTTATACCGGCTTCCATCCGCATCTCATTCATAAGGAGAACGTTTATGCATCTTGTTATACAGATAGAAACTTTAACTTAAAAAAAATTAGCGAGAAAGCTCAACTTAACCCAAACAAAGAGGATGACTTATATTCTCCTGGACTCTATTACTTCAGGAGTGGAAAAATTCTAAAAAAGTATTGCCAAATTTTGGTGGATTCTAATCAAAGCATTAATGGAGAATATTACATGAGCCTACCATATAATTTTCTTGTGGAGGATGGTCTAAAAGTTTTATGTCCTCCAATCATCGATTACTTCTGTCAGTGGGGAACACCAAAAGATCTTGAAGAGTATTTATCGTGGTGCAAATCGAGCAGACTGGCCAGAAAGCGAAAATGATCATTCTTATACCAATGGGTGGAAAAGGCAGTCGATTTACAGAACAAGGTTATAGGGTCAATAAGTCTATGCTACCTGTAACATCACGATTTGATGGAACTCTAACCCCAATGGCTTTAAGTGCATTAACCGATATTCCTTGGGCTCATAAGAAAAACTCAAAAATATTGTGCGTAAATGATGCGTCGCACCAAAAAAATGGCCTGGAGCATATGATAAGTTCGAAATTTAAAAATACAATTTTTATTCATGATCATGTGAAGCTAGATCAAGCATACGGATGTTATTTAGCTCGAGAATTTCTTGTTAATGATGATGAGTTATTTATTGGCACCTGTGACAACGGTTTTAATATTGACTTAAAAGGCTTTACCAAACTTACCAAAACAAATGATGCGATTATGCTCAGTCATACTAATGATAATAATATTTCGCATAATCCATCTGCTCATAGTTGGGCAAAATTACAGAATAATAGTCATAAACTTCAAAAACTCTCTTTCAAGAAAACTGTTAGTAATAATCCTATGAATGATCACGCCACCACAGGCATGTTTTGGTTTAAGAGCTCAAAAGTTTTTTTGGCGTATCTAGAAATAATGATTAAAAAGAATGATACCTATGATGGAAAATTTTATGTGGACAAGATCTTAAATTACTATATTGAGGATGACTTGAGTGTTAGCAAGTTTGACGTCGAGTATTTTGGCTGGGGCACCCCATATGATTATGAAACTTATGAAAAAACAGTAAATTATTGGAATGCATTTCATAAACTTAATTTATTTCTTTAAGCCTCCCCCTATTTTCAAGAAAACTACCATTTGTATTGAATTATGCATTTGCATATGAAATCTCAATCATCTATTAAATATTTATCAATTTTTGAGGGTTAGAGGCATCTAAAAAATGCGCAATAATTATAATTTAATTATCTTTATTGTATTGATATTAGATGTATTAGAGCCTTTAAAATCTACTTGATCACTTATTTCACTCCTCTTTTGTGGAGTACAAACGCTACTCCCCCCATTGCATAATCTAGAACTCGCCTTGCGAAAAAATTATTTTCCTTTATAAATTCATTGAATGCTCCAGCTACACCTAAAGTTTGATCTCCCTTATAGGAATAGAAATCATCTAAAACAATAAAAGTTCCATTTTGAATTGTTGATACGGAGAACTTTAAGGCTGCCTTTGCGCTTGAATATGTATCACTATCAACAAATATGATTCTTGATTTTTCAATGCCATAAAATGCTGGACCTGGTTTAAGCGATTCTTCAAAAAATCCAGGAATTATTTGAAAATTTTCTGCCTTTGCAATCTTTAAAACTCTTTTTTCAACTTTATCCATATCTGTAGAAAAATTTTGATCTTTGTAGAATGGATGCTTTTCATCATCACTAACATCTCCAAATCCATCAAATGAGTCAAACCCAAAAAATTTCATTTTTTCTATCTCAGGATTAATTTTAACTAATTGTTTTGCGCAGCGAATTGAATGACAAAAAGAGCTGCCTGTATAGATTCCGAACTCTAGATATTCTCCTTCTATATCCTCAATAGCAGATAAATAGAATATTTTTTTTAATGCCTTATATTTTTCAAGATTATGCGTAACAGCAGGATTTATAATTGCTATAAGGTACGAAGCAAAATTTTGCAAAAATTCTAATTTCCCTAGAAGGCCAAATGAGGATTTTTTGTTAGACTGTGAATGCATTTTTTTTACTGTGTCATTATCATTGAAGATTATAAGTTTCTGACCGCTAAAATTTGCTATTACCCCATAAGCAGTTCCAATTAACCAGCAAACTCTAGGATCGAACCCATATTCTAATTGTACTGCTTGAATAATCCAGCTGACAACTATTCCATTAAAACCATACAGGAAAAAAAACTTAGAAAATAACCCTATCTCAATTCTATAAACTTTAAAATGCACCCATTTGGATCCCCATATATATGAGTTTATTACTCCAACGCTGTAACCGAAGATTGATGATACGAATAATGAGTAGCTTAGAAAATGGAATAAAGAAAAGACGGAAAAATTTATAGCAGTTGATGCAATACCGACAATTATAAATCTAAAAAATTTTTTAAGCGTTAACATTTAAGCCACTTGAACAGTAAATAATCCATTACGATTTTAATGCTTTAAAATATATTAGTGGAAGCATTTTGTACAGACAGCATAAAAAACAATCTTACTCAATTTATTGGATCAAATCAAAAACTTTATAATGAATAGCAAACCCCTATTTGGATTATCAGTTGTTATCCCCGTATTTAATGAAGAAGAGAATATTATTGGCCTATTCACGAAGTTAAATGAATTTTCTTTAAAAGCTAAAAAAGCTAATCTCTTGTATCAATTTACTTTGGTTGATGGATGCTCAACTGATAATACTGCTGAGGTAATAGCAATTGAATTAATGAATTACCCACTAATCAACGCAAAGCTTCTGAGAATGAATGCAAGGAGGGGCTATGGCTATGATATTTTAGAGGGCTTAAAGTTTTCAATTTATGATACTTTCGCATGGACTCATGCAGACTTACAGACGGATCTTCATGATCTTTTTACTGGTTATCAAATCATAAATGCATCTTTAGAACCCTGTGTTGTTAAGGGCAGAAGAATTAATCGTACATTTGGAGAAAATTTTTTTACATTTGGAATGCAGGTTTTTACTTATTGTTATCTTAAAGAATATTTAGATGATATTAATGCTCAGCCAAAAATGTTGAGGGCCTCCTTTTTTGATGACCATTTAAATAATAAGAGCCCGCATGATTTTTCCTTAGATTTATTTTTTCTTCTGCAGGCAAAAAAAAATGACCTCCCAATCAAAAGTTTTGACGTCTCTTTTTCACCCAGGATAGCAGGAATAGCTAAAGGTGGAGGCGGGAGTTGGATAAATAGATTGAACCTCATCAGGCGAACTATTAGGTATATTATGGCAAGAAAAGATTAATGTGAATTTTCCAAGATTCTGCTTCATGATTTTAAGTTCGCTTAAGCACTACTGATCTTTTAGGGTCATTAGATTAACAGTAATCTGAATCAATTTTAAACAGAAGCTGCAGTAATTCTATGAATAGATTTTCAAACATGCTTTTAAATTTTCTAGATGAAATTGGTCCTTAGAATTTCTCATATGAACTAAACATGCTTGATGTTAAAGGGTTATTAGATTGGAAAATACAGCATTCCAAAGTAACATAATATATAATTCTGATATTGATGCATCCTTATTAAAAAGCTATGAAACACTTTAGAACTCTACCATTAAAATTCTTTTTTATCTTTTTAATACCTATTTCCTTCCACGGAATCTTGCTAGGTCAATCTAACTTATCGCAAGAGTTCTTAGAAGGTCTGCCACCATCTGTTCGAGATCAAATTGATGTCCAAAATTCAGTTTTGGAAGAAGGGGAGTTAGAGGAATTATTTAGAGCGGACACATCTTTAGAAAAAAATAAGATTATTCTTCAAAAGCTAAAAGAGCAAATATCAGCAATTGAAACTCAACTCGAAGAATCAGAGCCTGGAAAAAATAGTGGCTTTCAATTGCCTAGATTTGGAGATACTTTTTTTCAATCTCTCCAGTCATCTTTTATGCCAATTAATATACCAAATTTTACTGATGACTATGTGGTTGATGTAGGCGATGAATTTCAAGTAATTTTTACAGGCAATATTGCACAGGAGCTAGAAATTCCTGTGGGCAGAGATGGATCAATTGTTATACCAGAATTCGGAAAAGTTTTTGTTGCAGGCAAGACTCTATCAGAGGCTGAAAATATGGTTTCGGCATATGTGAATCTTAAATCTGTTGGAGTATCTACATTCCTAAGTTTATCAAAGGTGAGGGATATGCAAATTTTAATGCTGGGAGGCATTGAAAGCCCAGGCATATTTACATTAAGTGGTGGTTCTAGCGTCTTAAGCGCCCTGAATGTGGCAGGCGGAATATCGGAGGAGGGCTCCTATAGAAACATTGAGGTAAAGAGAGCAGGAAAGACCGTTGAAACTATTGATCTATACGATATTTTTGTTTTTGGGAGCTACGATAGCTCAAATACCCTAAGATCCGGGGATACTATTTTTGTTCATCCTGCTTCATTTCTAATACCTGTTTCAGGAGGAATTCATTATCCATCCTTATTTGAGATGCTGCCAGGAGAAACCGCTGCTGATGCCGTTTCATTTGCCGGTGGCTTTTCCTCAGGCTTTCATGGATTTAATGAGATTTTTATTCAAAGCTTTGGTTTAGATGGTGCTAAAAAAAATGTGATTCCGTTAACAGATCTTGAAAGCATTACTTTGAATCCAAGAGATTCATTAAAAGTACCAAGTTTTACAAATGCATTTGATACCATCAAGCAGGTCTCAATTGATGGAATGGTTCAAAGACCAGGTACCTATTACTTCTCTGAAGGCGAAACGCTGTCCGAGCTTGTTCAGCGTGCTGGAGGCTATAAATCTGGAGCATATACTTTTGGAGGTGCTTTGTTTAGGAAAAGTGCGGAAGAGCAGGAGAAGCTTTTTGCTCAATTGAACTATTCTGATACTGTTAATTATATTATCTCTAATGTTGGCAAACCTAATCGCAGTGTCGACTCTTCATCACTAGATTTGCTAGCAGAAGAACTTCGTGCTCAAAATTTCTCTGGAAGAGTGAGCGTGAACTTTGATAAAATATCCTCTAATACAGACAAAGCTAATGATATTCAGCTCGAGCATAATGATCGTATTGTTATTCCGCCTCTTCAGAAAATTGTTTATCTGTTTGGAGATTTCAAGAATCCTTCGAATGTAACTTATCAGTCGGACTATTTTGCAAGTGATTATATTGAGATGGTAGGTGGTCTTAGAGACTCAGCATATTCAGAGTTACTGGTTATTGATCCAGATGGAATCACCCATGTTTATAATGCAAAAAAATTATTCATGAAGAATTCATCGGTATCTATTTATCCTGGTTCAATTATTTACGCTCCTAGAAACATTGGAAAATTATCTGGAGTTATGTATGCCTCCTCTGTCTCTCCGATCTTGAGTAGCCTGGCGCTATCATTAGCTTCACTCAATAGCATTTCAAACTAAACAGTTGATAGCAAAGGTTTGAGAGCCAGTCTTTACATTTCGCTCGTTCTTGGTGCCTTTACCTCTTCTGGCATCCGCGCCAGCATAGATGATTATATTTATTTAAATGATAACTATCCTAGCTTTAGTAATAGTGGGACTATTGGCTTAATCCAGATGCCTTCTGCTAGGATGATGCCTAGCGGATCCATTGCTTTTTCATGGAGTGATTCTGATCCATATCAACGAGGCTCTTTGGTTGCTACCCCATTTTCATGGGCTGAGGCATCTTATCAATACACAGATGTAAACAATGCATTGTATAGTCTGACTCCTGAGTTCTCTGGTGATCAGACGTACAAAGATAAAAGCTTTGACGCTAAGTTTCTCTTAATTAAAGAATCAGATTATATTCCTGCAATTGCAATGGGATTTAGAGATTTAGCAGGCACAGGAGTATTTTCCTCAGAGTATTTGGTTGCATCAAAAAAAATTAATAATTTTGATCTAACATTTGGTCTTGGCTGGGGTACCTATTCAAATCATGGTTTCGAAAACCCCTTGATTAAATTAGATGATAATTTTAGAGTGAGAGATGTCTCAGATAATGTTACACAAGGTGGAGAATTCAGTACTGGGTATTGGTACTCAGGAAAAGTAGGAATTTTTGGAGGAGCAGAAATCTATTTACCTAATCTAGCTGGTACAAGATTAAAGATTGAATATGATTCAACAGATTATGAGCTTGAAGGTTTCCCATATGGCTCAAGATCTTTTAACTTGGCTTTTGCAAATGTAAGGCAGCCAAGATCAAAGATCAATGTTGGACTTGTTTATCCTGTTAATGAAAGATTTCACTTAAAATTAAATTATATCAAGGGCCATACCCTAAGCTTTGGATTTTCCTTGCATAGCAATTTTGGAAAGAAAATGCCGCTTATCCCAAAAAATGATAAGCCTAAGCAGGTTATTGATGCTGATATTTATAAAGTTGTTACTGCGCAAAATGATTTGATGCTATACAAAGCATCTCTTCTTCATTTGAATCCTAGAGGTATGCCACTTCAGAGTGCTGATGTTGATGGAGATAAATATAAGGTTATTATCAGTCAATCTACACACATGAGCTGGCCCAGAGTTACAGGAAGAGCTTTGAGGGTTTTAGATGACATAGCCCCTGCTAAAATTAAAACGTTTGAACTTGCCAACATGAATGGTGGGCTTGGAATGTATAAATTAACAATAGACAGGGAAGCCTTTTCTAAAAATAAGGATGATAATTTGCATAAATTAGCAATCAAAGACGCAAGCCTCGAAAGTTTTGAGTACAGAGAAGAGGATTATGAGTTTCGACCAAAGGTGAAACTTCCCGATCTTTTCTGGAAGATTACTCCTACGATTAAGCAGCAGATAGGCGGTCCAGATGGTTTTTTCTTTGGTAACCTTAGACTATCTTTCAAAGGTGAGCTTGCCTTGTTTAGAAACACGTCTGTAAAAATGGAGTTCTCTCATGGCATTGTTGACAATTTTGCAGATTTGAAATTAGCGTCAGATAGTGTCTTACCTCATGTCAGAACAGACGTCGTTCAGTATTTAAAGCAGGGCAGAGGGTTGATAGTTAACTATCTTCAAATGGATAGATTCTTTAAACCTTCAAAAGACTGGTATGCAAAAACTACTGCGGGGCTTGTTGAAAATATGTTTGGAGCGGTTGGCGGTGAAATTCTCTATAGACCTTTCCATAAAAACTATGCGATTGGAGCTGAGCTTTGGCAAGTACAACAAAGATCCTATGATCAACAATTTGATTTTTTACCATACAAAACGTTAACTGGACATATCAATTTTTATTACAAAGAGCCACGAAGTCAGGTATTGTTGAGCCTCAAGGGGGGTAAGTACTTAGCTCAAGATTCAGGATTTACATTTGATGTTTCAAGAAGATTTAAAAGTGGTCTAAAAATGGGTATCTTCTTTTCCTTAACTGATATTTCTGAATATGAATTTGGTGAAGGTAGTTTTGATAAAGGCTTTTATTTCTTCGTTCCCATTGAATCTTTTTTTAATAAATATCAAAAAGGTGCTACTGGGCTTGGTCTTAAACCGCTTACTAGAGACGGTGCCGCAACCCTTAGACATACTCATGGTCTTTACGGTGTTACCGAACAAGGACAGGCTCTAAATATAACGCGTGATTGGGATGATTTATATGACTAGATATGTAACTTATATTTTTGGAATGTTGTTGGTTTGTAGTTCCTGTTCTTATATTTCTTATAACCAAGTCCTGCCTCTCATTAAAAGCGCAACTCTTGGAGATTCCGACATTGCTTTGACAGAAGAGTATATCGCGAAACAGCCATATTCTTTTGCAAGGGTAGACCTTGGCAAGGCTGCAAATATTATTATGGTCCTACAAAAGGTTGATAATAATTTCTATACCTGGGTTTCTTCAACTGGCGAGAAGGTCATTACTCTTAATGGAAAAATTATTAAGACTGAGGGTTTGCCCCATAACTTAGAATTTCTTAATCCTACTAAGTTTAAGTTATTTAGTGAGAAACCTAATTATTCTGGTACCTACGACCTCCTGCTTAAAGATCCTCGCGCCTTTGTAGAGCAAGACTTTTCGATTTCTATCATCCAGAATAGCCCTAGCGAATTACTGATTGAAGAAAAGATTACCATGACTATTCTTAACAGAAAGTACTCTAATTTTTACTGGGTTGATAAAAAATCTGGCAAGGTTATCAAGACAAAGCAAGCGATCAATCCAAAATTACCTAATGTGAGACTTGATTTTATCTACAAGTATTAATTCGTTACTATTCTTCTAGTCTAGATACTTATTCTTTGAAATTCCCAGTGCTGTAATACTCAATGTAATACTTAGAGAAATTTTTGACAAAAAAAACCACCCATTAGGGTGGTTTTTTAAATTATATCTTTCTTCTAGTTAGCAAGCGCTGTTGATGTAACTAACACTGATACGCCCTCTTGAACTGTTGTTTCAACAGGAGTATCTACTG
>Ga0114997_10002402_pt1 | contig 15096 bp, 17 predicted proteins | sample ArcticOcean_MG_C_2_FD_87045 | JGI IMG/M metagenome (GOLD analysis project Ga0114997, IMG submission 87045) | Marine microbial communities from western Arctic Ocean - ArcticOcean_MG_CB4_136 | ecosystem: Environmental > Aquatic > Marine > Oceanic | place: Arctic Ocean: Canada Basin | collected... | reverse complement strand
TGAGTATACCTTCATGGTTTATTGTACTCCGGTCGGACCTTATTTCAAGGGCGGAATGAAGTGTATCGACCTCTTGATTAGCGACGAACATCATCGAGCCGCACCCGGCGGTTCTGGTGGTGTTAAGGCGATTGGAAATTACGCTCCAGGGATGATGCCATCCTTCAAGGCAAAAGACCGAGGCTTTGCAGAGGTAATTTACCTCGATGCTGAGGAGCACGCATATATCGAAGAGGTCGGGGCAGCAAATTTCTTCTGTCTAAAAGATGGAGTTCTATACACCCCGGCATTGACTGGGACAATTCTGCCAGGAATCACTCGAGATTCGATTATCCAATTAGCCCGCCACATGGGTTATGAAGTTGTAGAGACAAAGGTGAGTCACGAATTGGCAATGAGCTCTGAAGAAGCGTTCTGTTGTGGGACCGCTGCTGTTATCAGCCCAATAGGCAGCATCACTCTTGGAGAATTTTGTGCAAAGTATAGTGATGAACCAGGGCCACTAACCCAGAAATTATACGATTCGTTGACCAATATTCAGAACGAGATTGAAGAGGATCTCTTCGGCTGGGTTCATGCGGTTCCGAATCTCTGATTCAACGGCGCCTACTCTTTTGACTACGCTGAGCCTTCGCTTGAGCGGCTCTTGCTTTATTGCCACTCTTGCGTTGAGCACGACCTCTACGGTCTCCGGTTTGGGGGCCGCGACTTTCTGCTTCTTTCTCATCAGCGCGTTGATCTTTTTGCATTTGACGCCATTGACCACCGATCATTTGTAAGATTTCTTCTTTTGTCGAAGCGTCAACCGAATCGGCCGCTCCTTTTTTTGAAACCCATAGCCGCCCTTCTTTCGCATGAGGTCGGGTTGGGTGAGAGGTTCTTTCCTCACGTTTTATCTTACGAAGACCAAGTGCTCGAGAAGCGATGAATAGTCCTTCTAAGTCGGGTTTTAGAACCGAAGAATCACGGGGTACACGACGGCCACTACGCCGAGAGATCTTTGCATCAAAGTAACCCGGCCAGACTGCGATTCGGTCTGGATTATGGTCCATGATTACCCCTCAGCGGGTGGTCTGCTTTGAAGTCGTTGCTTCAAAGAAGAACGCCATTGATAACGCCATCGTGTCCGGGCCGAGATGTGATCCTAGCCTGTCCTTTGTCGGTATCGACAACTGCGCCCTTGGTCAAAATGTTACGACGAATGTAATTTGGATTCGCTTCGTTTTGAACAACATTGGTGATGGTTGCGTTGACGGTCTTGCCATCTTTGGAGTTAACCGAGCAGCGGTTATCGGACAATACACGAACGAGGGTGTTTCCACCAGTTGTCGAGTAGATCTTCCTCTTTGGTTCACCGATTAAAGCGAATTGCTTCTCAGAGGAGATTTCGGTACTACGCTTACTGCGCGCTTGAACGCGGCGTCCACCTGTAGGTTTGCGACGAGATATTCCATGCCATTGTGCCATCTTAGATGTCTCCAGCGATTTGGGCGACCAGCCGTCCATATTTGAAGGGCGCGCCTTAGATACAGTAGGCAGAATGGCTGCTCAGAACCATATTTCCTTTTAGCAATCTAGCTTTAATTAAATCTCCTCGGTTTAATGGTCCAACCCCTGAAGGGGTTCCAGTAAACAGAATGTCACCGGCTTGAAGTGGCGCCCACTCCTTCAATTTGTCAAGTAATTCCTCTATCGACCAAGACATTTGGGCAAGCGTGGCGCGCTGGATTAATACCCCATTAATCTCAAGAGTATATTCTACATTTTTAGAAAAATCTACCCAGTCGCCAATCACTGAAGCACCGGCGAAGGATTTTGCTGCCGCCCAAGGCAAACCACCGGCTTTGAGGCGGTCTTGAGTACTTCGTTTGGTTAAATCCAAACCGACCGCCATAGCATCGGGTTTAAGATCGGGCCCGATTCTTATTACTAGTTCCAATTCATGGTGGACATCGCCATTATGACACTCTATGCGAGAAAAAGCACATACTGATGAGGATGATTTTAGGAAAAATACTGGCTCTTGGGGGGTTGAATTACCCAATTCGGCCGCATGTTTTGGAAAGGTTCGTATCGCGCACCAAACGTCCATGACAATTGCCAGCACAACCTACTTCATCAATACGAAGGGTCATGAGTATCAAGCGATTCGAGCGGTTCATGGCAAAGGATTGGCAGATTAAAAAACGCCGACCGGTTAGGCGTAAAAACATCGCCCCTCTACTCAAAGAACTCGAGACGTGCTTGGGAATAGACCTTGCCGTCGATGGAGCATTTCTTGAGATGGCGAATTATGGACCTTGGAAAATGGTTTTAGTCGACCGGGTTGCTCTTGCGGTTGAACTGAATGATTCGGACGGAAATAGAGTCGTATTCCTCACTTTAAGGGGCTTTCTTTCATACCCTTGTGAACAACGCTATGTCGATATCGATCACGGCGCGATTCCATTCTTGATGAATGGCGCCGATTGTATGGCCGCGGGTATCCACGGCGCTGATGAAAACATCGCAGAAGGAGACTTGGTGTGGGTGCGCGATAAAGACCACAAGAGACCAATTGCCATCGGCTGGGCCGTGAAAGATGGGTCTTCCCTCGTCAATGATACCAAAGGTAAGGGTCTGAAGAATATACATTGGGTGGGAGATGAACTATGGGAGATGGAACTTTGAGGCCGGCAATAATAATGACTTTGATTTTGATTATTCTTCCATTAGCGAGTGCTAAACCGGAGGGGGGAGTAAATGTTGACCCTGCTCTTGAGGATACTATTTTTTCCAATATAAACCATACGGAAGTTACCCACGACCTTGACATATGGAATATTTCTCTAACCTTAAATCCAGAGGCTTTTGCCAATAATACCACATTCACTTTGACCGCACAGATCTGTACTAACGATGGGGTTTGTTTGCCACCGGAGAGTAGGCCGTTGAATACAAGCGATAACCGTTCATTCTTGGCAAATATGACTACTATCGAGGACCATACCTATGTGAATTGGCGGGTGAAAGCCAATTATACCGACGATAATAATTCCAAGGAATTATTCCCTCCATCTGGATTTTACAAAACCTGGTCCGATTGTTGGTTTTACGAAGACGCATGGGGCGGTGACGGCTGCGAACCGATTCTAGTTACGATTGAAAAAGGTGATTCATTGCCCGCCATTTCGGCTTTATTCACACTTGGTATGATTTCGGCCGCAGCGATTATTCGGCGTCAATAAATTCGACTAAGCGCTCGATAAAGCGGCGCTGGTCAGGACCCCAAGCACAGATGATGACCTCTACTTTGGTCGAATCCAATTTGCCGTTCAAGAAACCTCTTCTGCTTAGGTCAGAGGCAACCAATGGTAGATGGTTCGCGACCAACTTTACCATTACTCCATCTGCCATAATTTTCAAATCGAACTGGGAATTTGAAATCTTTTCAATGTGATCGAGAATTTCTTCTGGTGATTCACCGCCTCCGTAAGCACTAAGAAAACCGAGATCAGCCTCATTTTGTTCTATAAGGTCATCGAGACTTCTTCCACTCATATCATTACCATCCTCAATTCGATTGATATAGATTCCAACCGATAACTTGGCCGCTGGTAGCATCCATCGCAAGGGTGAATGTATTTGACCAACCCTCTGATTCCCAACCACGAGATAAATCAAATGTTGTCGCGCCGGTATCACCGGTTTTGAACCGGTCTATCCAATCCGAATAATCACCATTTGGAGTTACTATCAAATGACCAATTCTAGTTCGGGCTGATATTGTCCTGCGCTGGTGAAAAAGCCATCACTACCCGAAAGAGCAGGGTATCTGGCCTTATCGCTAAGGTCTGCTTCCAGCATTGTTATGTTGAGAGCAGATGGAATGTCGTTTCTATTATGGGCGCCGTTTTTATTATGGCTACCATGAGCAATATATGTGCAATTTTCCGCACTCGGGGCCCCTGAAATTTCAAGTTCTACCCAGCCTGAGTTAGGGTCGGCATTCACCCATGAAATATTCCAAGTTGTTTTGCTAGAACTTCGATTATCTACCGCTCGCCAAATATAGCCATCATCATCTAATGCTGCCCTTGCTGCTACCGCTTGTGAAAGGAAAGGAATACACGACGCTGCTGCCTCTAAAGGATGTTCTCGCAACGTTGATTGGTCCGGCAAATGTATTTCATCATCACCCCAATCTTGCAATTGTTTTGAGGTCGGTGTGTGTTGGCCGGCGCTGGGCAAGGAATCATATCCTACGCCCATATCAAGAAGCTTGCTTCCTCTTTTTAGATCGTGTTTGAAAATATCTAATTTAAGGGTAAGAGTGCCTTCTGGAAGGATCATATCCCCTAGAATTTGGGTTGCGGCGCCGCACGAGGAACGGTCGCCTTCTTTACCGGTAATTTTTACATCGACATTTTGAGCGATCGCCCATGGGGAATCTTCAACAGCCCACAGTGTAATCCTTGCATGGCCTAAACAATTGTCGCGAATCTCTTTGTGTTCTAATGCAATTTTCCAAGCCGGTTCATCGCCAGCCATATCAGGTCCAATCACTCGCCATTCCCAGCCCATCGATGTGCCGGTGACTCCGGTTTCGATGAGCGAGGTCCCGACGACCTCTCTGACCTCAACCGGTGAAAAAACCATCATTACCCCCGGTGCTGCATTTTCAAGTGAACCCAATAATCCGCCCACTCCAAAAGACATGGTTGAGCCTTGATAATTATCGTTTCTGACATTGAGGCTCCAATCGGCTTTTGTAGCAATTATTTCTTGTTCGGAAATTTCGGTCCAGGAAGTGGTTTCCAGGCTCATTTGGCCATCCGCTCCCTCTGCGAAAGCACTGCAATCGGTTAAGGTATTCGAGAGATGTTTTGAAATAGTCATTTTATCAAAATCATGGATAAGAGTTTTTTCTACGGACAACCAGTCTAATCCAAGAGAACCTTTAGCCCTTACCGCCCCGAGTAAGTCATTATCGAATTCGGAATTCAACTGGTCTTGCCCCCCCTTTGTAATCGATGCTGCCCCCTCGCCCTCAAATTGTAAATGTACGCGGCAAACATCTTCTTCGGAATCGAGATTATCTAAGACCAAATCGATGAATCCTTCGGTTACATCGAGATCGCCGTTCAAAATACTATAGCCAATCGAGTCGCCATAACGCAAATCATCTGCGGTGAATGGTTCTAGTTGATTGCTAACGTACCAATACCAGCCCCCAGTAGCTAGCAATAAGGCGATTAGCACAGCTGCTACTTTTGGTTGTTTAATTTGATCTATCAAGGTTTTAGGACTTGAGATTGCTGCAATCTTGTGAAGTGGTTCTTCCTCGATAAGGTCTGCTTCAATAAATTCTGCAACCAAAACCTGTTCTTCAATCTCCTTTACCTCTTCTTTCTGTTTTGCTTCGGGAAGAGGTACATTATCGAAATCATCGTCCATTGAAAGTGATTCTTCATTGAGAAATCCATCGAGACGAGCGATGATTTCGGCCTTTTTACCAGCCGTTGACAACCCGTGCTCTTTACACATGACCTTGAGTTGGACCACGGTATTTGAGGACAGTTCGTCAATCAAAATCTCACCCTTCATTATTGACGGGCCATTCACCCTCTTTCAAGGATGGGGATAAATGCGACCCTGATGACGGGGTTTTCTATTGCTATGCTTCGTACGGAACATATTGGCCGCCTTCTACAACGTAAACCGTCTGGTCATAAGTTCCATCAGAGAATATTCTGAAATAATATCCTTCGCCTTGATCTTCGTACACATCCAACTCCTGTGCAACTTCCTCAGTAGGTTCGGCCTGCGGTGGCCCGCTCGGACCTGCTGGTTCACTTGGCGGCCCGCTCGGACCTGCTGGTTCACTTGGCGGCCCGCTCGGACCTGCTGGTACACTTGGCGGACCATTAGGCCCAGTAGCAAGTCGGGCTGAACTGGTTTCTGCGAGAACCCTTTCCTCGGCCGTAATTTCTTTAGAGGGTGCGGTTAGATTCTTGACAAACTTTCCATGCTTTTGGGCACCAATGAAAGCAAATAAAGAAAGTCCGAGGCATAGTGCGCCAATACTACCTGCGATAAATTGGTTCGGATAAGTGGAAACATCAACTGTTACATCATACCCTGATGTGTGGTCTGAATCGATAAAAACCTCGACGCAATATAATCCAGGGTCTATCTTGAATGTGTGTTGGTAACTTTGTCCAACCGCGACATCTTCAATTGTCCATATTTGATTTGCATGGCTCTCATAACCGGTTCGGGCATCGTTTTGTCCAATCGCCACTTCTGGGACCACGCAATTATTGGCTTTAATTATCGTAACTTCAATACTCTCGGTATCGGCTGGAACATTGGCAATATCGATCGAAACTACAACCGGGACATCTGTGTAATCTTCGCCCGGTATGACAACACCCCAAATGTAGCCAGTTGGGTAATCTGCAACAAAAGAATCCATTTCGATTTCGTGAGAGAAGGGGAACATTGCGAAAGCAAACATCAAGCCTGCTATCCCAAGGTACATGAAAACATTCCATCGAGATTTGCGAAGGATTGCAAGGCGTTTTTCGATGGTGATTTCGACAGGGCCATCTTCGTCCTCATCGACGGCTTCTCCTGTACCTATTTGCTCGCCCATGACATGGCCATCCCCGCTTATGTCTTGAATTGAACTATTGTAGATAAGCCCAAAGGTCTCAAGAAGGGTGGGGGCGCGCCCAAATTTATGGCGACAAGGTTGGCTGTCCTCTCGCGTGGTCCGCGCTTGTACAGCACTCGCCGGTTGGTCGAAGAAGCAAGAGTGCGCGGCATCGATGTCGAGGTTCTCGACCCGATGCAATTTTCACTTTTCGTTGCAGACCAAGATATAGGAATATTACATAAAGGAATGCAATTTAATTTCGAAGCGGTTATTCCTCGAATTGGCCATTCGATTACCAAACATGGGGTTTCGGTGCTTCGTCACCTCGAACAGATGGAGGTTTGGACCGCTAATTCGAGCCAAGGAATCCTTCAATCGCGTGATAAATTACACGCTGGCCAAATCTTAGCTCGAAACAAGATTCCAACCCCTGCAACCGCTTATGTCCGCGACATAAAAGATATCGAACGCGCCATTGAAGCGGTCGGTGGACTACCTGCGGTAGTGAAAGTCGCCCAAGGGACCCAAGGACATGGAGTATTTTTACGCCATACGATTCATGAAACCAAAAACCTGGTCCAAGGATTATTGATGACTGGAAAGGCGGTTTTGATTCAAGAATACATCGCCGAAAGCCATGGCAAAGACGTCAGAGCATTTGTCGTCGGTGACAAGGTGGTTGCAAGTATGAGGCGAAAGGCAAGAGGGCGGGAATTTCGTTCAAATTTCCACTTAAATGGAACGGTTGAAAATATCGACTTATCGCCGGAATACGCTGAAGTTGCTTGTCGCGCTGCTCGGGTTTTAGGTCTGAATGTCGCAGGAGTAGATTTGCTCGAAGGCAATGATGGACCATTGGTTCTCGAAGTTAACTCCTCGCCTGGGCTTGAAGGTATCGAGAAGGCGAGTGGAGTGAATGTAGCGGGGGAGATCATCGATTATATCCTCGGTGAATCCGATTTTTCACAAATAAATGTCGACCAGTTATTGCGTACTGTACCCGGCCAAGGAGTCCTATCGATTCACTTGAGAAATCATACTCAATTCATTGGAAAGCCGATCTCTAGTTTATTCAAGGACGGGGTGCCGGTTTTCGCTTTATCTCGGGCTGGTGATTTGATATGGAATCCAGAGCCAGAATTGCAATTACGATTCCCAGATACGTTGATTTGCTATGGCGATCTATCTCAATTGCGCTCCAATCTGAAAAAGGCGCTAAAATTGCCAGTGGTCGAGCAAGAAAGTCCTCAAGTCGAGTCTTAAACTCTCGCTTTCGGGCGCTATCTTCATTAGCACGGTGCCTCAAATGACCATTTGTCCTCAGGGACATGGGATGCACGGCTCGCTCACGCGGGTTTAGGCGGTGACGCTGATGAGAAGAGGGACCTATCAGGCAAAGCAAAGCGCTATTCAGCGTCGCTTATACAACGATGGCCCTGAGCTTCCTCCACGATTGGTTCATCGGGCTCATCTGCCTTGGTTAAGCACTTACCGAACTCAGATGGCAAGCGAGTCCAAGTCGGTCAACACTCAAAAGTCCTATATCATTTCATTACGATTATTCATCGAAACCCCGCTTCCTGATGAAGCGGTTTTGAATGAATTAGAATTCGAAAAAATGACGGTTGAAGAATTATTAGACCGAGTAGAACCCTTCAATGGCCGCTTGGACATGTGGGTTCAATCATTAGGAGAAAAATCGGCTTCGACCATAAAAGCGAGGTATGCGGCTGCAAACCATTTGATAAATTGGCTCGGCCAAAAGTGGCCAGAGCATCTTACCCGCCCCCGCAGCGGGAAAAGATTGCCTCGCACCCTCACTAAGAGGGAGCTTTCGTTGGTTGGAGAGGTTGCGCTACAAAGCGAGGACCCGGTGGCAAATCTAGTGGTAACAATTTTGCTAGAGACCGGGATGAGGGTTAGTGAATTGTGTTCACTAAAATTGCCGGATATAGACTTGAACGATCGTTCTGCGATGGTCGTTGGCGGAAAGGGTGACAAAGATCGACTCATTTTGTTCACCGAAGAAACCGTTAAAAGAATCCAAGAATGGTTGCCTTTACGAGATTTGAGAAACCCGGAAAATGATCAATTATTGGTCACGACCAAAGGTACAAACTTACAGACAAGAACGGTTCAACGAATGATGAATCGGCTTGCCGATGATGCTGGTATTCCGCGTAGTAGGGTCACTCCGCATGTATTGCGTCATAATTTTGCAACAGGGCTTCTCGAGAGAGGTGCAGATTTAGTCACGATTCAAAGATTGCTTGGTCATGCGAGTATTGCAACGACTAGAGTCTATTTAGAAATAAGTGACCAGACCTTAAGAGAGGTTTACAAGCGAGCCCAAAGTTCTCTATTTTCTGAAAACGAATGAACTATTCTAACGCTTTTCATTAATACGTTTTAGCATCTCTTTTAGTGAAGGCACCTTTAGATCTAAGCCGGTTCTGCCGGTATCGGCAGATTTAGGCTGTGATTTGGCCTTTGCTGGATTCTTCTTTTTGGGTGCAGCCTTCTTCTTTGGTGCAGCCTTCTTCTTTGGTGCAGCCTTCTTCTTTGGTGCAGCCTTCTTCTTTGGTGCAGCCTTCTTTTTGGGTGCAGCCTTCTTTTTGGGTGCAGCCTTCTTTTTGGGTGCAGCCTTCTTTTTGGGTGCAGCCTTCTTCGTAGGTTTGATTATTGCAATTGCTGCTGCTGTTAACCCAACGGATTCTAAACGTTTTACACTAGCTTTTGTCGCAGCAGGTGCGTTTTTTATTCCGAGATCGTACAATTTCTGAGCTTTGCCCTTACCGATGCTCGGAAAGGTCATCAAACTAGCGAGGGGGTCTTTGTTAGACTTGGCCATGTCTTCACCACAATCGCTGTAACCCCCATCGCTCATGAACCCTTTGGCCAATCTTACGCACATTTCATGGCCATTCCCCTCATCGGATTGAGATATGGAAGGATTGCTCGACCCATTGGAATCAATCCTTTTCGCCCAAGTTCGAAAAGCCGGGCCGAGTCATGGTCATGATATGGAAGGGAATTTGAGATTAAAAAATCACCCAGCAAATACCACTTCGGTTTGGTTGGGTGATATTGCTACAACCTTGCTCAAAGTCATCCCGGGCATCGGTACTCCGAAGGTCGAACAATCACCGCGCTTTGATGAGCAACGCTGGATTTTCAATGCAAATGCTGGCGATCTTTCGGTCAAGGTTGAATCGAGGCCGTATTGGGGATTTGGTTTGATAACCAAATGTTATGTCAATACCATAACCCTCAACGGGCCATTAGAAACAAGGACTAGGGTCATTTTTGATTTGGTAGCATCACTAGCCCATAAGCCATGGGAACTTTCTTTCGCAAGTCGATTTAATCGGAAATTTACCACGGTAAAAGAAAATAAAATCAATTGGCAATCCCATATATCTCATGCTAGAAACGAACTCGAAGAATTGATTGAAAAAACCAAAGAGGCCATCGGTGATTCCGAAGAGATCACACATGCCCGCAATGCTATGGCTGATGATAATGCACCTGCAGTTTTACGGGCATTAGCCCGAATGGAAGCCAAATCTATCGATATCCAAATCGAGGACATCGATTATGGAGCAAGTGTATTGATGGTCGAAGATGAAGAAATTCCGTTGGTCGATTTAACCGCAGAAGAGGAATGAAGGGCCACGCGTCGCGTTGATAAAGGGCAGGCGTCTGGGCGGGATGAGTCTCATGGCCAAAAAGGATGGCAGCGGAATCCAGCAAGCAGCTGGTCTAATTCGATATTTCGACGAAGAATCCGAAGATGCTTGGAAGATTACCCCCCTTCAAATTTACATTGCTTGTATTGGACTCGCCGGATTCTTTTACTTACTCAATCACGGTGTTATCACCTGGATTGCAAACATGTTCTGAGATTAAATCTTAACGTAGTGGTTCGATTAGAACTACTGAACCATCATTACGAACCATGCCTTGTGCAACTTGCATTGCAGTGTTTAAATCTAAGGTTGCGCCAATTGTTCTGACCCCTGAATCCTCGTGGACAATCAATCGATGAGTTAGATTCGCCAAGGTTTCTTTATCGATCCGTTCGAATACCCAGCGCTCGTTTTCAATTCTGACCATCGCCGGAACATCGGCCAACGGGCCCATGTCATCACCGATAAGTTTAGTTCGACCGGAAAGGCCTTGTAAATCTGCTAATGGCTTCCAAGACCTACGCTTTGGTCTCATGCTCAATTTGCTTTCTGTGCTTACGCCGTCTCTAAATGCTCTTCCCATCAGGATACCCATCCCTGTTGGAGAATCGGAATTCTCCAAATGCCAATCCGGTTTCAACCATAGATAAGCGTTGGGGGGCAATCCCGGAACTTAAGCGGGTTTTTCGACCTTCATTTCTAAAACCAAAGGCCCGGTCATCGAAATTAAAATTGCGATGGAAATTCCTATCAAAGTGAAGATTGTTAGATCGGTTATCACCGTGAGAATTATCGGTGAAATCGCCAAACCCATTCTCCATCCCCAAGCCTCAGGGCGTGCGTGCGCATCGAAGCCAACCAGTGGAGCGAGCATGCCAACCAAGCCCAGGCTAACGATTACTACCAACATCCAAAGGGTGGCTGAAGCCGCCCCAAAGCCGTTACCAATTCGAGGAATAGTGCCAACTTGAATCCAAGTCGTGATGAATATAACCGCAATTCCAATCAATATTGTAATTGCGAGAGCAATCGAGCGACCGGTGCCAGTTCCGAGTTTAATTTTCGAATCCAAATATTTCATCGCTGAAATTATCGAAATAGAGATCGCGCAAATCATCCCCGGTGTAAAGCCGACAAATAGGGCGAACCCAAATATTCCAAACAACTTTATTCGATCGAATTTACTTGCCAATAGTAAACCAGCAATCAAGTAAATGATTGGATGGGACATACTTTTGCCAGCCAATCCCTCTCCGTATTGTTCACTTGGAAACATCGTTAATAATGAAACTGAAATCAAAACTCCAGCGATCAAGACCGATTCTTTTTGTTCCATTTTGTAAGCGGCACAACTCAGCATCGCTCCAATAGAAATGATAAGAGCTAAACCGCCATCATATGCAAGGGCATTTGTTGGCAAGTTGATGCCTATTACGGTCAATAAAATAAAGGTTAACCAGCCTATTTTGAGAAACTTATCGCGCAATCCGGCAACTATCATCGCCAGAGCGGAAATGAAAGTTATGGTGACCAACATCTCCGCCATGATTTGCCCACTTGCTTCACAGCCATAAGGCCTGCACAAGCACTCAAGAGTGAGAAACCTGACCCCGGGGTCATGGTCCGAGTTGCTGACGAGGATTTACTCGGAGAATTGGCGACCAAACCACTTGCCAAATTAGCCGCAAGCCTTGGGATAAATGTCGGGAAATGGCTTGGAGTCGCAGCCTCGCCCCTTCCGGTTACGATGCGGTTAACCCCCCGTCGGCACGATGCTGATTGGACCCGGGAAAAATTGCGAAGCGTCGGGGGAAAGCCGATTGACTGGATGCCAGACACCGAAGCTTGGGTCATGCCGTTTTCCAAAGGTGATATGCCGGATGCTCAAACTAAGAAATTAATGATTTTACTCCATGAGACCGGGCGCGTTACTCGCCAAGAAGCGGTCTCGATGATCCCTCCGGTTATATTGGAGCCAAAGAATGGCCAATTGGTCTTGGATACGTGTGCAGCCCCGGGGTCGAAAGCCACTCAATTAGCCGAGGCCGTACCCAACGGGCTCGTCTTGGCGAACGAGCCTTCTTCTGGCCGACTCAACATGTTGGTAACCAACCGCGGCCGGCTCGGTTTGACAAATATGTTGATCACCCAACACGATGGACGCCATTATGGTCGAATCGCTAGTCCTGGTGTTGACTCAATCGTGGTTGACGCCCCTTGTACGGGTACTGCAACGACCCGAAAGAATAAGGAATTGTGGTGGAAATGGACTCCAAAAGAGGGCCGTTCCCTATTTCGATTACAAACCGATATCGCTTATCGCGCCGCACAGTTATTGGTGCCTGGGGGAAGAATGGTCTACTCTACCTGTTCGCTCGACCCGACTGAAAACGAAGCTGCTGTTTGTGAAATCCTCAGGCGCGCCCCTTGGTTAAAATTGGTAAATATCGAAAGCGATAGACTCCTCCCCGGATTAATTGTTCACCGTGGAATTAACGATTGGCCAATTTTGGACCAAGAGGTCAACCCCGTCGAATGGACTGGAGAATTGCCAAAGCTCCCGGGACTTTCTGAAAATATGCTCAATCCAAGCCAGCGAGGAGAGGAAGCACCGCCGATGGATTATACCATCAGAGTCCATCAACACGACAACGATACCGGCGGATTCTACATCGCATTATTCGAGCACGATGCGATGAGGACCCCTGAAGGGGTTTGTAGATCGATGATCCTCAAGCGTGAATTGATGCGAGAACCACAGGTGATGGAGAGGCAAAAACCAAACCGACACACCTCCCTCCCCGCCGAACAAGAAACCATAGATGCGATCTGTAATCGATGGGGTCTCAACTCGGAAGACTTTTCTTGGTGGCAACGTGGCAAGAGAATCAATCTATCATCCAAGATGGCAACAGACCGACTCTACACCCCAAAGGTCAAAAATTCCAAAGGCGATTTTTGGCCTGGTGATTCATTCCACCCTCTTCGGGTGATCCATGTTGGACAACCGACATTTGTAGACAATAAAGGAATCTGGCGACCGCGCCAAGAAGCATTGGAATTATTACGCCCCCACCTCAAAAGCGGCATGGTCGATGTCGAATTGGAAACTATAATCTCGATGCTAAATGGCGAGGTTCTTACCGTCGAGGATTTTCCTGTAAAAATTGAGAGCGGTTCTTCAATCCTGCGCTGTGGGCAATACCTCTGCCCGGTATGGGTTGCGGCGAGAGTTTCGTTCATGATGGATGATTATGCCCGTGACATTCTTAGAATGAAGATAGGAATCGAAGAACGCGGGGAAGAGGAATGAGGGCGTTTGCAATTTTTGTTCTCGTGATGATGCTACCTCTAGCAGCAGCGGTCGGTAATCTGAACAAATATGCATATTCCGAGCATGATTCGGCTGCTTCGGCTCCAATTTTAGTCGAGTGGTTTCACGGTGAAGACGATGAGGAATATGTTTCAACTCTAGAGGGGATGGAAGGCGATGGTGAGATTACCCTCATCCATTGGCGGACCGATTCAAGTAATGAAAAAAGCGGATGGCCAAGCGATGATGCCCAATCGAGAGCGATGTTTCACAGCATTAGCGAATTCCCGGCCATGACAGTCGATGGGTTTTGGGTTTCGCTCGATGAATTTGATAATTTCACTGGAAAGGTCAATCAAAACGAGGTTGAAATTGATTTTAGCATCGAGTTGATCGGTTCAAACGAAGTCGAACTAATCTCAATCGAAGGTTCATGGCTCAATCCGCAAGAATTATCTGAAGTAACCCAATTACATGTATTCATTATCGAAACCCACGCGATTGGAAACCAAGGCCGAACCGTGAATAATTTATTACGTGATTGGGCGCCATCTTCGTCGTTTTATTTTACCAATAATACCCTCAACGAATGGAATGCAACAATCACTAGAGACCACCTTGAAGGGGCGGGAATAGAACTCGGTAGCGCTACTCATTCGAATGAGTATGAGATGTTATTGGTGATGGTCGGCAGTTTCGAAAACGATTCTAATAACCGGGTTTTATCGATTCAAAGAGCCAATTTACCAACCTCTTGGCAAAGTTCTGGAAGCGGGCAAGTACTCGCTCCAGCATTGATTTTGATCCTTTTAGTCACATGTATTTTATTCATTATTCAAGCCGAATTAAAACGTGAAAAGGGTTTACCAAGGCTCGAAGGCTCATGGGTTGGGCTCAACGAATTAGAGTATCATTTAACCGCTGGATTCGATTTAGAAATAGGCGATATGACCCTCGAAAACGGCTGGAAAACAAATTCGCGTGTGCCCAAAGGAAAGGTAGCAGGTGGCCAAGATATTATTGGCAAAATGAAGGTTAGAGGAGATGGAGACTTTCATATGCGTTTATCGGTTAGTGTTTCAAACCTAGGGGATTGGGTTTTGGACCTTAATTTACCAGAGCAAAAGTCGAATGATTGAAGAACCGCTTGAGCATCCTTGGGTGATATGAGCCTTGATTCGACCGACCGCGCTATCATCAGCGCACTTTGTGAAGATGCTCGTTTATCTCAGCGCCAACTGGCGGCAAAGGTTGGAGTAGCTCAAGGAACTATCACCAATCGGCTTCGTCGGCTTGAAAGCGACAAAATAATTCAAGGCTATGTGCCGTTATTGGATGCAGCAGCGGTTGGATGGGGTATGACGGTGATGGCCGGATTGAGGATTGCCAAGGGTGAAATGATCAAAGTTCAACAAAAAATTGCCGCCGATCCACGGGTTTTCAGCGTTTACGAT
>Ga0114997_10002401_pt1 | contig 15096 bp, 16 predicted proteins | sample ArcticOcean_MG_C_2_FD_87045 | JGI IMG/M metagenome (GOLD analysis project Ga0114997, IMG submission 87045) | Marine microbial communities from western Arctic Ocean - ArcticOcean_MG_CB4_136 | ecosystem: Environmental > Aquatic > Marine > Oceanic | place: Arctic Ocean: Canada Basin | collected... | reverse complement strand
CTCTGACCTCGTTGCCAAAACACATAGTAAATCGTCCGAAATTACCTGCTGGCAGAGCCACATCACCAACTTTAATCGATAATCTTCTTGCCGAATATAAACCTCAAACAGATGCAATTATCAAGCGTTACCCTTTAATTTCTGGTGCTTTAAAAACACAGCCTGATATAGCCTTGGGTTTAGGGTTGTTTGAGGCAGTTCACATTTTGGACCGAGGGGCACGAAAGCCCGCTGGTTCAACAATGGATTTACTCAATGAGGTGATTGGATGAATGTTGTACACAAATTAACTCCATTGCTTGAAAGCAAGCGAGCAGAAATAACTGCTTGGATGTCTAAAAAGAGGAGTGAAGTGCCGATTCCAATCTATGGCAGCGTCGATATTCGCGATGCTGGCTGGAAAATCAGTGTTGTTGATGCCAATCACTTTCCGGCAGGTTTCAACAATATCTCAGCCGAAGACAAACCTTCACTTGCTGCACTTCTTAAAAGTCATATTCAGCGTGAATTCAAGCATTGCCAGTGGGTCCACCTTTACCCTGAATCGCATACTCGGAATAAAGGGTATGTCGAAAATCTCATCGCTTTGAAAGAGCTCCTCGAAATCGCTGGATTCAGATGTACTGTTGGTTCAGTTGATTTTGAGGAATTAGGTCACCTCATCGGTATTTCAGGTGCGTTAAAACTTGACCAAGTCGAGTCGAAAGAAACCAACGGAGAAGATACCTTGCTGATAGATGGTCAAACGCCTGACTTGATTCTCCTCAATAACGATTTGACCGAAGGCATCGTCGAAGGCCTCGGTAGCCAAATTGTGTCTCCGCCTCCTTCAATGGGTTGGCACCGGAGAAGAAAATCTCAGCATTATGAAGTTCTTCAGGAATACATCGAGGAAATTTCTCAAATGATCGGCATCGACCCTTGGCACTTCATGGCGGATTGGTTTGTCTCGGAAAACAAATGTTTGGATAAAGAAGCATGTCGAATCGAACTCGCTGCGGAGGTAGACTCCTTCCTTGAGAAAATTCGTGAGAAGTATCAGGCCCTTGGTATTGAACGTGAACCTGTTGTTTTCATCAAAAACGACAGAGGTACGTATGGCCTTGGAATCATGACCGTTCGCAGTGGAGGGGAATTATTAGAACTCTCGAATCGTAAAATGAACCGGCTGATGTATTCGAAAGGAGGCGTTGATGTCGAAAACTTCCTCATTCAAGAAGGAATCCCTACTATTCTGGAAAATGAGGATGGCGCTCCTGTTGAACCGGTCGTCTATTTGGTCGATGGGCAGGCTGCTTCGTGGTTCTATAGAATAAACGAGAAGAAATCAGACATCGACAACTTGAATTCACCAAGTGCTAAATTTGAATCATTTTCGCAATCAGGTGGACAATACGGTGAACATGCTCACGGTTGGCATGCCTTAGTTGCCGAACTTTCAATGCTGGCAATGGGCAAGGAATTACTTTCTTATGGGCATCAGTAACACCCGTTCTTGCTAAGGGGAGGACCTCCTCGGAAGAACATGAACAGAGCGTGGGTCTACATTGGCACCATTGTTCTGGGACTTTGGTTTTCAGCCACTGCTTGTAATGGTTTGATTCCAGATGAATATGCAGAATTACCAGTCAACCTTTGGTGCTGGGGTCTTTTTGCTTGGTTCTATCGAGGTGGTAGCAGAAAACAACGAATTGAAATGATTACGGTGATTGCAATTGCTACACCAATGGAATTGTTCTTTAGCGAAATTTGGCTTATCTATGAGTATCAACGTGGCCTTATGCCACTATTTGTCCCCGTGGGGCATTATTTCCTGTTTGACCTTGGGCGAATAACTGCTAACTCGATGAAAGAAGCATGGGCGTTACCCTTGCTTGCACCTTTTGTCCCGTTGGTCGCCTATGGCGCTTGGACAGGTGGAGATACATCAGCAGTTTTTCTCTTGGCCCTTGTTTTGGCATTCACAAAGTGGGGGCCACAACCGCGATTGTACTCAGCTATGGCTTGGGCCGCACTAGCAATGGAACTCTGGGGGACTTCACTGACAAATTGGACATGGGCAAGCCAGGTTCCTTGGACGGGCTTAACCGCTTGGAATCCTCCATTATTGGTCGGTTCGTTCTATTGTTTTGGAGACCTCTTGGTCAACATGGCCGTCGTCAAGTTTGAAGGGAAGGACTCATTGGAGGTGACTGTATGACCTCCTCCGACGAGTTACGAAAGCGTCGAGAACTGGAGGCAGTACGTATTCGTACTTCTCTCAACAGGCTCCGAGGTGAACAACGTGCATCCATCAAAGGTGGCGAGACCACCGTTGCTTTTGTTGAAGAGCGGTTGTGTATTGGTTGTGACCAATGCACCATTGTTTGTGATGATGATGCCATTGAGATGTACAAGGTCGCCATGGCAAGCCCGTTGATTCAGATAGAGTCAAATCAAAAAGCCAAAATTCTACGTGCTGATTGCACAGGTTGTCGGTTGTGTGTATTGGCATGCCCGACCGATGCCATCACAATGATTGACCGATGAGGTGAACTATATGTCAAAGAAAGATAAGCAAGACACAGCACAACGCTTCGGTGGAGAATTCGGACCGTATCGTAAAGAAGGAACCCCTGGCGTTTCTTTATCGACATTCAAGACACTTGTGTGGACATCGAACATAGGAGGTATGATCTTGGTCGTAATTGCCCTAGAGATGCTTTTTGTTCGTCAGATGTTCGGTTGGGGTCTTGCTTCTCTGATTCTGGGAGTCATCATTGCTTTGTTTCCATCAAACTATGAAATCGTTGGAATGGATGATGGTCAAGCACCTCCAGACGATTCATAATTAAACTTCCATTTCAGAATTACACTTTGGGCATTGAATCCTTCCAGTGTAACTCTTTGGGACTTCGAGATCGGAGCGGCAATTAGTGCATACGAAGCGGTTTGTACTGGTCTCGGCTACTGCATTCAAACCGAATGCACCTCCAAGTTCAGGTGGCAGTTCCGAATTCATGCTTTGATCAAGGAGTGGAAGTAATGCAATTAGGATACATGAGCCGGAGCAAAAGGCAGACCAACTGATTGGCACCCAGCCGCCAAAGCCTAACGATAATGGAGTGAAATCCGCATCATGCAAGAGAATACTTAATCCTCCAGAGATGGTCAATACTCCAAGCGCAATATATGAGCCTACTCGATAATTTCTTAAAATAAGAATCGCTGAGTAAATCAGAATAAAACAAATTGCAAAAGCAAAGAGAATACTGAACCCCATACCTCCCTCGGCAAAAAAGGGCAAGAACGTGAAAGTAACAACTATTCGAAATAAGGCATAAATAATCAAGAATGCTCCAACGATGATGGCAACGGCATTTGTCTTATCTGCCTGATTCTGAATCATTATTTTTTTCATTTCCTCCATTTGCTGCTGCATCATCTCTACCTGCGGTTGGTGGAGAATCTGCTGTGCTGGAGCGGTTTTACTTTCATCATCTTCCATCAATCGAATGATGACTTCTGATTTGTTTCCAGAGATTCGTAAACCCCGATCCTTGCACAAATTCTTAAGTTGCAAAACGGTCATGCTGTCGTAGTTCACAACCTTGGTTGTAAATATCTAATAATAAAGTTTTAGCCGTTAAAGCATTCATGCTTCAATCTCTAGGACAGAACTTGATTCTGGGACTGCTCTTGCTTTCTTGGCTTCGACTTGGCGGGCAAGGAACGAGACGACATCGAGTATCTCAATATCTTCGTAACGCTCATCACCTTCAAATTTGAGACATTCAAAGTGCGATACACACTTTGGGCAAGATGTCAACATTGTATCAGCACCTGTGGCTCGAATTTCTTCCATACGAGTTACACGGAGGGAACGAGCGTTTTCATTGCATGACATCATACTTGATACTCCACAGCACATTGCGTCTTCGCCGCTGTGTTCCATCTCGACAATTTCTACACCTTCAACACCTGCAATAAGTTGTCTTGGTTCATCATAGACTCCCATTTGACGTCCAAGACGGCATGGGTCGTGATATGTGACGGTTGTTTCTTCTTCGGCTTTGAGGTTCATATCGAATCCATTTTCAATCAAGAATTCGGTGGTATGCATGACTTTCACTCCTTCAAGTTCGTAATCACGAGCAAAGGTTCGGAAACATTCAGCACATGATGAAACTAGTGTGTCAATACCGGATTGCTCAATCTTCTTTTGGTTATAGGCCTTGAGTTTATCAAATACTTCATCGAGTCCTTGCCACTTTTGGTCGTGACCACAGCATTTCAAGAAGTCCCTTCCGAGATAAGAAACATCTATTTCCATTTCATCAAATAACGTGAAGGCCGAAGTTGTAGCATCACCGAGGTTCATATCACCTTCATTGACGTGTGAGAAGACCATCTCTTGATCGAGATAATCGACACAGCCAGGGTAATATCCAATGTTTGAAGTCAATGGGTAATCTTTGATGGCAATGAAGTCTTCATTGGCAGTTTCTTCCGCTTCAGCAGCAAGGACAGCTTGTAACACAGTGTGTGCGATTTCTGCCTGTGGTCCACCAACAATAAGAGAACGGCGAATGTCAACATATGAATCGTAATCAACCAGTTGTGGACAAGCATTGGTACACGCAGTACAGGTTAAACAGGAATACATTGGTACACCATCATCTTCATTGTTCCAAGAATTGTAAATGATATTGAGTTTATCTCCACCGTTAAACAATCGAACAGGGCAAGCATCATCACACAAGTCACAGCCATAGCACTTGTTCATTTCGAACTCATAGCCACGGCCCATTGAGCGTAGGAACACGAAAACCATTGCACCAAAGGTCAAACAAGGAATGAACATTGCATAGGTTAGTTTGGCGTCAAGTGCCTTTGGATTGGTATGGTAGGTTGGGTTTTCAATAGCCGAAAATTGAGTTCCGCCTATCGCCATTTCTTCAGCATTTGAAAGATTGAGGGTCATTCCTGCAAGTGATGCGGGTGCATCTTCGTTCCAGACCAAGAGTGGTTGGAAAGAAGCGATGCTGAAAGAAGTTTCAGTTTGGATGCTGTTATTGAGTGCTAGGGCTCCACTAGCGGTAACAGAATAGGTGTAATCGTATGTTCCAACAGGTAATTCAACCGTAGCGCCAAGGCAATCTTCGAATGAAGATACAGTAGCTCCGTTGCTATTGGTCACAGTCAAGGTAGAGGACACCATGGATACAGTCGAGATATCATTGATTTTTCGTTCTGAAGAACGGTATTCACACGCGATATCTGTTGTGATAGTCTCGATGCTTTCGTGATGGCCATCAGGGAATAATGACAAATCTTCGGTGACTGTAAAGGAGCCAGTAGAGGACCATCCTTCACCGCCATTGAATGTTGTAGCATCGGATGCTGCATTGATTCCGTTTGCAGCATCTTGATGTCCATTGGCATCATTAAAGTCGATGAGAATATATCGTGCAGGTTGATAAATAACCCAATCCATCCAAGCAGTTGTTGGTACAGTTTCTGAATCACTCCAGCCTCGTTCATCGGTGAATTCGTTTGTGGCGTGAACATGGACATCGGTTGGTTGTGAACGCATAGCCTCTAATTCAGGGTAGTAATCATGGGTTAATCCCTTGATAGTGAGTAATCCGCCTTGGTCCCAAAAGCCATCATCATAGGTATCCCAAGTAGCAACTGTTCCCGCTGTTGAGATCAAGAGTGTTCCGATGAGGATTTGCTTGGCATGGCTTGGTTTGAATCCAGCACCCCATGCTTTGACCATTAAGCCCCGAGCCAAGAAATAGATACAGATCCAAACTAGAACACCAGTCATGACCCACGGTATTGTATTGAATGCGTCAGCGACCCAAGGTTCTCGCACACCACATAACAAATCGCCATGACTATCGAGTTTACAATAATCCGAACGATTTTTCGCATATAATTCGAGGAAAATATTAATCGAAAAGACGGAAATGAACCAGATATGAGCCAAATACACTGCGCCAGCAGAAGCAAACCAAGGGTCTTCAACAGGTCGCCTTTCACGTCCACCGAGGAATGGAGGTAGGGCAAGAATACTGACTGGGATGCCAGTGAGTGCTGCTCCCCACCATGCAGCATTCCAAGGGAAGACAGGTTGTCCGACAATTTCACCAATGAATCCGGTTGGAACTGTAAATTGAGGGAGATATTCGCCCCAACGCAAGTATCCATACGAGAACAACACATACCAATCTGGGAACACGAAGCCTGCTTGCGCATAGGGGTCAGCAGCGCCGTGAAGTGGTGGTGGTATCAACCATGCATAGAACAGAAGTATAGCAGTCATAAATGAAAGTAGTATGGTGTCACGAAGGACTTCGTGTGGCCAGAAACCATGCCCTGTGCGAGTACGGGTACGCTTTCCTTCTACTGTTTGCAATTGCTCTTTTTCTTCCATATAGGAGGAAGCCACACGTCCGAAATTCTCGATTAGTCCCATGTATTATCCTCCGAATATCAATGTGGTTCTGCAATGCCTTGTACCCAGACAATAAATAAGTGAATGATGATCAATGTTGTCACAATTACAGGGAGAATAAAGACGTGAATGAAATACATTCGAGTAACGGTTAGTGCGGTGAGTGACGAGCCGCTAAACAGCAATGTAGCAACATATTTCCCGACTAAGGGGCTCGAATTTGCCAAGTTGATTCCAATAACAGCAGCACCGTACGCCAAGGAATCCCATGGCAATAGGTAGCCAGAATATCCAAAGACGATGGTTAACGCCATCAACGCCACTCCGATAAGCCAGTTGAGTTCACGAGGGTTGCGGTATGCACCGGTGAAATAGACCCGGCACATATGAAGGAATACACTGGCAACCATGAAGTGCGTAGCCCAATGATGAACTGCACGAATAATGTAGCCGAATGGAAGTTCAGTCATGATAAATTGCATGCTTGCGTATGCAGGTGAAGGGTCGCCTTCTCCACCAGGCACGTAGTAAATCCCGAGGACCGTTCCGGTGATGACCAAGATAATGAACGAAAGGAAGGAAATGCCTCCTAAACAATACAAAGGATACCAATACCAAATGATTCTGAGTTTGTATTTTTCAGCGTGAGACAATGGCATCTGCCGATGCATGTTGTAGTAAGTACCTTTTGACATGTTCCAGTAGTCTTGGAGGCGGAAACGAGTATCGAGCCAAGAGAAGACCCACAAAAACAATCGTTCTGCAAAACCCATCTTTCCAGTCGATTCGACCGCTCGAAGAATTTCTCGTCGAGGCATGTCGCTGCTCTCTTGGCGAAGAGTGAGGGCAACTAAAACTACCACGAAGGCTATGAAAAACCAAAGAACCCAAAACATTGTTGTCATACATAATCACCTCAGTCACAATACGTGTACCAATCGATATAGTCTACGATGCCCTCGATAACATCACCATTCAAAACAATTGGAATAATCGGAAGTCCGACTGGAGCAGGCCCACCTGCTCGTCGAATACCTGCATATTTGAAAGTCGTACCGTTTGAACGATTGCGATTGGTATTCATTTCAAGAACCGTAGGATCGAAACGCGAAGAATGGCAAATACAGAACAGTTTGGTACCGCCGTCATCTCCGCCGCCAGGTGTCCACGAATCTTCAGTAAAGGAGTTTGAGACCAATTGCCAACCTGGAATACAGCACAAGTGAGTGCAACGTGCGAAAATCAGAACTAAATTTTCAGATGGAAGAAGACGAGGGTCAGCGTCACTTAAATCTTCAAAGTGGCCGATGGTCTTTCCAGTTTCATCTACACCTTCTGTGAATTGGAATCGAGCTTTACCGTTTGACAAAGGAGTGTCGGCGTATTGCGAATGGGTGACGTATGTGACTACGACCGGAACTCCGTTCCAAATTCCAGCAGCACCAGAAGTTTCAGTGTTTGATTTTGCAGCTTCGTCAACAAAGTCCTGTCGTGTCATCAATTGTTCGTGCTTTGCACCATACCAAGCGGTATCTTCTCGACCCTTCGCCCAAAACTTGACGCCGAGTTCACCTTCGGTCGTGCCACCGGGAGGTAGCAAAATGGAAGCGAAACCCAGTACGCCTAAAGATGCAGCCAAAACACCTGTTACAGTGTTAAACCCGTAGCGCAAAAATTGACGACGGTTAATGGAGGAAGATGCGCCCACATCTGAACTGTCTTCAGAAGATGGAGCAGGTTTGAGGTCGTATTCACGTGCCATATTCCATCACCACTTGTATTCCTTCCAATCCTTTTGATGTTCTGGAACAAACTTATTCATTCCATGCTTGACAATAATCGTGTCAGGCAAGACGAACTTAAGGTAAGCCATTCCCATTAAACAGAGGGTGACTAACATCATTGCAAGATGGTAGGAGAGTTGTTGTTGGTCCCAGCCCTGTGCAAGACCGTAAATCATTGAGAATACCCAATAGCATGACCAGAAAAGACCCCATGCAAAGAATATCATAATGAGATTGGATTCGCCAGATGGTGCCAGTGAAGCGCTGACAATCGTCCCGGATTCTGCAAGATTGAATACGCCATGATCGATGGCAGACTGCATTTGGTCTTCGGTCAATGAAGCGTCTTCAAGTGCAACACGTGCATCTTCAACACTTACCTTTCCACTGGCGACCTTGCGCAACAGGGTGGTGATTGTATCGTCCATCACTGGTCACCTCTTCGCATGAGTTTGTAGCGCAATCGCAATTGATTTGTTCGACCGGCGTATGAAGTTGAGAAACCATATCGAAGCATGAGGCCAGAAAATACAATCACTAAGATGACCGCTCCAAACCCAAGTAAACCAAGCCAATGGGCTCGAAGTTCAGCACCCATGTGCTCAAGATCAACGCCATGAGATTCAGGTTCAGGTGGGCTTACATTGCCATCCCCAGCAAACAGAGTCCTAGTTCCTAGTGCAGAAGTGGTATCACTTCCTTTTTGCAGAGAGAACAGCAATTGATTCCAATGGTCTTCTTCACCACCGCCGTTGTTGAGTTGGTCGCCGTTGACTGAGTTGCCAGTAATCCAGAAATTCACAGTTTCGTTGCCTGTTTCGGGTGCTTGCCACGTGAGTGTCCACATCCGTTCCGCCTCATCAGCGGTAGATTCAGTATGCGTGAGTGTCGTAACATCATCCTTCCAATTTTGTAAACCATCACCGGAAAGAACGCCAGCAGATGTGCGCATTGAAAATCCTGCAGTGTAGGTTCCAGTAGCGGCAGGCCCTCCGATGATTTGGAGTGTCAGAGTATATGATTCGCCGGCAATCCAGCCATATGGAACATCATCGAGGATGATTTGGACTGAATTATCCGCTGCGCCGTTGTGGCAAAGACATCCTTCTTTAGCGACATCGTCAATCGTTTCTCCAGCATTGTCCTGTGCACCTCCGACGCCTCCGTGGAGCGAAGAAGCAAAACCGGGAACAAAGAGTAAAATGGCAAGCGCGAGTACCACTCCTGAACGTATGGAAAATGTGCTCCCGCGCATAGCCTCACCTAAGTGATTCGACCCACTCGCAAGTGCTCCTTAAACATTCCCGGCAAAACCCATCAAAAATACCGACGCAGTGTGTCGTTTTACAAAAGTCAAAAAGGGTTCTTAAGCCATTTGCTGTTACACCTGAATTTTCATCGAATCTACGCCTAAAACAGAACTTTGAGAGCGAGACTTCTTGAATGACTGCTTAGAGCAGTGGATGATACTCCCATGGCCGCCCACTTTGAGAACACATACGAGTTGACATCAGAGCAACTTGAACAACTTGACCAAGCAGAAGACATGATGCTGCGAAACGATCTTGGCGCTGCGGAGCGATTACTTCTTTCCATGATAGAGGCCGATGCAGAATGCATTCCGGTACTTTCGAATCTGGGACATTTGTATGGCCGCCATCTCTCGGAATTTGAAACCGCCATTGAATATTATGACAAAGTGCTTGCACTTGAACCAGATAATGCTTGGGCGAGAGATGCCCGCCGACGATATTTGCGCTATGTATGACGAGTTTAAACACTGCCAAAGTTCATTGATGTTCGGCTCAAAGGCCCACCATGGAAGCGTCTCATATCCTCATCGCAGGTGTTGGGGGATTGGGTTGTTCTTGGGCGAAAGGCGCCCATGCACGATGCGAAGGTTTTGCTGACATGTGTTTGGTTGATGCCGACGACTCAAGTTTTGAAAACAGCGATTCCTCCCATATTCTGCGTTTAGGTCATGCGCTTGACTCGATGGGTTGTGCTGCATTGCCGCCTCTGGCAGAACAACGAATGCGTGGTTATTCAGCTCTAACTCGGACTGTGCTTGAGCCAGTCGAATTGGTACTTTTGTTAGTCGGCCTTGGTGGAGGGACTGGAACGGGTGCAGCACATGAGTTTGCGCGCCAAGCACGCCAATCTGGTGCGATAGTCGTGGCTATTGCTGCTTTACCTTTTGATGTTCAAGAAACCCGGGCGACCATTGCCGAAGAGGGCTTACACAGGCTCGAGAAAAATGCTCATGTGACGGTTAGACTTTCCTTGGAGCGCCTTGCTCGTCAAGCACGTGAACGTGGTACTGCATGGCAAATGGGTGCTGAGTGGGTTGAAGATTTAGTTGAAGGGTTGGTGCGGACTTTAATGCGTATGGGCCTCATAAATTTGGACCTCATGGATTTGAGGGCAATCGTCGAGAAAAAAGGTAAAGCGACCATGTTGGTTGGTATCGGTAAGCCAGATGACCCGGAGGGAATCCTCGAATCTGCAATGATGGCGCCGCTGGCTGAACTTGATGTGTCTGGCGCTCAAGGCTGTTTGATTCAAGTTGAAGGTGGAATCGGAATGACCATCGGTCAACTCGATGTAGTTGCCAATATGTTCACAGAGGCTTTGGACCCAAATGCTCAAGTTATCTTGGGAGCACGTGTAAGTGAGGACCTTGAAGATACAATTCGGGTTGTAACTCTTCTTTCCGGAATTCAACCCGAATCTTAGTCGTTCAATTCTATGACTTCGCCCCATTCGACACCGTCACCGATAGATGGGCCTACTTCACCATTCCATTGAACATCAATTTCATCGAGTGAAGCAGTGGTTTCTTCGGGTGTTCTTGAGTTTGCCAATGGTTCGGTTGAGGTCGTAGTCATTTCTGATTGAGAAGATGTTTGAGTTTTAGTTCGTGCGATTGAAACTGCAAAATCATGTTGGTTGATGACCTTAGCAAGTACGCTCCTTTGCATCCAAGTGATTGTCAAAAGCGCAATGATGTGTCCGGTAACCATCACATAGGTGATGTCATTGAAAGCAGTCGCTAACATTGCTACACTGCCTGCATATGCGTATCCAAATGCGAGACCCCAAGGGAGTGCATTTTCTGTTGAAAGAAACTTGAACTTAGCCCCTACTGACTGCGAGGTGATCGACCAGATGGCCATGAAGACTGTGAATATCATCAACAAGACTTCCTCGATGAATACTTCGATGGTTCCTGGAGACATCACCAGTTGTCGCCAAACTGTAAGTAAGTGCCAAGTTGCAAACACATGTGCAAAGAGAGTCCAACGTGAGGTGAATTGTTTGAGAGCTTTATCACGAAGAGCCATTTGTCGGAACTTCCAAGTCCAAGCAACGGTCAAACCGTACAGAGCGATGGCAAAGGCGAAGAATACAATGTTTGAGATGATGGCTTCCATAGCCTCAAATTTATTCTCATAGAGGAATTGAAATCCAATAATTCCAATTACTGAAAACATTGAAATCACGCTAATTTGAATGGCTATCATCAGATTCATATTTCCAGAGATACTTTCTTTTTCGGATAGTTTTTTGGCTGCAAGCGAAGATGCCCATGAACCGAAAGAACGGCCCTGTGCAACAGCCCAAAGCACGAACAGAGACCCCAGGCCAATTGGGAATGCTGATGGCAAATCACCGAAAGATTCCTGTCCAAATACCATCAGGATAAGCAAACCAAGTGCTCCCGAAACAGCCAAGGGAAATATGCAAATTTTGAAACTTGAAAACAATCGAGCGACCGGATTCGATTTTCCTTCTTTTTCCGATTGGTCTGCGAGGGTGATCCATGATTTGATGCGTTCGTGGCTGGAAAATATGGCGGTGAGTGCATAGCCACAGGAAAGGGAGATGAATCCAAGTGCAGCAATGTCGCCACCATCTCCGATATTTGCAATCGAATAGAAGAGAGTTGAAAGCAAGGTGATTAAAGCTAAATGAGGGAGCGTCTTTGGCGAAAGTAAGGTTCTCAGCAAGCCAAACAACGAAGTTTCGTTCGATGCTAAATCTAGCAAAATGTCGCTTTCATTGGTAGAATTTTCCACGACTCGAGACTCTTCCTCCATGGCCTATCCTCGCGTACCTATATTTTCATTCTATGCACGGATTTTACGGTCAAATGTATTGAAGGAGGAGTTCATCCTCTCTACGATGGCTAAGCGCTTGAGCAAGGCACTGCGCGGAAAACGCAGATGGGTGGGGATTGAATGTACTCCCCAATTCACCTCGCGTTCATCACTCGGCGGGCATCTTTCCAGTTTGTTTGAATCTATCGAACAATCTGCTACATTCCGTTTAATGGAATTTTATCCTGCTGACTCTGAAGTCGCTATTGCCACAGTTTCTTTCTTGGGTGGTTCTGAGCCGCGAGGCTTTGGAATTCTTGAAATCCCCCATCCTGCATATCAGGCGGTTCGACTTTTGATTGAATCTGAGGATTCCTTTTCGAATCACGCCGTTCACAGCCTAACCAGCAGCGGAAAAATCCGTTTGGTCCGTGAACGGTTGAATCTCCCCCGCCCAATTCGTAATCGTTGACACCATCACCTTCATGTGATTTCGCTTGCACGTGGTGTTATGGCTGGAGGCGGAGTTGCACCTGCAATGAAAATGAGTGATGTATTCATTCTTCTTGGAGTGACTTTTTTGGTAGGCGGGCTATTTATCCACGGATTAGTTTCACCAACTTCTCTCAATGCAGACACTGAACCATATTCGAATGGTGCAGCCCTGTTGAAAGGTGATACGATTGAATTCTCCGTTACAGCTGAAAATGATTCATCGGTAGATGTTGAAATCGTCAACGAAAATGGAAACGTGGTTTTAGCAGAATCATTTGTACTCACAAGTGACGATTCAAGATCAGTTGATTTCGAAGCAGATGAAAAAGGGTTCTTTTCCTATTCTGTAACATTCACTGAAGGGTCGGGCGAAATCGTTGTAGATGTGGACCGTAAATTACTCATAGACTTCATTATTTATCCACTTGGTATAATTTGCTTGATTTTTGGATTTTCAAAGAGAAAGGATGAAAAAATGAGCGAATCTATCGATGCAGTTTTAGAATCAAGCGACTAATTCTTGGCATAGTTTGTCCATCTAATGTCTTCTCCATCGTCGACAAGATGAGTCTTTTTCATATGGTCTAGAAGTGTGATTCGGCCATCGTTCTCGAGCCTTTCGAAAACCATTTTATCATTTCTATAGACTGGGCTTCCAAGAGCCTTCATTCCGTCACAAAAGGTCGTTGAATAGTGCGCCAATATCGACTTGGGTTTAACTTCATTGAGGCCGGACTTCCGCTCAAACCAAGAAGCCACTGCCGCTTGAATCACCTGTTGAAATTTGGGGAGTGTTATTTCGGAATTTAGTTCTTGAAGTGTTGCGATGGAATATCCCTCTTTTTGTAATTTGCGTGATGATATGTTGCAACCGATACCAAGGATCACCCGTGTGTATTTCCCTTGACTCAATCCTTCAACCAAAATGCCACCCACTTTGCGTAGATTGCCATCAATCAAAACGAGAACATCATTCGGCCATTTCAAAACCTGAGCGTCGGCAGTTTCAGTGAGTGCTGAGATTGCTTCAAACAAGGCCAACCCGCCTTGTAGTTGAAGTATGCCGGGGTTTGGAGTTACTGAACGCTCATGAATGACCCATGAACCGGCAAATGCCACATCTTCATGCGACCACACACGTCCACGACGCCCATGGCCCGCTAATTGCCGTCCTGCTTGCAAAAAATCTCCCTCCTTCTCATTTGAATTTAACAGCGAGGTATTGGTTGAATCAATTTCATCTTTGAGAACTTTAGAGTTGAGTTGGTACGGTCTCCAAATCCCAAGGACTTCCAAACATTCCCCATCATCAAATTTGTGCGTTGCCATGGTGCGAACTGCAAAACCATTACGAATACATAGTGTTCGTGCTGATTTCCCTTTCTCGTTTTGAGATATGAGGAGATATATCACGCCTTCTTCCGCGAGGATATTTGTGGCTAAAATGTGGTTTAAGAGACGAGTGACAAGGCCTTTGTCATCTGTGTCAAGGAGTGCTGCTTCTTCGAGGGGGCCAAGATGTTGCGAATGCATTTCCGGCACCAAGTAAGGAAGATTCCAAACAATTACATCGTGAGGTACATCTCCAGCCCATTGTTGAACCTCCCCATCCGTTTGAGGGCCAGGGCCTCCTTCACGAACATCGATTTTTATGTTATTGCCCTGTGCGGAATCCCTGCTACTGGCTACTGCATAGGGATTGATGTCACAGGCGGTGACGATGAATCCAAGTTGGGCAGCGAAAAGAGAAATGGCGCCAGAACCACAGCCGATTTCAAGCAATCGTTTACCATGTGGGTTTGGGAATTCGTGAATAACTTTTGCGAGGACGTTTGTGTCCTCTCTTGGAGGATAAACTGTTGGAGGTATGGTGAGATGGATGTGGCGGTTTTGTGGCGTGGCCCAAATGAGTTGTTTTGCGACACGGTTTAATCGCTCAATTTCTTGCTCGGCGTCATTTGACCCGAAGTATTCTTCGCCAGACATTTGGTTCGATTAGGGCCAACCTTTCGGAGTCTTTATGGCTATCCAATTACACCAAATCGTGCAACCCGAGCCTCAAACTGTGTTTCGCACCGCTTTTAGTTTGATGTAATACATTGACTACTCTACGATATCGTGCCAAATGCTGCTTGCGTAAGGTATAAGAACAGTTGCAAAGTCGGCCAAAAAGCCCAAGTTGCTATTTTGGGCCTGTAGCTCAGTCAGGTAGAGCGTCGGACTTTTAATCCGATGGTCGCGGGTTCGAACCCCGTCAGGCCCGCCTGAATGAGTT
>Ga0114997_10002397_pt1 | contig 15109 bp, 11 predicted proteins | sample ArcticOcean_MG_C_2_FD_87045 | JGI IMG/M metagenome (GOLD analysis project Ga0114997, IMG submission 87045) | Marine microbial communities from western Arctic Ocean - ArcticOcean_MG_CB4_136 | ecosystem: Environmental > Aquatic > Marine > Oceanic | place: Arctic Ocean: Canada Basin | collected... | reverse complement strand
GTGATTAGCTCAGTTGGGAGAGCATCTGCTTTACACGCAGAGGGTCGGCGGTTCGAACCCGTCATCACCCACCACTATTGTTAAAAAAAGACGGTCTACTTTGTAGGGCGTCTTTTTTTTGCCTAAAATAAAGTTGGGCAATAGTTGGGCAGAAGTTGGGCTTACGCAACAGTCTTGCTAGGGTTTTAATGCTGGGCGGATAAACGCTGCTTAAAGTATGGCCGTATGGTGCTGAACCCTGAAGATGCAGTGAATTATGGTGCCTGTCTATTTCATTGACTGACTTTGCCTGAGATGCTGACTGAGCGGCAATTATGATTCCATTAAAAGGTAATGGTCTTGAGCTAGCTTAAAGGCTCACTGAGCTTAACAAAAAGACGTAATGATTAGTGTTCTGTTTGAATTCCATCCTTCTGTTTGAGGCTGATAGTTAGTTAACTAAATTTGTACACACAACTGAATAGGTCTATTTATAGGTAACAAAATGAAAAAATTAGGCTTGGGCATTACTGGTGTTATTTTGCTTTTTTGTGTTCTTGTTTCATACAAAATTGTAAGTTATAACAATCACATGGCACAACTTCAGGCCTTTGAAAAATTCGAAACATTCGTTGAGGGGTTAGATGGGTATAGTGACTACATCCCCATTAATGGCCTTAAAATACCCATAGGTTGCTTCGAGTACATGTTGGACCATGGAGATAACTATGAACATTACTACGAGTCCTATACAGGCAATAAGGCTAATTATGAAGATGATGATTTCAGATCATTTATTGAGAACATTGGAAACTCTATGGGAAGTATAGTGCCTGTTAATGATGCACTTTATGCGTGGTTTCTTGAACGTACGATTAATTTATCCCCACGAATTGATCAATGCGATGAATACTGGCAGACGACCATACATTAGTAATGACGCCCAAAAATCTATGTAAAGAATACGCCCCACCTTGATAAACCTTGCTTAGGAACAGTCCTTGGCATGCACCTTGACTACCATGGAGAGCGTCGTACTTCGACGACTATTGGTGTGTATGGTATTTATCAAGGTTACGAAGAAGTGGAAGTAGTAGTGCCGAGTAAGAATGTATTTTTTTTCAGAAGCCGATGATAGGGCTGAACAGTTTTTAGTTGACGCTGGTTGGGATTTCAATCCAAATGAGGATTAAAACATTAACCCTTCTGATACTTTAAAACACTTACCACAAGGCCTAAAACCGAGCTGGTTTAATAGCTGTCCGTCAAACTTTAAATCTTCATTGAACTTAACTCGGAAGTAATGTTTTAATATTTTCTTTAACGGCTGTTTGTATTCGTTATGCCATATATACAAGGGATGGTCGGGCACTTTGGCTTCTTTAACAATATGAGTGCCATACCCTTTTGCCTTTATTAATTTAGAAGTATATTCGTCTTGGTTACGGAACGCTTCTGAACCCATCAACAAATCATCAATTAGACCTTCAATTGCATCTTGATCCAGATCCATAAAGGACTGATCTCCTGTATTTAAAGCAAAAACTGTCTTCAATGGATTTTTTAAGAAAAACTGTGCCTCTAATTTTACAAACACTCTTGTATCTTCGTTTTCAATCATGTCCCTATGATCTATACAAAATTTTCTAAATTTTTTTATTTCTACTGCCCCCCTCCCATTAATTTCAGCAGGAATTTGAATATTGAAATAATTGCTTGTGATCGACTCACACTGCCTATTAGCATGATATGATGGTGGTCTTCCTTCATAAACCATACTAGGATTAGGCTTAAACTTAACCTTTTTGTACATTCCAATAGCCGATTTAGGATCCTCGCATAATTTCTTATAAACGACGAGAAACCCCATTTCTTTTTCACTCAGAATTGATCCTAAATAACTTTTATAGAGATCAATAGAGTCAGACTTTGAAAATTTTCCGGAATCCCTTAAATAAGTTATAGAGCTTAGATTACCGCTTGTGATGAAAACTTCTTGGTTGCCATCTGCATAGGTTTCAGTGCCTTGCTCACTCGGTTTCCCATCCTTCCACTCAGCGACTAAGCTGCTGCCATTTCCATGGGTAAAGGTACCTTGTCCGTTACGCTTTCCATCCTTCCACTCACCGGCGTAGATACCTCCGTCTGCATAAGTATAGATACCTTGTCCATTCTTTTGACCATCCCTATACTCACCGACGTATTGGCGGGCATCTACACCGGTATGGATTCCATGCCCGTTCTTTTGGCCGTCCTTCCACTCACCGACGTATTTAGTGCCACTTGCATAGGTTAAGGTGCCTTGCCCACTAAACTTTCCATCTTTTAACTCACCAACATAAATGTCTCCATTATTACCAGTCCAGATTCCTTGTCCGCTCTTTTGGTTATTCTTCCACTCACCAACGCAGCTGCTGCCATATACAAAGGTATAGGTTCCTTTCCCATGCTTTTTATCATTCTTCCATCCACCCTCATCATCCATTGTTTCCTCCTAGCCCATTACATTTGTCTAGTCATCCCATATTGCTTGAATTACGTTATCATAAATCATGCAGTAGTTAGAAGAGGATAGGGCGACAGTTACAAAGCATTTTTTTGAGAGCTAGGGTTCTAATTCAATAATTACGCCTACAAAAATTTATAATGGCCATATTAATGAAAACTAAAGTTTAGGTAGACAATGTATGAACACAGAACAAACTAGTTTACCAAATCGCCAAGAAATTGAATCGATGTTGGCATTTATTTCTAAGTTCAATGCTGATGTCTTTCAACCAATTTTGGGAGGAGATAGGTCTTACCCCGCATACCACCCTATTATGTATTAACTTCAAGAGGATATTAGAAAGCCATGCTGAATCGGTAATAGGAGCGCTTATGGTGAACTATCCCAAGAAGACCTTAAAATAGCAGACTTAAGCAATTAAGTAGATTTTTTAGTCGCTACCTTAGGGCGAACCAAATGTTCTCACATGGTCAGGCCTATGCCACAAAAGAATGGCACGTAATGATGGTTCTGATTAGGTTAAAGAGACTATTTGAAGATTTATAAGGCGCTTTAATGGTTGTTGTCACCAAATTGAAAGATTCTCTAGATTAATTTTGCTGCCTTTCCTGATTTATGTTAAACCGTAATAGGCAACTTGCAGTGGGTGGTTGAAGAATGTTTTTACAAGGAGAATAAAAAAGATGGTGAAACCATATAAATTATTTGACATATCAGACACCTTTGACGAAGACTATGATGAGTTGACAACTTGTTTTGATCAAATAAGGGGTAAACTAGTAACAACTATTAATTCCACATGGACTAAAGAACGAAAAGAAAAAGCGTTTATCGCTCTTGATAAAGGAAAAGCAATATTAGAATCACAAGATCATCTGGATAGATATTTATTTTCATATGGTAAAATGCATCAAGCTAAATTAAATCAAGCTTTCAGTACTATTAAGGTCTTAACCTCCATAAAAAGTAATGAAGTAGGCCAAGCACCTCCTATTTACGTTAATGATGCGTCAGGTGCCCAATGTGGCATATTGAATTTGCATTCTAGTATTAAGCAGTTTTGGGGCCGGATTAGCGTTCAGAAGCTGCAAGATATGCAAGAGTCACTATTCTTGAACCATCACGAGGAAGGGATCACAGTCTGCCGTAATTTACCTAACAAGGTGATGCATGTTGCCTGGTTGAATGGTGCTCAAGATGAAAAGGATAGCTTTGTTGAAAAGTTTGGTAAAGAAGATTTGTTCTTTAGCGCACCAGCCACTGTATTACACGATATACAATTAATAGACTATGGTTGTGGCCAGGGTATTGGTTCTATTGTCTTTTGTGACTATTTAACTAATAGCACAGATAGTGAAATAGTCAACATAAGTAATATTAAGTTAGTAGAGCCATCAGAAATTGCATTAAATCAAGCAAAAAATTATTTGATTGAATATTTTTCTGATCCTACTATTCAATTGATAAATAAAACAATAGAACAACTAGATACTAGCGACTTAGCAACAGACGAACAGTCTGTAAAATTTCATATTTTTTCTAATATATTAGATATAGAATATTTTAACTTAGCTAATCTATTTCAAGTTATTAAAAAATCCCAAAGGGGTCAGAATTATTTTATTTGTGTAAGTCCAGATTACCCAGCAGCAAATCGCCGTTTAGATGATTTTATAAACTACTTTAAAAATAATACGGATTGCTTTGTAATTTCAGAGAGGAAATGTCAAATTAAAAATTCAAAAAATCCGTCTAAACCATGGATGGTTTATGAAAAAATATTTAAAGTTAATTTTTAGGTTGCACTATGGATTTATTCAGTGAAATTGAAAAAAATATAAATAAACTGCCATTTAATTTGCCAGAGTTAGATGGTTATTACTTAAGGTGGGACGAAAAATTGAATGGTCATATCATTGATGTGCCCAATGGAAAATTATTTTATTCAGAACATTATTTTGACATAAAGGTTAGTGACAGAAGTGTTGAATATTTTTTGGAAAATGACACGAACGACTGGAAGAAAGTTAGTACATGGAGAGACTTTGAAAAAGAAGAACTGTTAAATATAAAATTCAAAAACATTAATTGGCGACATGACAAGCTGAATATGTACGGAAAAACTGTTTATTTACCGCGCTATTCGGCTTGGTACGGCGACAGTGATAAGCCATACACATACTCTGGACTGACACTTCAACCTAATTCTTGGAACAAAGGTTTACTTTATATTAAAAATAAAATAGAAGAAATTGCTGCTGTAAAATTCAATAGCGTTTTAATGAACTGGTATCGTGATGGAGAAGACTATCTAGGTTGGCATGCAGATGCAGAAAAGGAGCTAGGTAAAAATCCAGTAATTGGGTCTGTAAATTTTGGTGAAACACGTAGGTTTATACTGCGCAGAAACGATGACAATGCACAAAAAATTGAACTACCTTTGAAACATGGCACGCTACTCATAATGAGCGGAGAATTACAGCATTTTTGGCAACACTCTGTTCCAAAACAAAAAAAAGTAAAAAAAAATAGGTTTAATTTAACGTTTAGGGTTATCAACCATTAAATATACTGAAGGTTAATATAAAGAAATTTGGCAGCATGGTGCTCCAAGATGGCATCCAAGAAACCGAGGACCAGTTTTAACTGAGCAACACACTAGGTTTTTTGCTAAGTTGTAGATGATGCGAAAACGTAAAAGTCATGGTCTATCACGGGGGCAATCAATTATGTAAGCTTTCGAACTATCAAAAGATGACACGTAACAATTTAAAACAACATTATCAGAAAATTTCTTAGGTATTTTTAGTGTAGTCTTTACTCATTCATATCGTTATCGATGAGTTTGATTCATTTATTTAAACACGCATTCGCGGAAGCAAATTTCCATGGGGCGTTTATACGTAATTTAGTAGTACGAGAAAAGGAAATGGAAATGGAAGAGGAATCTAAATCTGAGCTATTTGCACCAATGTTAGAAGGGCTTGTTAAGGATATTGGCGCTCCACTCATGACAGAAATTTTCATAGTTGTGCTCTTTTTAACCTTTGCAAGTGCTTGCTGGAATAAGTTCAAGGGTAAACAGAGAAGTTTTACCCAATATGCCCCAACATTATTAACATCGTTGGGCATACTTGGTACTTTCTTTGGTATTGTGGCTGGGTTACTAGGCTTTGATACAGATCACATAGATGAAAGCATAGGAAGCCTGTTAGAAGGAATGAAAACAGCTTTTATGACCAGTTTGGTTGGTATCGCTTTGTCTATCTTGTACAAAGGCTTAGCTAGCTTGGGAATCCTTTCCCCCAAAGACGATAATTTAATAGGTGAGGATCAGGTTGGTGTCGACGACCTCTACCAGGTAATGAAGCAACAGGTTTCTGGCATCGAATCACTGCAACAAGCGATTGGGGGGGATGGCGACTCTAGCCTCACAAGTCAGTTAAAAATGTTTCGCGGGGATGTAAATGACAATCATAAGTTTGTGTTACAAAGCGACAGCAAGCGACACGAGGAATTGGCATCAGCTATTTCTTTGCAGATAAACTCGTTTAAGAGTTTTGAAGAAAAGTTATGGGTCAAGTTACAAGATTTTGCAGATATGCTCTCAAAATCAGCAACTGAAACGGTCATTGAAGCGCTAAAGCAGGTTATCACCGACTTCAACACCAACCTGACTGAACAATTTGGGGAAAACTTTAAGCAACTTAATAAAGCCTGTAAAGAGTTAGTCACCTGGCAGGATCAATACAAAGTCCAACTTGGAGATATGACGATAAAGTATGGCCTTGGTGTGGAATCCATTGGCCTTGTATCCAATGCTGTTGGTGATATTACCAAACACACGGCTGCCATCCCGGTACATATGGAACAGCTGAAGGAAATTACGGAGATCAATCAACATCAGATTAAGGAGTTAGAGCGGCACCTGGAGGCATTTAAGGATATCCGTGACAAAGCAGTTGACGCTGTACCTGAGATCAGATCTCAGATAGATGACACATTGGAAGGTGTTAAAGCTGCCGCTGACGAACTAGCGAAAGGTATCAAGGAAAGCAGTGACACTATGGGAAATGCCATGGTTCAGGGTGCTCAAGACACATTGGAAGGTGTTAAAGCTGCCGCTGACGAACTAGCGAAAGGTATCAAAGAAAGCAGTGACACTATGGGAAGTGCCATTGTTCAGGGTGCTCAAGACACATTGCAAGGAGTGAAAGTCGCCACTGATGAACTAGCGAAAGGTATCAAGGAAAGCAGTGACACTATGGGGAATGCGATTGTGAAAGGAGCTCAAGAGTTCGTTGATAATTCTGGCAAGGTTAATGGTGCGTTGCAAGCATCTTCTGATGTAATGTTGGAAAACAGCGAAAAGTCTCGCGTGCTGTATGCCAATCTAGCAGAGGAAATGAATGCAAACGCTCGGAGCCTATCATCACACATGCAGGAGGAAGCTATAAAGATTACTGAAGAATACAGTATAGCTGGCAAGCAACTGCTAGAGGAACTTAATGCTAGCAAGACTAGTTTTCATAGTGGCTTAGAGACTATGCGTGAACAACTAAACGTCACATTAGAATCAATGGTCACCCGCCAAACTGAAGAAGCAAACAAAATATTCAATGGGTTATCTAGCCAAATTGAAAACTCCCTTGCCAGCACTGGTGATGCTGTAGATAAAAAAGTTCAGATGATTGATAAAGCATTAGTGCACGAGATTGAAAACGTGATGAATGAGATGGGCGGCGCTCTCGCCAGCATTTCTAAGCAATTTACTAAAGATTATACCCAGTTGGTAAATGCCATGCAGATAATAGTAAAAAAAGGTAATGACTGATGCAACATTTATTTAATTCTCGATCTGAGGAGCAAGATGATAGTCACTGGCTATCAGTCTCTGATCTGATGGCTGGGCTAATGGTTGTTTTTTTATTTATTGCCATTGCGCTAATGCGCAGTGCTATGATCGAGCGGAATCAAATTAAAGAAGTGGCCGTCGCCTACCAAGAAAATCAGGTTGCTATATACGAAGCATTAATGAGTACTTTTTCAGAAGACCTGCAGGGCTGGGATGCTCAAATCGATAAAGACACCTTAACATTTGTTTTTAGTTCTCCTGAAGTGCTATTTAAAACTAGTAAAAAAGAACTTAGTATTGAGTATATGAAGCTATTACAGAATTTTTTCCCTCGTTATTTGATGACATTAGGTCCGTTCAAAGAATCAATCACTGAGGTTCGTATAGAAGGTCACACCAGTAGCGTCTGGAACAAATACGTTAACGATACTGAGTCCTACTTTAAAAATATGGAGTTGTCACAGGGCCGTACTCGCAGCGTATTGGAATATGTCTACCGTCTGAACACCGTTGCCAGTGAACGGAATTGGATTAAAAAACATGTAGCTGCTGTGGGGTTTTCGTCTGCAAAACTCATCAAGGATATCAATGGCAAAGAGGATCGTAAACGTTCTAGGCGTGTGACCTTTCGTGTGATTACAAACGCTGATATAAGAATCAAACAGATTCTTGGATCAGATTAGTGAAAATTGACATAAACTTCGATGCTCTTAAGAGCGCTGCTCGTTTAATGACGGATGGTAAGTCTGACTTCAAATATAAGGCCAGTGATAATGCTGACTTTGAAACAGAAAAAACAGTATTCATTAGAGATATCGAAATCAAAGACGTCCACTCTTCTGGGGGATTACTTGAGGTCAATGGAAGTCAAATACTCCTTTATATTGAAGATGAATTATTTCATCCGTTAGAAGACGTTTTAAAGACACCAGGAATTGGTAAAAAGTATCACGTTGCTGACTGTAAAGCACTGAAACAAATGCGCAGAAATAATCGGTTTGAGCGATATAGTGCAACTAACAATGTATCAGGAGTATTTCCAATATCCGGTAGGAAGTCACGTCACGGGTCTGAAGTTATCAAGGGTGAAGCCAAACTAAACGTCTGTAAATCTTGTTTAGAGCACCTCAACTATAAGGGTTACAAGAATAAGGGGTACAAGAATAACGGGGAAGTCTTTAAAAACTTTAGCCTTGATGAATTCTTTGCGCACTACTCAACACTATTTCAATCTTTTCCCAAAAGCATTGCTGATAAAAGTGGTGGTTACACTGATGACTGGAATCAGATATCAAAAGATTATAGGCAGCAGAAAATCTTTAAATGTGAGGCGTGCAGTGTTGACCTGTCTAGCCACAAAAATTTGCTGCACACACATCACAAAAACGGTATCAAACGGGATAATGTGGTTAATAATTTGCGGGCACTTTGTTTAGATTGTCACCGTAAAGAAACATCTCACCAACACATGCGTGTGCGCAGTATTGAAGTGCATACCATTAACCAACTCAGGCGAGAGCAAACGTTATTAGAAAGTGGCAACTGGAAGGATGCGCTTAAATATGCTGATACGGCCTATCACGGCCTTTTGGCTTTGTACCATGCTAATAAAATGCCCGTGCCAGAGATTGGTTATGATGTTACGGACGCGAGTAAAGCAGTTGTCGCAACTGCAGAACTGGCTTGGCCCAATGTTAAAAAAGCAATTGTTCACTTAGTCGCTGATTTTGATCGTCTAAAAAAAGAAGGATGGCAGGTGCAAATGTTGGGTGACGCTCTCGACGAGGTTAACAGTGCAACATGACAACAAGGAGTAATTGTGGACGGTGTAGAAATTGCCATAACATCTCATTTTTTGATGAGTTTTGCAGACATTCCAAAAAAAAAGCAAAAACTGGTTCAGGCTTTTTTGGAGAAATTTAGGAAGAATCCTAAGTCTTCTGGCATCAATTACGAAAAGATCAAATCGGCTAAAGTAAAAACGTATCGCTCAGTACGTATCGATCAGGATTATCGGGGTATTATACAGAAACCAGATTGTGGAAACGTGTATCTTTTGCTTTTTGTGGGCAAGCATGACGACGCTTATGACTGGGCAAACAACCAAACTTGCGCAATTAATGAGAAAACTGGCGGCATACAAATATCTGGATCTAATAACTCACCAAATATCGCTGATAAAGTGGATTATGGTAATGCGGCTCTCTCAATTAACAATAAACTCATTAAAAGTAGGTTAGCCCATGAACCATCCCATACCTCCATTATAGCTGCAAAAACTCAACCATTATTTCAATTGTCGGATGATCAGCTTATTAGACTTGGTCTGCCTCTTGAGTTGTTAGCAATCGTCCGTAACGTATGTACCGATTCTGGTCTAGAAGCAATTGAATCAAAACTTCCTGTATCTGTTTATGAAGCCCTTTATCAGATCGCTGCAGGTGATAGCTGGGAAGATATTGAAGCAGAGTATGTTACACATCAGGAAAATAAAGTGGATACCACAGATTTTGTCACGGCATTAAGGCACCCAGAATCACAACGACTTTTCCACGTTTTAGATGATGAGTTTGAACTCAAAAAAATGCTTGAGGCACCACTAGAACATTGGCGAGTATTTTTGCATCCATCACAGGAAAAACTTGTCAATCGACATTGGAATGGCCCAGTCTGTGTGTTAGGGGGGGCAGGAACAGGCAAGACTGTAGTTGCGATGCATCGCGCCAAGTGGCTTGCGGGTAATATTCCAGAAACGAATAAAAAACGAATTCTATTCACGACTTTTTCTGCTGCTCTAGCTATGGATATCCAGAATAATTTATGCAAAATATGTACTACAAAAGAGTTGGAGCGTATAGAAGTCAAACATATAAATCAATGGGTAAGTGATTTCTTAAAGAACAGTTTTTATGCCCACACTATTATTGAAGCAAATCACAATGAGCTATACAAAATAATTTGGGCGCAGGCGCTGCGCTTAAAAGATTCAACAATAAAGCAACCAGACTCTTTCTATCGAGAGGAGTGGGATCGTATAATCGTGCCAAACCAGATATATAAGCAAATGAGTTACTTATCAATTTCTCGTGAAGGACGAGGTGTTGCGCTTACTAGAATGCAGCGCTCATTAATCTGGCCAGTATTTGAAGAATTACGCGCTGAGATGACCCGTAGGTGTATTAGTACATTCGAAGATGCAGCGTTAGATGCAATTAATGAAATTAAGTCTGCGAATCATAATCTAGCATATAGCTCTGCTATTATTGACGAGGGGCAAGATATGGGGCCTGAGGCTTTGGCACTTATTCGGCAAATAGTCCCCGAGCAAGCAAATGATCTGTTTATTGTTGGAGATGGGCATCAACGGATCTATCGTCAAAAAACAACTATGTCCTCCTGTGGTATTAAGGTCGTTGGACGGAGCCACAAACTTAAGATCAACTACAGGACTACAGAACAGACCCAAAAGTTTGCTATGTCCGTTCTAGAGAATACATTAATAGATGATTTGGATGGGAAGCTAGAACCCAGTGGTGATTGCGTCTCCTTGATTCAGGGCCCCAAACCTATCATTAAGCGATATAACAGTTTAATTGAGGAAGCAGATGGAGTCTCAAGCCAAATAGCCCAGTTAATAGGTGATGGTGTTAAAAGTGAAGACATATGCATCGTTGCTCGAAACAAAAAACAACTTGACCAGCTAAGCAAGATAATGACGAAAGAAGGAATGACAACTACTACAGTTGGTCAGGCTAATAATTTAAGTACTGATGATGTTCGTCTGGCAACCATGAGCCGAGTGAAAGGCTTAGAATTCCACTATGTATTTATTACTTCTGTAAACGAAGGTTTAGTTCCACTTGACTATGCAACTTCTGGAACTGAAGATCCCGTGGAGTTAAGGCTACGTAGTTTGAATGAGAGGGCTTTGTTTCACGTGGCTTGCACAAGAGCGGTAAAGCAGTTATATGTGAGTTCATCAGGCGAGATCAGTTCTTACTTGGTAGGTTATGACTGATCTTTGTATTTAGTTCACATTCCGCCTACTGACCTGAACGACACTTTGTCATCCTCATTCCATTGAGTGCGCAGGTGATTTGGTGTTAAGACAAGGCTATAAGCCTTCACAATGGTTATTAAATTTGTCAGGTATTCACAATGGAATTGTGGATCTGGTGGTAGCCAAGATGTTGGACCCATACGCGCAACTTCTCCCTTTATTTCAAGATATCTCTACTCACGACGCCAAGTTATTGTTTGAGGATACCGAATTATCAAATGGAAGGGCGGCGCTCACAGCGTATGCAAAATTGCAATTTACAGAAATGACTGACTATGAGCGTGAGGCTCTCATGCAAGGACTGCTAAAGTATTGTGAACTAGACACTCTTGCGATGGTTATGATTTATGAGGCTTGGCGGGGGTGGCGCTAGTATGGCTAATGGCCAGATTAAGCTGCCATTGGAACTTGGGTGCTGAAAGTTTGGAGGTAGTGCGTTCTTGATAGAATTTAACTGATCTCATTACAGTAAAGATATACGAATTTTCCCTATAGTAATTTATAGCCGACTGTGGGATTGTGTGTAAACCTGATAGAAGATATATGTCGTTTTGACCTGTTCTTAAATGCGCAGATATAATGGATAGATATGGATATTGATGTAAATGATACGCAAAACTAAAGGTCCGGTTAATAGGGTAGGTAGGTCTTACCTAAATAAGGCTAATAAATTTCTTAGTGAACGTACTGAGCAGTTTTTAACTACGCTAGAGCGTCTGAGTGATCGGCATATTTGCATAGGGATTACAGGACTAAGCCAAAGTGGTAAGTCTGCATTTGTAACGAGTTTGATTGACCAGCTTGTTAATTATAAAACGAGTTCACTTTCAGGCTTTTCTCCAGTGTTGGAAAAAAGGCTAATCGGAGTTAAATTGTTGCCGTTACGCAACAAAAACATAGGCAACTTTCCGTATCAAGATTCTATTGCAGGACTTAAGCAGCAACAGCCTAAGTGGCCTTGCTCAACCACTGATATTAGTGGTTGTGTAATTGAATTAAAGCTTCAGAAAGCTAAGTCATCATTGAACCCATTTAGCAAAGAAAGTTTTTCTTTATTTATTGAAGTACGAGATTATCCTGGCGAGTGGTTGCTAGATCTTCCATTGCGCGATATGAGCTATGCTAGGTGGTGTGGGCAGTGTAGTGCTCATTTCAACAGGGAACCCCGGAAGCAAATTTTAGGTGATCTGTTACCAGATTTGCAAAATATCGACCCGATGACTCCTCTAGACGTTGCGGTTTTAGAAGACCTTAAAAAACGATTTGTTGGTTTTTTGGAGCACTGTAAGGTGGGTGAGCACCCACTGAGCCTTATACAACCTGGCCGTTTTTTAATGCCAGGCCAGATTGAAGATGAAACATTGTTGTGTTTTGTGCCATTACTCAAGATAGGAAGCTTCACAGATGGCCAGTTAGAGGCCGCTCCTGCAAATAGTTATTTTAAAGTCTGTGAACAACGCTATAAGGCCTACATTAAAGAATTAGTAGAGCCATTCTATAAAGACTTTTTTAGCGGTATTGATCGACAGATTGTGCTGGTCGATGTTGTTACTGCTTTGAACTCCGGTGCATTATATGTTGACGATATGAGCCAAGCACTGAGCAATATTTCTGACAGTTTTTCTTATGGGCCGAAAAATCGAATATTTCAGTTGTTTACACCGAAAATAGATAGGGTTGTATTTGCAGCAACCAAGGCTGACCAGATCGTATCTGGAGATCATTCGTCTCTAGTTGAGTTACTTGAATCGCTAGTTGACCATGCTTATAAAACGGCTCAATACGAGGGTGTACCTCCAACAGCGTTAGCTGTCTCAGGAGTACGTTCATCGACAGAAATTGAACATGATGGAGAGGCTGCATTATCTGGGTTTGATGCTAATGGCGCCTCTATTGGTTACATCCACCCACCCATACCTTCCTTTATTTCAAAAAACACTCAGCGTCAAGAGTTTGAGGATTGGAAAATTCCTAAATTTAATCCGCCCAATGTGGCCAATGACAACCAAGCTGTTCCTCATATACGTATAGATAGTGTCTTACAAACTTTAGTGGGAGATAAATGTTCATGAAAGAAGCTAAAGTAAATACTGCTAATCGTAAAAGGTCTGGACGCCAATTTGAGATAGAGGATGGTGCAGAAAGTAGCCAAAAGGTTAGAGCAGGTAAAGACTTTAAGCCCAATCAAACAGAAGAGCAGGACAGCACGCCCCAGTCAATTGTTATGGGAGAGCGGTTGCCTAACCTCATAGATTACTCTTACCTAAAGCTTGAATCCATGCCCATTAGAGGCTTAAAACTACTGGGCTGTAGTGCAGGCCTACTAATACTTAGCCTTATTATCTGGGATGTCTACGATACTATTGCTGCAGCCATGTCTTTCCACTGGTTGGCAGCGTTTGGTCTTCTGGTGCTGGCACTATTGGTGGTTGTATTAGGACTTATAACTTTTTACAAATATCGGAAGGACAGACGCAAACAAAATGCATATAAAACTATCAGGAAGTTGGCAGAGCGCTGCACTTCGGCTTCACTTAATGCAGCTGAAGAACGTTTAATAGAGGAACTTAAATTGTTTTATGTGGGCAAGCCTCAAAAGATGATGTTGGATCAATGTTTGTCTTCTTTGCCCGACTATGCGTTGGGTCATGAAGTGATTACACATATAAATGACGTATTTCTTAAACCACTAGATACTGAAGCATTAAATAGAGTGAGTCGCTTTAGTTATCAGACAGGGCTAACTGTGGCTCTAAGCCCTTGGGTTGCCGTAGATATGGTTTTGTCTCTATGGCGTAGTATTAAAATGATTGATGAAATTGGCCAGGTGTATGGCATAAGGCCGTCTATGCTCAATAGACTTTCAATGCTTAAAAGCATCGTTGGCCACTTGGCACTTACAGGAGCTGGCGAATTGGCAGCAGATCATATTTTAGATGAAGTAGGGGGGGCATCCCTAGCGAGTATTTTTAGCGTTAGGCTCTCTCAAGGGCTAGGGGTTGGGCTGTACCTTGCCAAAATAGGGCTTGCCACCATTGCGGTATCTCGGCCAATGGAATTTATCGAAAATAAGCCTGAGCTGAAGTCACTTGCAAAGGTATTGATTGAGCAATTTAAAAGCCAGTTCAAACTAAAAAAATAATATGAAAAGAGATAAACGTGATTAATCCACACGGGCTTTAACCCGTGGGCATGTGCATTAACTAAACAATCTGTGTGTATTCTGTGTGCATTTGATGAGCACCATTACAGTCAAGGAGAAAAGTATGAGCATTGTTAGGCCGGATGATCCGGAGTTAAAATCATTCTCTGCTTGACGCGCATGATCACTATGGGTTTGATGCGCTGGCAGATCAGGAAGCCCTCCGAAAGTTGGGTCAACAGTATCGCAATCTTTATTATTCGCTGGTAGTTGGGCGTATTATGAAGAAGGTTTGCCCAACTATTAAGCGGTAAGATTGTTGGGCGAACTGTAGTGTAAGTGGTTGTATTGTAACGACCCTCAACGTGTGGATTACCACGCAAAAAAGGGTTATTTTTAATACTATAGCTATATTTATCAATGACTTAGTTATTTCAGGGAATCTTCTTTACACGCAGAGGGTCGGCGGTTCGAACCCGTCATCACCCACCACTATTGTTAAAAAAAGACGGTCTACTTTGTAGGGCGTCTTTTTTTTGCCCTTGCGATTACCCAATTGCGTGT
>Ga0114997_10002394_pt1 | contig 15123 bp, 14 predicted proteins | sample ArcticOcean_MG_C_2_FD_87045 | JGI IMG/M metagenome (GOLD analysis project Ga0114997, IMG submission 87045) | Marine microbial communities from western Arctic Ocean - ArcticOcean_MG_CB4_136 | ecosystem: Environmental > Aquatic > Marine > Oceanic | place: Arctic Ocean: Canada Basin | collected... | reverse complement strand
GAAAGTCCGGGCTCCATAGAGCAGAGTGATGGCTAACAGCCATACGCCGCGAGGTGAGGAATAGGGCCACAGAGACGAGCGTATTTAGTTACGGTGAAACGCGGTAACCTCCACTCGGAGCAAGGCCAAATAGGGTAGCATTGACACTGCTCGTGTTGCTACCGGGTAGGCTGCTTGAGCGATCGAGTAATCGGTCGCCTAGAGGAATGACTGTCCACGACAGAACCCGGCTTATCGGTCAACTTACCATAATCTAACTCACTGAAGAATAAAGAAAAAGTATAAAAAAGTGCTTGCAAAGCATTTTTTTATTGCCTATAGTGTTCCTGTAAGGGAAAAAGTGGTAATTTGTGGGAAATTATTTAACGAAACTAAGGGCGTTCAGTAATTCCCCATCTTTTTAGGTGGATACTATGTATAGAGGTGCAACAATTCTGAATTTAGACGGCAAAAACAGATTCGCTGTACCAACTAAATATAGAGAGCATTTACTAATAGAGTCAAATGGTGCAATGGTTTTCACCGCACACCCGCATGGCTGCATTCTTCTTTACCCCAAGGAAGCCTGGACACCAATTCAATCAAAAATAATGCAACTCTCAAGTTTTGATAAAAAATCTAGCGGGCTTCAGCGTTTGCTTGTCGGTTATGCAGAAGACAGTATGTTAGACGGAGCTGGACGACTTTTAATTTCACAGGCATTACGTGACTTTGCAGATATTCAAAAAACAATTATGTTTATTGGTCAGGGAACACATTTTGAAATATGGAATCAGGAACTGTGGAACCAAGAAATAAGTAAAATTAGTGCAAACGACGATGGTGACTTACCAGATGAGCTTGGAGGTTTTGCATTATGACAAATAACCGAATACAACACATTCCAGTTTTATTGACAGAGGCCATTATTGGGCTGTCAATTAAGAAAAATGGTATTTACTTTGACTGTACATTTGGTAGGGGTGGTCATTCAAGAGAGATTCTAAAAAACCTTGGCCCTAATGGCCGATTAATATCTATGGATAAGGATCAGGCTGCAATCGAGTCAGCACAAGAGATTAATGATAAAAGGTTTGAAATTATAAATTCAAGCTTTTCCCAAATGGGAACATTTCTAAAAAAAAAAATATTCAAAAACTTGATGGGATATTAATGGACCTAGGAGTATCTTCACCACAGCTAGATGAACCAAGCAGAGGGTTTAGCTTTAGGTCTGATGCTGCTCTAGATATGAGGATGGATCAATCTCAATCATTAACAGCAGCAGACATAGTTAACTCATATGAAGAGAAAGAGCTAGTAGAGCTTCTTTTTTCTTATGGAGAAGAAAAATTTTCAAAAAGAATTGTGCGTTCAGTATTGATTCACAGGGAAAGTATGGGTCCAATAACAAGAACTCATGAGCTTGCGAAAATTATTAACCAAGCAGTCCCAAAAAGAGAGCCAGGAAAAGATCCTGCAACGAGAACCTTTCAAGCGCTAAGGATAAAAGTAAATGAGGAGATTGAGGAGGTTGAAAAAGCATTACCTATTGCATTTGATTTTCTAAATCCTAAGGGGAGATTAGTTGTTATCAGCTTCCATTCTCTAGAAGACAGAATTGTGAAAAATTTTACAAAATTTAAAATGGAAACAGATGTAATTCCAAAATATATTCCAATAAGAGCAAGTGAAATTAAATTATCTTCAGTTAAAAGGATTGGAAAGCTGATTAGGCCTTCAAAAGAAGAAATAAAATTAAATCCAAGATCTCGAAGCGCTAAGTTAAGAATTATTGAAAAGGTATCTGACTAGATATGAGATTAAATTTAATCCTTTATATTGTTTTAATTTTTTTCGCTATTGCTACAGTGAATTCTGAACATCAATATAGAAATAATTATTCTCGATTAGATATTGAGAAGAAAACAACGTCAGAGCTCCGTGATAAAAAAACAAAGCTAGAAATTGAAGAGTCTGATAAGTCTGGCAATCAGAGAATACAAACAATAGCTTCAGAAAAATTAAAGATGTATACCCCCAATAAAAAAGAAGTCAAAGTTGTTAGATAAAAAAAATAAAAAATGATTAATACAAGAAAAAAACAGCCAGAATTTTTTGAGCTATCAAAGCTAAGGCGTCGTTTCGTTTTAATAATGCTCCTATCACTATTCATTGCATTATTTTCAAGAGCAATTTATTTACAAGGAATCAACAAGGACTTCTATCAAAAAGAAGCTGAAAATAGAAGTGATCGAACAGTTAAATTGCATGCTTATCGAGGAAAAATAATTGATAGAAATGATAATGTATTTGCAGTAAGTACACCTATCCAGGAGATAACAGTAAATCCAAGCGTATTAGTGGCGTCAGCAAAACAAAAAAATAAGTTAGCAAGGCTTTTATCATTAAGTCGAAAGGAACTAGAAAAAAAGTTACAAAAAAATAATAAATTTGTTTATTTAAACAGGCAATTATCCCCAGAAAAAGCAGCCCAAATTATGGCACTTAAAATTATTGGAGTCTTATCCAATAAAAAATATAAAAGATTTTACCCTGCAAAGGAGGTCGCAGCACATTTGGTCGGCTTTACAGGGATAGATGGAGATGGCTTAGAGGGTGTTGAATACTTTTCAAATAAATTATTAGCAGGAGAACCTGGGTATAAAAAAATATTAAAGGCAGAAGACGGCAGAATTGTTGATGACCTTCAGGACGTTAAAATTCCACGAGATGGACAGGACATTCAATTATCAATTGATAAAAGACTTCAATATACTGCCTATAGAGCGTTAGAAAGAGCTGTTGAAAAACATGCAGCGATGTCTGGATCAGCAATATTACTTGATGCAAAAACTGGCGAAATATTAGCGATGACAAATTATCCATCCTATAACCCCAATACAAAAGGAAAATCAATAGATTTTATAAGGAATAGAGTAGTTACAGACACCTTTGAACCAGGGTCAACGATAAAGCCAATTTCTGTTAGTGCAGCACTAGAAAGTAAGTCAATAAAGCCCAATAGTATTATTGATACATCTGCAGATTATTATAAAGTAGGAACAAGTCGTGTAAAAGATACTCATAAATATGGAAAAATATCAGTTAAAGAGGTTATTCAAAAGTCCTCCAATATTGGGGCTATTATTATTGGAGAAAAAGTAGAGCCTAAATATTTGTGGAATACATTGAATGACTTTGGTATTGGACAAAAAACAGGGATTAGTTTTCCTGGTGAGGTAGGTGGGAAATTAACGCATTACAAGAATTGGAGAAAAACAGATCACCAAAGTGCAACATTTGGTTATGGCATGAGTACGAGCCTAATCCAACTTGCCCATTCATATACTGTCTTTGCAAATCAAGGCAACATTAAGAGTGTATCCCTTCTTAAGACAAAAGATCCCACTTTAGGAAGAAGAGTAATTTCAAAAAAAACCAGTGACGAAATGCTAAGTATGCTCGAATCTGTTGTTAAAGATGGAACTGCCGAACTCGCTAAAGTAAATGGATATAGAGTTGCTGGAAAAACTGGAACATCCAAGAAATTGGGCCCAGATGGTAAATATGGGCAAAACCATATTGGGTCATTTGTGGGTATTGCTCCTGTGTCAAACCCAAAATTTGTTATAGCAGTGATGATTGATACCCCCTCAGTAGGTAGTTATTACGGAGGTCCTGTTGCAGCCCCTGTATTTAGTACGCTAATGGCAGAAGCCCTTAAAATATACTCAATACCACAAGACGACTTTACAGAAGCCGATGAACTAAAAAGAGAAGCTAAACCTGATAGCATAATATGATCGAATCATTACAACAGATTTTCAATACATGTGATGACATTACCGTACATAGTAATCAAGTAACAAAAAAATCATTATTTATTGCCTACCCAGGAAATACTTACGACGGAAGAGATTTCATAGATCAGGTAATTAAAACAGGGGCAGCAGCTATCCTTTATGATAAAAAAAACTTTGAATGGAAAAAAGAATGGGAAATACCTCATTTAGGCATAGATAAATTAAAAAAAAGACTCCCAGAAATTGCAAGTGAATTTTATGGTCATCCTTCTGATAATTTAAGTGTGGTGGGTATTACCGGGACAAATGGAAAAACAACAAGCGTTCAATGGTTATCATCGTGCTTAAATCAACTTGATAGAAAAACGGGATTTATTGGCACAACCGGCTACGGAGATGACACTAGTATTAATCCTACAACAAATACTACGCCAGATATTTTTACAACCCAAAAAATTTTAAGAGAATTCAAAGAGAAAAATATAAGAAACATCGCAATGGAAGTCTCCTCTCATGCTATAGACCAAGGTAGAATTGATAGTCTCAAATTTGATATTAAAGTACTAACAAATATTACAAGAGACCACTTAGATTATCATGGAAATATTGAAAATTATATTAAATGCAAGTCTGACTTCCTCCTAAATAAGGCATCAGGGGGCACTATTATTGTTAATAATGACGATCCAATAGGTCACCAAATAATAGAAAAGATAAATAAGAAAAAAAATAATCTAAAAATTTTAACCTTCGGAATTAATAATCCTTCAGACTTAATGGCAAAAGATATTACTGTCTCTGGTGATAGAACAACATTTTATTTACATCATAATAAAGAACAATATAAATTTTATGCACCAATTTTTAGTAGATACAATCTATATAATCTTCTTGGAGTTATTGGGTGCCTTCTAGAGCTTAAAATTATAATAAAGGAGATAAAATTTGTCATAGGTAATATTACCGGTGTAGAGGGTCGGGCTGAAGTAATTAATCTAAATTCCAAAAATCAACCCAATCTATATATTGATTATGCGCACACTCCCGATGCATTAAAAAATATCCTAGAGGCATTAAACAAACGTAATCCAAAAAATCTCACGTTATTATTTGGTTGCGGGGGAAATCGAGATAAAGGAAAAAGAAAAGAAATGGCAAAAATTGCCAATCAATTAGCTGACAATGTGATTATTACATCAGATAACCCGAGGGATGAGAGCCCAATTGCTATTATTGATGAAATTAGTAGAAATATTAATATTCCATTCAAAAAAATTGAAAATAGAGAGGCTGCAATTGTTTACGCAATAGAGAGTATGGATGAGGATGATATCCTATTAATTGCTGGAAAAGGACACGAAGGTTACCAGGAGATAAAAGGAAAAAAATATCCATTTTCCGATAAGAAAATTGCACTAGATAATATTAGGAAAATATAACTAGATGATAAAAATAACATGGAATGATTTATCTTCTCTTGTAGAACTTCCAGGAAGCAATGTAAATTATGACCTAGCAATATCTAATTTTTCAATTGATTCTCGGACAATAAAAAAAGGTGATGTTTATATTGCTATTGAGGGCACAAAATATAATGGAAATAATTTTATTCCTGATGCAATAAAGAATGGCGCATCTATAGTTTTTACATCAAATAAAGAATATCTTGCACTTAATATTTTCTATGTAAAAGATGGTAAAGAATTTCTAAAAAAAATAGCAGCATTTATTTTAAAAAAATTAAATCCAAAAGTCATTGCCATCACTGGAAGTAATGGAAAAACTACCACAAAAGAAATTATTGCATCTATTCTTCAGCAAGAATATTCAGAAAAAGAATTGTTAATTACCAAAGGAAATTTTAATAATGACATTGGGTTACCATTAACAATTTTAAGGCTAAATGAAGAGCACAAAATAGCTATCCTTGAAATGGGAATGAATCATAAGGGTGAAATTGAAGATCTAACAAGGATTGCCCCTCCTGACATTGCAGTAATTACAAATATTGGAGAGGCACATATAGAGAATTTTGAATCAAAAGATGGAATTGCTGCCTCAAAAAAAGAAATATTAGCTAATATTTCGGAGAATAGTTTTGTAATATTGCCGAAGGATGACGTATATTTTGAATTTTTGACTAAAGATTTATTAACCACAAAAATTACTACATTCGGAAAAAGTAATGAATCTGATATTCATTATGCTACTAAAAGTAATTTAATTACCCGATATTTTTTATTCGATAAATTTTTAGATGCTAAATGTGGCCTAATTGGTAAGCATAATATAATGAACATTATGGCAGGTATTGGGGTGGCCCAAAATCTAAAAATCTCAATTAATTCAATTAAGAAAGGAATAGAATCAGTTAGGGCGGTACCTGGTAGGCTGGAATTGAAGTATGCAAAAAATGGCGCAACAATTATTGATGATAGTTATAATTCAAATCCATCATCAATGATGGCTGCCATTGACGTTCTTGCTTCACATAGTAGTCCGCATAAAATATTGGTAATAGGTGATATGGCAGAATTAGGTGAGCAAAGTCCAATACTTCATAACGATATAATTAAATATATTAACGATTCGGGCATTAGTTTTACGCTGGCCATTGGGAATGGCATGCAGCAGCCAATAAAAAATAGTATTGAGTTCGGAAACTGGCATAACTCAAAGAATGATTTAATTAAAGAATTGGAGATTGTAATGAGAGAGGATAGTGTCGTGCTTGTAAAAGGCTCTCGATTAATGAAAATGGAAGAAATTATCAATATAATTATATAGTTAGTATAAATATAGGGGGCATAATATGTTATTAGATTTTTTTAGTTGGTTAGCCAGGGATTATAGCTTTTTTCATGTTTTTAGCTATCTATCACTAAGGGCTGTGCTTTCAATTATTACAGCGCTCATTATTTCATTCATTTTAGGTCCCTGGTTTATTAAAAAATTAGGTGATTATAGTTGTAGCCAATACGTCAGAACAGATGGGATTGAGTCCCATATTATAAAAACAGGTACTCCGACAATGGGAGGAGGATTAATCCTAATTGCTATTCTGTCTTCGACATTATTGTGGGCTGATTTAAGTAATCGTTATATTTGGTTGTTGATTATTGTGACCATTGCATTTGCTCTAATAGGTTTAGTAGATGATTACAGTAAGATCAAGAATAAAAAAGCAGATGGATTATCTGCGTTGCATAAATATGGACTCCAGTCATTTGTCGGATTTAGTGTTGCGGTATATATTTTAGTAACCGCTACGACTCCCGAGTCAACAGAGCTTTTAATACCTTTTCTTAAAGATGTAAGTATACCTTTGGGGGCGACAGGGTTTATCTTGCTCGCATATATTGTAATTGTAGGAAGCAGCAATGCTGTTAATCTAACAGATGGCCTAGATGGGTTAGCCATAATGCCGGCCGTAATGGTAGTTAGTGCACTTGGGCTCTTTGCCTATCTAAGTGGGAACACAATTTTTTCATCCTACTTAAGTATTCCCTATATTCAGGGTGCTGGAGAACTGACTATTTTTTGTGCAGCTCTTGCGGGAGCGGGATTAGGCTTCTTATGGTTTAATGCATACCCCGCAGAGGTATTTATGGGCGATTTAGGCTCATTATCCATTGGTGCTGCTATGGGGACAATTGCAATTATCGTAAGGCAAGAGATTATTTTAATGATTATGGCTGGTGTATTTGTTGTTGAAACAATCTCCGTAGCACTTCAAGTATCCTACTTTAGTTACACTAAGAGAAGATTTGGAGTTGGGAAAAGAATTTTTCTGATGGCACCCCTCCACCATCACTACGAGAAAAAGGGATGGAAAGAGACTCAGGTTGTGGTTCGATTTTGGATTATTACTATGATGTTAGTTTTAATTGGTCTAGCCAGCCTAAAAATTAGATAATGAATATAGATCAATTTAATCATGTCTTAATAGTCGGTATGGGTAAAACCGGACATTCAATTGTTGGGTTTTTAAAAAATAAAAATATACGTATTTCAGTTTATGACTCTAACCAATCAATTCATGATATTAGGAAAAAATTAAAAGGAATTAGTATTGCTAATTATTATGATGGAATATTAGAGGAAAAATATCTCAAAAGCATAGATTGTATTGCATTAAGCCCTGGTATAGATTTGAGAAATCCTGTCCTTAAAAATGCTCAAAAAAATAAAATACCTATAATTAATGACCTGACACTATTTTTCAATGAAATTAATCAGGAAAAAACAAAAGTTATTGGTGTAACTGGCACAAATGGAAAAACAACTGTTTGTAAATTACTAGAGTATCTTTTTATAAAAGCTGGATATAACGCATTTGCTGCCGGTAATATTGGTTTGCCAGTCCTAGACATTAAAAACCTCAATGATTTCGATATAATTATTTTAGAGCTGTCTAGCTTTCAGCTAGAAATAAAAAACCAATTAAATTTTGATGTTGGAATAATACTCAATATTACAGAAGATCATATGGATAGATATAATACCTTTGACGATTATGCTAGTGCAAAATACTCAATACTCGAACATTCAAAGAAAAAAATTATATGTGCCGATGATGAGGTGATGAAGGAATGGAATATTGAAGGGGCAATCGTATTTTCTGAGTTTATACAAAAAAATAAAAATGCATATGGGATTAAAGATGACAATAATAACAAATATATTGTTGATCATTCAGGTCTAAAAATTGAGATAACTAATGTAAATTTAATAGGTAAGCATAACCAATTAAATATTATGGCTGCTATCGCTGCATTTAAACAGTTCGACAATAAATTTGATGGGATTGATAGCGCGCTTAAGAAATTTCCAGTAATAAATAATCGACTAGAATGGGTAAAAGAAGTTAATGGAATTAATTTTTATAACGATTCTAAGGCGACTAATGTTTCATCTGCGATTGCAGCAGTTAACTCTTTCAGCGGAAAAAATATCTTTTTAATTGTAGGTGGTGATAGTAAAAATCAAGATCTTTCTCTGCTCTCTAAGGCCTTAAAAAATAAGATAAAAAAACTTTATTTAATCGGTAAAGATGCTGAGCTAATTCAAAATGCGTGTAAAAATTTAAAAGAAGTTGAAATAAAAATATATAACACAATGAAGGAAGCAACCCATCAAGCTTTTATCAATGCAGAATCGGGGGATATTATATTGTTAGCCCCAGCTTGCGCTAGCTATGATATGTATAGAAGCTATATCGAGAGAGGCGATGACTTTAAGTCAATCGTAGCTAACTTTTAATCATGAAAATATTCTCATTCCAAAAAAAATACAATATACCTAGTGTGGATTATGGACTAATTTGGACATCATTATTGTTACTTGGAATTGGTTTAGTGATGGTTTATTCTGCGTCTATTGATATAGCTGCGTCGCGCAAGGCCTTGGACTATCAGAATTATTATTATTTATTGAGGCAATCAGTATATATATTGATTGGCTTTATGTTTGGATACATAACATTTCTAATACCTGTCTATTTTTGGCAGAAAATGGCTCCCTTTTTATTTATTATAGGCATTATATTGCTAATTCTTGTGTTGTTCATAGGGATTGAGATTAATGGATCTCAGAGGTGGATTCCATTGGTTGTAGTAAATTTTCAGCCATCTGAATTAGTTAAGTTATTTACTGTGATGTACGCCTCTGATTATGTGTTAAGAAAATCAAAGCAAATGAGGACAATTGTAAAAGGTTTCCTACCTATGCTAGGGGTAATCGTATTAACTGGAATCCTATTGATAAGGCAGCCAGATTTTGGGGCGCTTGCTGTGATTACAATGATTGCAATGGGAATTTTATTCTTGGGGGGGCTTTCGTATAAAATTTTCATGGGATTAGTAATTTCGACACCAATTAGTATCTATTTTTTGATTAAATCCAGCCCATATAAATTAAAAAGAATTGAGGGATGGTTAGATCCATGGTCTGACCCTTTTGGGCAAACTGGATATCAATTAACTAATGCATTGATGGCTTTTGGTCGAGGGGAATTTTTTGGGGTTGGTTTAGGAGGAAGCGTAGCAAAACTTGGATATCTGCCTGAAGCCCATACTGATTTTCTGTTAGCTATTTTAGGAGAAGAATTCGGATTGTTTGGTGTTGCAATTGTCATAGGGCTCTTTGCTTATTTAGTATTAAAGATATTTGGCATTGCTAAGGAGTCGATACAAAATAAGAAACATTTCTCAGCTCTCATGGCCCAAGGTATTGCAATCTGGTTTGCAGTGCAAGGACTAATTAATATGGGGGTAAATTTAGGGGCAGTTCCAACAAAAGGACTCACACTACCATTTATGTCATATGGAGGAACTGGAATCCTAGTAAATATGGTAGCCCTTGCAATTATATTAAGAATTGATCATGACAATAGAAACAATATGAGGGGCCAGTATTATAAATAATAAACATATATTAATTGCTGCTGCTGGAACTGGTGGTCACATATATCCCGGTTTAGCTGTAGCAAATTATTTTAAGAAAAATAATTTTAAAATTTCATGGCTGGGCACGCCTGAAGGAATGGAAAATTATTTATTAAATAAAAAAGAAATTCAATTTAATCAAATCAACATGCAAGGATTTAGAGGGAGAGGATTAAGAGGTTGGCTAAAATTACCATTTGTACTTACATATGCAACCTACCAAGCAATCAAGATAATTAAAAAATGGAATCCTTCAGTTATTTTAGTTATGGGAGGTTATATTTCTGTTCCAGTAGCAATTGGCGCAAAAATATTGGGTGTACACCTTATGATTCATGAGCAAAATGCTTTAGTGGGTTTGAGTAATAGAGTTATGAACAAAATTTCAAATGTTAGTTTTTCTGGGCTTAAATCAAACATAAAAAGTATGCGTGAGATAGGAAACCCAATTCGTGAGGAATTATATAAGATAAATAACCCCGCCAAAAGACTTTCTAGAAGAAAGGGCCCCCTAAGAATATTAGTCCTTGGAGGAAGCTTGGGCGCTCAACAGTTTAACGAGCATTTACCAAAAATATTTGAGGCCGTAAGTGAAAAAAAGGCAATTACAATAATTCATCAATCTGGAGATAAGAACTATGTTGAGCTGGTAAGGAATTACACACACTTTAATCTAAAGGTCGAAGTCAAAAAGTTTATTCATGATATGGATAAAAAATATGAATGGGCTGATTTAATCATTGCTAGATCCGGAGCACTTACTGTAAGTGAGATTTGTGAAGTAGGAATCGCAAGTATTTTATTACCATATCCTTATGCAGTTGATAATCACCAATTATTTAATGCACAAATTATTAAAAATAAAAATGGGGGTTTTATAATCCATCAGGAAAATATGATGATGGAATTAAAGTCCATACTGAACAATATAACTCGTGAGGAATGCCTCATAATGGCTACAAACGTAAAAAATAAAAAAAGACAGAATGCAGCAAAAGATATATTTAATTACTGCATAAAAAGTATTGGGCCATGAAGAATAAAATAAAAAAAATACATTTTGTAGGCATTGGTGGTTCTGGTATGTCTGGGATAGCCGAGGTTATGCACAATCTTGGATTTTCAGTAACGGGATCAGACTCGGGTACATCCGTCATCATTGATCATCTAAAGGAAGTGGGTATAAATATTTATCCAAGCCATAACGAAAAAAATACCATAGGTGTTGATGTGCTAGTTGTGTCGAGCGCAGTTAAAGATACAAACCCTGAAATTAAATCAGCTCAAAATAAAAAAATTCCAATTATTCCTAGGGCTGAAATGTTGTCAGAGTTAATGAGATTTAAAAAGGGAGTAGCTATTGCTGGAACCCATGGAAAGACAACGACAACAAGTATGACAGCTGCTATTTTATCAAAAGGCAATCTAGACCCTACGTATGTAATTGGTGGCAGAATAAATGTAATTAATGTAAATGCGAAGCTTGGTTTGGGTGAGTTGTTTATTGTTGAAGCCGATGAATCAGATGCTTCTTTTTTACATTTAAATCCAATTGATGCAGTTATAACAAATATAGATAGGGATCACCTAGAAACATATCAAGGTGACTTCGAAAGATTAAAAAGAACATATGTGGATTTTATTCATCAAACACCATTCTATGGAACAGTTTTTTTGTGCATAGATGACCGTGAGGTTAAAAGCATAATTCCATTAATTGCCAGGCCAATTATAACCTATGGCACAAATATTGAAGCGCAAATCCAAGCTGTAAATATTACTCATCACGAAGAAAAAATGTCATTTTCAGTGATTGATAAATACTATAAAAAAACTGAGTTTGACGTGACGATTAATTTACCAGGCATACATTATGTAAATAATTCTTTGGCAGCAATTGCAATTGGATTAGACAATGGGGTGTCAATTAAAGATATTCAACTAGCACTATTGAACTTTCAAGGTGTATCAAGACGCTACGACATATATAAAAATATAAAAGTTGTAACAAAAGAAATTATGGTTATTGATGATTACGGTCATCATCCGACTGAGATTAAAGCAGTTATTGAAGCGACAAAAAAAGGATTTCCAGGTAAGGAGATTTCGTTGGTATTTCAGCCACATCGATACACTAGAACAAGGGATTGCTATGATGATTTTATAGAGATACTTAAAATACCAGAGAAATTATTCATATTTGATATTTATTCTGCAGGTGAGCAGCCAATAGAAAATTTTTCTTCCTCAAAAATAATAAAAGATATTAATAAGGAAGGAAATTTTTACCTTGAAAGTTTTGATGGTGCCCAGAAAATAATTTCAGATAACATATCTGATAAAAGTATTTTGATTGTTATGGGAGCTGGATCAATCGGTAATTTTGCTAAAGAATTTATTGGTTTAATTAAATAGTGAAAAAAAATACTATTTATAATAATATTTCCTTAAAAAAATATAATAGCTGGAAGGTCGGCGGTGTAGCAGAAAAATTATATATTTGCGCGGACAAGGGCTTGCTTTCAGAAGGTATTAATCTTAAGAAACTTACCCCTCCTTTCACATTCATTGGGTTAGGGTCAAATTTACTTATAAGAGATGGAGGCATTAAAGGTACTGTAATTATTATGCACGGCGGCCTAACAGAGATAAACATTAAGAATAATTATTTTTATGCTGAAGCAGGAGTTAGCTGCTCAAAATTAGCGAAATTTATTGCTAGAAATAGTTGTATACATTCAGCATTTCTAGCAGGTATTCCTGGAACAATAGGCGGCGCATTAGCAATGAATGCTGGATGCTACGGTTCTGAAACATGGGATTTTGTAGAGAGTGTGTTAGTTGTTGATGAGGAAGGAAAACAATTCAATAGGGTAAAAAATGAATACATTACTCAATATAGGCAGGTAACTAATAAGGAAAAAGTAAATGAATATTTTTTGGCTGCATGGATGAAATTTCCTAGCGGTTTAAAGGAAGATGCTGATAAAGATATTAGATTGCTTTTAAAAAAAAGAAAGGAATCGCAGCCATTAAATTGGCCTACAGCCGGATCTACATTTAGAAACCCTCCAAATTATTTTGCAGCAAAATTAATTGAAGAATGCGGACTAAAGGGATTCACAATAGGTGGTGCACAAATATCAAAAAAACATGCAAATTTTATTATCAATTTAGGCGATGCCTCTGCATTAGATATTGAAGAATTAATTAGCTGCACAAGGAAAAAAGTTCTAGAAATTACAAATATTTTTTTAGAGACTGAAATTAAAATTATTGGAGAGTATTGATTTGGGACATAAGTTTGGAAAGGTTGCTGTGTTGCTGGGAGGCATATCAAATGAAAGGGATATATCACTACAAAGTGGTAAAGCTGTATTGGCTGCCCTTAAAAGTATTAATATCGATGCGCATCCAATTGACCCAAAATATTATGATTTAAATGATTTAAAAGAAGAAAATTTTGATAGAGCATTTATTTGCCTTCATGGTAAGGACGGTGAAGATGGAAAAGTACAAGGCATGCTGGATGAGAAGAATATTCCATATACAGGTAGCGGGAAATTGGCTTCAGCTAAGGGTATGGATAAATTAATTTCGAAGTCAATATGGAGAGATAATAATTTATGTACTCCAGAGTTTTTAAGAGTTAAGGATATTAAAGATTACGAAAAGATTGTTAGTACATTAGATACACCATTTTTTATAAAACCAGCAAATTCTGGATCCAGCATTGGTATTAATAAGGTAAATTCAGAGAAAGATTTTATTAGCGCATTCGAAGAGGCAATTATTTTTGATAGTAATGTTATTGCTGAGAAAATGATTGTTGGCAGAGAGTTCACGTTACCTATTGTTGCTGAAAAATTATTACCAATAATTGAAATTCAAACAAAGACAGAGTTTTATGATTATGCGGCTAAATATACAAGAGATGACACAAATTTTATTTGCCCAGCTGATTTATCATTAAATACTATCAAAGAAGCCAATCAAATTAGTCAAAGGGCTTTTAATTTAATTGGCTGCAAGGGGTGGGGAAGAGTTGATTTTATAATTGATGCTAATAATAAATTTTTTATTATTGAGATTAATACAATCCCTGGAATGACAAGTCACAGCCTTGTGCCTCTATCAGCAAATAATGCCGGAATTAGTTTTGAAGAATTAACCCTTAAAATACTTGAGACAAGTTGTGCTTAGCTTATTAGAAAACCTTAGAAAAATTACTTTAATAGTTTATCTTTTTATCTTTCTATTATTTATTTTTGTTGTCTTTCAATTATTAGTAAGAGCAGACCTTCCAATAAAAGAGATATCTATAAAAGGTGAATATGATCATATTGATAAGGAGCAGGTTGATTTAATTACCAATGAATATATTGAGGGTAATTTCTTCTCAATTAATTTAGAGCATACAAGGAAAGCATTTAAGAAGCTTGCATGGGTTAGAGAAATTGCTATAAGGAGAAAGTGGCCAGATACTCTTGAAATATCAGTTGAGGAGCACAAACCTATTGCTAGATGGGGAAGGATGGGTTTAGTAAATAGTCATGGGGAAATATTTAACGCTGCGACTCAAGAAGAACTCCCAAGTTTTATAGGGGATGAGCATTTTGTGAAAGATATAACATTAAAATATATTAAAATGAATAAAATACTTAGTAAGGAATTGATGCAAGTGGGTACAATCTCTTTGTCTGAAAGATTGTCGTGGGAAATCACCACTAATAATGAAGTAAAGATTATTTTAGGTAAAGATAATATTTTTAAGAAATTAAACTTATTTACAAATAATTATCAAAATATTCTAGCAGAATTAAAAAACAGAATTGAATATGTTGACCTTCGCTATAAAGATGGCTTTTCTGTAAAAAAATTAAATGAAAGAT
>Ga0114997_10002393_pt1 | contig 15124 bp, 7 predicted proteins | sample ArcticOcean_MG_C_2_FD_87045 | JGI IMG/M metagenome (GOLD analysis project Ga0114997, IMG submission 87045) | Marine microbial communities from western Arctic Ocean - ArcticOcean_MG_CB4_136 | ecosystem: Environmental > Aquatic > Marine > Oceanic | place: Arctic Ocean: Canada Basin | collected... | reverse complement strand
GGTCCAGAGGGGCTTACACAGGACCCCACAGTTGGAGGTCGGATCGTGATGGGCGGTAGAGTGGTGTCCTGTCCAATCGCGCCAAACCCCTTTACAACTACAACGGTTGGTGGATCTAATGGAACTGGAGTAATTAGTGTACCCGTACAGATTCCGTTGTGCTGGCCGCCGGACTCTTATCAACAGCAAACCCCCGTGGGTCTTGGAAACCCCGGCCTAAACCCCTCCTCACCGCCTTTTATAACCGTGACTATACCCTCTGTCGCATCGTTTGGGTATCCTAAGACCGGGCCAATTTTACTTCCCCCCGTAAATGGCCCGTGGAATAGTCCCCCGCCATTCACCAGTGCCTCGCCCGGCCCCCAAACACAAGGCTCACCCCGCCCCGGCCCATCGACGACCCCCCCGGTATTTCTTCCCCCCGGAGAGGGGGAGTGTGGTGTACCAAACCACTGTATCGAAGGACACCCCAGTTTCCCACTTGGATGTGACCAACCTCCGGTGTCAACATTTAGTGGAGTTGAAATAGAACAGCGTATAAGTGGCTTTTATATATTGCCAGATCCAGAAATAACATCTTGTAACGCTAATCAGTGTTATGGGCATGCTTTATATACTGGCTCTACTGGATATACCCTGTATGATCAAAACATTGTTTCGAGCGGCGTAGTCTATGAATTTACAGAGGTTCCTCATAATATTTGGAATCCGCAAACTGCTTTGAGTGCTATCTTTTATGGTGCTTCTGGAATTCAATCCGAAGCTACGGGAGCATTTTTTCCTACAGGCGTAGAACAAAACTTTGAGGTAAATAGTAGCGGGAGCCTTAGATTCCGAGGCGGCTATTTACAAACCGAGGCTTCATCGGGGTTAGATCTAAGCAAGGAAGATTCGTGGTCTGTAGAATTTTGGATAAATCCTGCAATTGACCACACAGGTTTAGAACACAACCCTTATCACAGCAAAGATATTGCGCTCTTTGGGTTCAGCGGGGAATACACTGGGGTAAGCGGGAATTCATTTTTCCACATTGGGTATACCCGTGAAAGCGGCGCTGCAGGAATTACTAACACTATTAAGCCATACGTAAATCTCTCAGGTATACAGTTGGAAAGTAAATACTTATGGACAGGGTGGTTTCCGGAAAGCGGATACAATCACTGTGCTGTCGTTAAAGACATAACGGGTTATAGTTTTCATTATAATGGCTGTAGATATGGAGATATAATTCCAACGGGACTTATTGATCCTCATCTTCCACAAGGAAGAACAAAATTTTATTTCGGTGGTCTTTGCACAGGGAACTTTGATTCATACAACACTGGATATAATCAGTGTTTTTCTCCAAGTATTACTGGCTCCCCAGATATTCCCGGCAGGCTCATTAGAACTGATTTACAACTAGGATTAGAGGGCAATTTTGTAGATAGCGGTAAATACTCTCAAACAATAACCACTGGTGGTTTTCCACTTTTTGTAAATGATAATCCAAAGTGTGGTTCCCAAAGTCTACTGGTAACAGGTATAGATTATATACAAACTACGGGAAGTAATTTCAATTATGGAACTGGTGATTTTACTATCGAGTGTTGGATGAAGCCAAGCGGCGCGACTCAAGGCCTCGGCGTTGGGGGTAACGGCATGCAAACACTATGGGTACTTGGGCAAGGTAATAATAATTTTGCTACTGGAAATGGCTTAGCTTTTATATTAAATAATTATGATAATAGATTTAGGCTCTGTTTTGATTACGAAAACCCGAATCTTTCGTTTGACTTAATACCGCCTTATAACAATGTTCATTTTAAAAAGGGAGAATGGAACCACGTTGCACTATGTCGCGAAAATACTGATTTCTTTACTTATATTAATGGGGCACCAGCAGGCGCTTTGCAAACTGAAGATTTTGCTGCAAACCATAACACTAGGAATATCTACACTGGTATGCCAGTGATAGACGCAACGGGTCAACAGATATTTTTAGGGGGCGGTGTCTCGGGCCACCTAGCTTATCATAAAATAGATGATACGGGAGTCTTGTGGGAGTCACAGCCTTGTAAGTACTTCCCAAGATATCAAACTTCAAGCGGTTTAGTTGATATAAACTTTTTATCCCCGGAACAGACGAATCGTGCTGCCGAGTTTCGCCATAATTTTATGGACCTAACCTCGGGAGGCTACGAGTACACCGTCCAAGAGGGTGCTTCAGTTGAATGTCAGGCGACGGTAGTCGCAAGGTGGGGTGGTAATCTGATGTCACCGTGGCGGAACTCAGCGGGGCAAAAGTCAAGTATTACCACCAACTGGATCTATAATAGACACGGCTCGACTGGCGTCACGGGAACATATGAAAATGCACAGAGCTTCCCAATCGGCGGGGGTTCCAGCTTGCGATCAAGCCCCGGGTGGGGCCCCGCCGGTCCGCGCCGCGGCAGCGCGAGGAAGTTTCCGCCTACCTATTTACATGGACAGTACGGAACGGAGTCAGATTATGGAATTCCTAATTTTTCATTTAGAAAAGATGAAAGGAATAATGCCGCTCCGAACGCCAGTGCGTGTTTTGTGGAACAAATTATAACATCTACAATCACAGGGGTCACCAAAGGTGATAAGATTAATTTTTATTGTCCTCAATGGGGAAATACGGTTTACGGGCAACCTGATATCGGTGAAGTGGCCAACTCGATAGCTAGTATTATAGGCGGTATGGGGGGTGCCCACAATAACCCCGGCTACGGTAACGAAGTATTTATTAAACAACTCATCTTCAAGGAGTGTCCACTGGTTAGTTACCATGGGCAGATTGACCAATTTATAATTTCAAGCGGATCAAAGTATACCAGTCTTCCTAAAACAGGAACTTATGACAGCGGTTGGTTAAATAGCGATCTTGGTGAAAGAGTATATATTGATGAAATCAATGTAACAAAAAGAGCAGTATTTTCCCCCGATAATGGGAAATACACAAAACCGGCAAGCGCCATCACCAGCGGTGTTTATACGGATGCCATGTTAAATTTTGAAATCCCGAGCGATCCGAGCAATATAATTGCTGACGGTATAACGGGAGATAGTCAATACGCTCGCGTGTTTACAACTACTTCAGTGAGTTCTCCTGCAAATAATATTGAATTTGCTACTGGAGAAGGAAAGTTTGGAACTTACGCCCTAAGATTTCCTACTGGCAGTAGGACTTATAACCGCGCAAATACCCTTGTTGCTCAAAATATAACATTGGGAATTGAAGACTTCACCGCAGAGATGTGGATTAAACCGAGCGGCACGGCCTATTCTACCACCCTAACCGGAGCCCCAGTTGATAACGGAATTAAACGACAAACTCTTTTAAGCTTTGGGACAACGGGTAGTGGCTTCAACTTTTTCCTTTCAGGGGGTGACGGGTCACAGGCCCTTGGTATAGACCTTTTCAATGGGGGGAGGATAACCGGCCTAACGCCAGATTATTCTACCGGAATTAGTGACTTTACCGCCGGAGTTCCTGCTGATAGACTGTTTGCCTTCACAACTGACTCTACTCAAAGTTCAGGGTCATATTTTGGATATTGGAACTCTGGTGATTGGAATCATGTGGCTTTCACAAGGCAGGATAGAGATGTAAAAGCTTATGTTAATGGGTATTTTGCGGGGATGATTAATTATAGCGGCATAGCTCTAGAATATGGCAATTCAGCATATGTCTCGACAGGGATAGCCGGTGTTACTCTCGGAGGCGGTCTTGATATTAAAAGCGGTCCTTTGACTCTAGGTGGTGGTTCACTTGATGCTATTGGTTATGAAGGTCTAATGGACAGTTTTAGTCTTGAAACTGGATATGCAAAATACACCGGGGTATTTGTTGCACCGCGCCCGTTTGTGTCCTGTCATCATCGAAATGAACTTGTGTGTCACGCAGACGGCCCTCATTATGCCCATTACTTCTTTGATTCTCACTGCTGTGCTACCGGAGGGAGTCTCTTGTCATGGGGAGATAGTCTAACTGTAGAGGGGTTGTATTTCTTTGATATAACTGGAGTGTTAGTGGGTGATAGTAGAACCCCAGCAGAAGAATGGTTTAGGCCTGACCAAACCTCACTAAACGTGACTGTCCCCGCAGAATCGGTAAGCGGCCCCATTACAATCGTAGGAACGGGTTTTGCACCAGTCACAGGATGTACTTTTGAAATTCAAGCCCCACAGATGAAGATCATCCGTTTTACACCCATTTCTGGATATCCAAACGAAGTGGTTTCGGTTTACGGCCAATCTTTAGATTTTGCACAAAAATTATATCTTTCAGGATTTTCTGAAGATAGAGTCCTACTTCCGTTTACGGGGGTAGGCACCACGGGAATAAACTTTTCTATTCCTAGTAGTGGCGCACCCTATACCCCTATCCAGCTATTTTCTCAAACAGGGATGCAAATGTCAACAGGGCTCTTGAATATATTGACTAGCGGTATTCGAAGCTTTATTCCTCTTACTGGGGTTTATGGTGAAACCGTAAGTTTCTCAGGTAATAACTTTGAACCAGATGTTGATATAGTTTTATTCCCTGCTTACCAAGGCGAAGACATATCGAGTAGTTCTTACGTTCAAACTCGTTACGTCTCAGGAATGGATATAACTTACATAGATAATACAGGTATTGAGGCAAAGGTTCCTCATGAATTAGTAAAGGGAAAACCAATTATAAGCGGATGGAATGATACAGATCAACCCATAAAAGCCCCAATGGAATTTACCCCCATGCCAACAATTTCTGGTATTGAAACTGTTAAAACTCAAGTTGGCTGTCAATTTAGGATAACTGGAATTAATGCCTCTTACCTAGTTCCGCTATTAGGGTTTACGGGGAATAGTTTACAACCTTATACTGCGGGGGACGGAGTAATAGAATTTGTAGCTAACACTGGTGATTCACACGCAATGAGAAATAATACCTATCCACCCATAAGTGAAATAGGTATAGATAGACACAATAGTGGTAATTATAGTAAGTATTTTTACTTTGGTAAATTTGAACTTGATAAAACTCACATTGACGCAAGTGCAGGTTATGTGACTGGGTATACAGTTATCACGGGGACCTTTAATGATCAGGTAGTAGGCACCGGTAATCCATTCTTAATTTCACGTCATGAAATATTTAATAATGAATTGGGATATACCTTTGACGACTACAATAGTGAGTCCGGTGTGGATATAGATTTATTAAGGCAGGACTTCACCCAACTTCGCGAAACCTATGCTCTTCAAAATGTAAGTAAAATTACAGGAGACCAAACTACAATATCGGGTAGAATTCCGGTTATACTAGGGGTTACCCCAACTCGAGGCGACGGGGGTGTGCAATTACATGTCAGTGGTCGAAATGCACTCAATGTTACGGGGGTTAAATTTGTTGCTGACTCCGATGCAAGCGCCGAGTGTCATATGGATAGCGGCACATTTATTCCCCAAACAACTGTTATATCTAGTTATAACCCTGATGCTATGAGGCAAACGACTGAGACGATAACTGGCTGGCACTTTAATAGTGTTTACACGGGTGATGGAGAATATATCGATGTGGGAAGCCAAGTTCAGCTTTTTAAAATTTATCCTTGTGAAGAACTTAGAAATTATGGGTCAGTAAGCATACAATTAATGTATGATTCAGATATTTGTATAACGGGAGCTTGTTGATATGGCACATGGTGGTTTTCATTTTACGTACGAGCCTAATATTTTTATATCAGGAATAACTCCTACCATTGTCCCCACGGGGGGGGATTTTTTGGTTACAGGGTCTGGAATGTGTTCGGCTACTGGGGTCAGAGTGTCTGATAGCTGTGGTGGGTGTACTTATAATATTCCATTCCTTACGGGGTTTGGGCACAACGACGCATACTGCGTGATAACTGGTACTCTTCCAGATGTTAGCCCTGAAGCATTTATGACTCTCGAGGTTATGAACACTCGTAGCACGGGAACCTATTATCCTTTCGAAGTAGTTTCAAGCGCACCGTGTATACATAATTGCGAAGAAGTTATAATTACAGGAAATTTAACTGTTACCGGTGATGTCGGTATCTCAGGATCCATTCAGGGCGCAACACCCGCGTTAAGTCACGCGGGGTTGGTATATTTAAACCCCCCCGTCAACAATATCCTCACTGGCTTCTTGGCAGTTGATGGAGATGGAAATGTTTTTCAACGACAAATTGACCCCACTGGAACCACTGGTCAATATAATCCCGGTGGTGTTCTGATGATAGCAGGATCTGGGTTACTTGGCGGTGGGGATGTAACTCTTACCAGAAGGTTTGATGTCGGGGAGGGAACGGGGGTGTATATAACGGAAGATGCTGTTAATGTAGACACGGGCATATTCATGCATACCGGTGCTGGATTCATTGATTTCAATGCCTCCGTCGGCTTAACTGGTAAATTTCATACTGTTTCAGGAGATCACGTTCTAGACGGTTACAATATGCAAAGTGGACGCATATTTTTAGGGGAAACAATAAATTTAGGTGTTGCCGTAGATGATGACACAATTGGATTCACGGGAGTAAGCGGGGATGATTTAGCTGTGTTTACTGTTATGAACAATGGGATTACCCCTGATAAGGTATCTTTTGGTTTTGCGGGTTCCAATATAAAAAGCGGTGCAGCGAATTCTGTAAGCGGATATATTTCTGGTGGTGCTGGGTTAAATGAGTTTATTTGGAGTGGTGATAAAAAAATAGGTTTAAGTTTAAACCCCACGGGCCACCCGTATTTAAGAAACTTAGTTTACACAACTGGCGATCAAGTCATTTCTGGCTTAAAAACTTTCTCAGGACAAGTTAATATTTCTGGTCTTGAAGTGTTTGGACTTCTTACAGCTACGGGTGATGGTATATTTGTTTCTGACCTAAGAATAACTGGGAGTGTATCAGGCGCAATGACCATGAAAAGCTTAAATATTTCTGGTATTAATTTTACCGATAGATATTTAACTTCAGAGATTGTCCCACCTAATCCTACTCAAAGTGACGGGTTGGAAATTTTTAATATAAATTATACGGCACAGGAAATCGGAAATTATTTAATACTAGATACCGAACTTAATTTAAGTGCTAAAGAAATTTGTAATGCCACTGTGTCTATTTTTAGAGATAGCGAAGCAAACCCGATAAGGGCGTGGAGCCAAACTATTTTTACTAATAATGCTTCGGATGTTTTTAATATGAAATACTTTCACAGGGCTGAGGACACGGATCTTCACACTTATAAAATAAGGGTAGGGCGAAGAAAGACTCGGGGTTATAGCCCAATTTTATATATAAATAGAATGCAGTCATGGCCAGATATATATCCTTACGCATCCGGCTACCTAGGTGATGCGGCTATTTCATCGTTTTTAATATCAGAAATTAAACCTCACCCAACAGGATCAAGGTGGTAAAATGAATCCCGATATAGAAGACATCCTAGCACATAAATATAGCGAATATCAATGGTCTATAAAAAATAATGACTATGGCACTTTGGAGTGGTCTCCAGAAAACAGTATCCCCAAACCATCTTACGAAGAGCTTATAGCACACAGCGAAGACGGAGAGGTTCAAACTGAAATAACCGATGAGCGCGCCGTGGACATGAGACAGTCACAGATTATTGATCACTGGCCCATCACAAAGCAGTTCGAAGCCATCACCGAAAATGCTATGGGTAGGCCAGAAAAATTAAATGAATTAAATGATTTTATAATGAAGACAAAGGAAGACTTTCCTAAATCTTAATTTTTTGGATTCTATCTAATAATTCAAATATCTTGATATTGGGAATGTCACTTACTGAGGAAAAGTCTTCTGCGTTAGGGTAATCTTCTTTTTCTAATTTTGTTTTTATTTGGGTGAAATTGATATTTTTTTCACCCATAAGCTTAGACAGAAGGGTTTTTGGATCAGAAATGTCTATAGTCGTAGTATCCGCTTGAGCTCTTTGTGGGGCCGTTGGATTAACTGCAATCTCATCTTGAGCAACAACGTTAATTTTTAGGAAGTTACGAACGCACCGAAGAAAAGCACTATTTTCGGCGATGGGCCCAAGGAAGCTCTGACCAAAACCATGGGTGTTGTGTGGTCCGGCATCCCCTACAGATGAAAATACGACTTCACTACCTTCTGTTTCATAATTTGGAACCCAAGTTATTTCACAAGAAGCAACCACATAATCCGAGGAGGGGCTATGGAGGGAATATCTTACGTTCGTGAAACCACGAATCTGGGCAAGTTCTTTTATGCCGCCCAAAAGGATGCAAAGATCACGGTCTTGAAGCTTAGAAACTTCACTTGTATTAAGTTTTTTGCTTGGATTGGGATAAAGCCATTTGTCTTTTAGCATCGAGCGCCAATCGATAAAACCATCCTCATTGAAAATGTAATCAACGTCCTGAATTAAGCCGTGCTCATTGCGCTTAATGGACTTCGGGGGCGTACACTTTGATTTTTTCTTAGCTACCATATACAAAGGGTAGCTCTTTTTAATCTCTTTGTCAAGTTTTCTTTGCTAGAATGTAATATTCATCCAGAGCTTCCCAGAACTCGGGGCTATCAATAATAGGGAGTGGGGAGGGATCATTTGGATCGCTGGGTATCCCCTTTTTCCACGCGGCTTCAGATTTATAAGTTTTCCCCTTGCTAATTAATACTCTTTTAGATTTATAAAAAAGATTTTTATCTTTTTGGTTTTTTATTTCTTGAATATCTTCCTCAAGAGCCGTGGGCGGGGCTTGAATGACACCAATATCCATGTAATCAATTTTAGCTTCTTCAATTTTTTTATCTTCCATCTCACTCATCAAAATAACTGGGAAACCAACTTTTACCACTTCTGATACAAATGTCGGATCATGGCCCTCTTCTACAAAATATACAAATTCTTTTATATTTTCTTTAAATTGATTTAAAATCTCAAATTTTATGGGTTTTGTGGTAATGATAGAGCATTTTCCCATCGAAAGCTGGGTAGCTAACGCTTCCTCATTAAATTCTAAATCCATTCTTACAATGATAGACTCTATATTCATTGAGCTTATATTGGCTACGCAGTCTGGTACCAGTTCTACTATCGAATGATTATAAAAGGACCCCTTTCTGATGGTTTTTAAATTTTTATTACTTTTAATATTTAAAAGCTTTAAAACCGCTTCAGTAATGTCTTCTGGGTTAAATTCATTTATGCTCTTGGGGTCTTCCTCGGCAGAAAAAGAGGGCTTTTCTCCATTTTCCCGAAGGGGTTCAAAGAGAGCTATATCTTCTTGGCGGCTCCAGTATGGGCTACAGTTGGCGGCATAATTATTAGAGTAAAGGCAAACTATTTTCTTATCAAATCCAGATGCCACATGGGCAGGGAAGCTATCCACGCCAAGATGAAGCATACATTTTGATAAAAAATAAGCAGTTTGGTTTAGATTCGCTTGCCCCTGAGAGTGTAAGCATCCCCTTAGGGGTATGTCCTCTTTAACGCCTATCTGCAGAATTTTAATGTTTTCTTTTTCCAACGCTGGAAGCAAGATGTCCACCACGTCCTGCCAGTAGTCATAGCATTTTGAAGGATATTTACTGTTCGGGTGCAACGTAATAAATCTTTCCGTGTCTAATGGGAAAAATTTTTCGATAATATATGGCTTATCTATTTTAAGGCCACAATTTAAAGCATATGTTTCAATAAGGTGCATGGTTAATCGTATCTATAGTCTTTGTAGGCAATTTTATCTTTCCCATTGTGAAGATAGGTCAAGAACTTCTGGGTCGTTCCGTAGGGCAAGAATGCAATTTCAAAGAACCCTTTATTTTTTCCCTGCCCCTCTAGCCAAGGTAGACTGTCCATTTGGGGAATGTAGGGAATGACCTTGTGAACAAAGGGGTTACCATCTAGAATATCAAAGTACTGTTCTTTAACAGCTACATATAAATTATAATCTGGATAAAGTTCTTTTGCAGATTTAAAAAGACTTGTGGAAAGATATATATCGCCAATACTCTCGGGCATTACGTATAAAAGCCTTTTTCCTTCATCATCTTTATCTAGAACTTCAGAAAACTCAATTTTTTGATTTTTTTGATTATCTTGTATTGCCACCCTGCGAAAATAATCTACAATAGTTGTGCGGGTAACCTTTTTTCCAATTTCTTGCATCCAGTATTGATGACCACTATCTTGATCATCAACGTCCATTTTTAAAATCTCTTTATATACATGGATTAACCACTCGGAATCATCCGCGAGCTCTTTTAATTCAGCATCTGGGTTCTTAGTCTCCTCTTCAAAAGAAAAATCATATTTGATTATGGGCATATTATCGAGTTGGTCTTCAATAATTTTGCCCACGGCATTAGTAGAAAAGTTTTTGACAGCCCACTCGCGAGCTTTCTTCCCCCATTCCGCCCGCCTTTCTGGTTTCATAGTGAAAACAGTTTGTAGATTTTTAGAAATTGAAAGGGGAGAGGTGGAAGCTTTAATAAACTCCGTGCCATGCTCTCTGTACTCTGTCCATTCAAGAGGTAACGAATAAGCATCGTCTTCGCACATCTCTTGTCCACAGCTATAGTTGGTCACTAGAGTTATAAGCTCAGTAAACTTTGCTTCTTGTATAGGAATTTCTTGACCACCCGAAGTAAATGGGTGGCAATATACATCCATTAAATTATAGACTTCATTTAATTCCTTCTCTGTAATACCTGTATTTACATTCGTAGTAATCTGCCCCTTTTCAGCACCGCACGAGGGGCATGTTAGATCTTGCCCAGTAAAACTTTTAACTTCGTAATTTCCACATTCTTTACATATATAAGTCGTAATGATTTCAGATTCAGGGATACCGTACTCTTTAGCGAGCTTCATGATGCCCCATCCCTCTCCGAAGTGGGTGTGAAGGAGTAGCTTAGTGGGAGATTTAATTTTACTTTTTGTTTTCCATAATTTATAGCCTTCTAATAAATTAGGAACAGATTTTCTTAACTGGTTTCGAAAAACAAATCCAACCACAAAAGTATCTGGGGAAATATTAAAATTACTTCTTAACTGTTGGCGCTTTTCATCTTCAATTCTAAAGAAACAGCTATCCTCGACTGCACCATGAACAGTTTTAACCTGCTTGTGGCCAAGCTTGTGCATTTCTTTGGTAGCAAAATTGCTCCATATCCAATAATTTTCAATTTCAGATGCTCTCTCAGTGGCAGTTGGTAAAATCGGTAGAGAGTCAAGGGTGGTCCAAATTATGGAGTTAATTTTTTTAAACCAGCGCCGACCCACAGCAAAATCAACCCCCCAAATATCTTGAACCGCAATATAAATATCAGGTTTTTCTTCTTCAATGATACGGTCAAGATAGTGAGATCCATAATTAGCAGACCTAGCTAATCCGGGGTCTCTATTAAGATGCTCAATTTCTTTGGGGTTATCGGGGAGACAACCAACCGACTTCCAAGGAGTTCGTTTTAGCTCGGGATTAGACCAGTTCATACCACAGCAATAATGAACAATATCATACTTATTTGTTTTATATAAATAAGATAAGATCGCCTTGGCATTTCTTCCAAAACCGGTTTTAGCCAAAGCATAATCGCTTTGAAAAACTATTTTTTTCTTTTTAGACATTAAAAAATTTCACTATTTTCAAATGGACTTCCCGAGTCTTCTTGTTTGGGCTCTTTAGTCGCCTTGGGGGCACTCGGCTTTTGTTCTTGGGTATAATCTTGCGTGCTGAGCGTTTTGTCTAGAAAACTTTCGAGATCATGACGAAGTAGGCGGGCCTCTGGAAAATAAAAGCCAATTACAAAAGAACTTTTATTAGTCGAGTCTTCTACATCCTGTTTATTAATAGAAAAGGAAAACCCAACTTGTTTGCCCTCCCTCATGTAGGGGCAAAATTTAATTTGGAGAATCTGATTTTGGCTTCGGTGGTATGCAGAGAACTCTCGATTAGTTTCAATAGAATCAACGATTCCGGCGACCTCAACTCGGCTGAGTTTAGTAATTACTCTTTTTTGGGGGTTGTCTTTATTTTTGCTAAATGAGCCTACCCTTTTTTGCTCGTTCCAAGAGTCCTGTTTGATCATGGACGACATAATAGAGCCATCTCTGTTTAGCCAGAAAGAACAGGCGTTTCCCGTCACAGATTTATTCGGTTTGTAGAATTGTATCATATATTTATTTTAGTGTTTATTGATTAAAAGTCAAGATTTTTTAAATAGCTTTTTAAATCTACCTTAGGTTCCCAGCCCATTAATTTTTTTGCTTTAGAGTTATCAGCTAGAGTCTCTCGAGCTTCCCCGAGTCTCTCTGGAAGATGGGCAGTTTTTCCCCCAATCATCTGAGAGATTTCTAAGATTGAGTAGCTACGCCCCGTTCCAATATTTAATACTTCCCCAAGAAGCTCTTTACTACTGCCTAAGGCGGCGAGGATGTTAGCGTCTACAACGTCCTTAACATTAGTGAAGTCTCTGGTTTGTTTGCCGTCACCCACGATAGTCATAGGCAAACCCTCTCTCTTCTGTCTAAGAAAGAGACCAATAACGGGGGCATATTGACCCTCTGTGGGCTCCCGATTTCCATATACATTAAAATATCTTAAAATAACTGTTTCAATACCATATATTTTATAATATACTTTACACAAGTCTTCCCCAGCAGATTTAGAGACTGAATAAGGATTTAGGCAGTCCCTAGGCATATCTTCTTGAAGCGGAGGGATATTTTTTAGACCATAAGCTGAAGAGGTCGAGGAGTATATGAGCCTTCTCGCCCCAAATTCACGACACGCTTGTAAAACATTACAAGTTCCTACGAAGTTGGTTAGACACGCTTTTTGAGGCTCATCAATCGTAGGTTGAATCCGTGCTTCAGCTGCGGTGTGGAATACAACTTCTGGCTTTTCGTGTTTAAATACCCATTTAAGGGCATCGTAGTCATTGATATCTATGGGATAATTTTTTGCATTTTTATTCCAATAAAATTCAGAATTGCTATCAGCGGATTCATTGTCGATACACGCTACATTATTGGGGTAATGTAAGAGAGTATCAACTATATTACTCCCGATGAATCCCGCTCCTCCTGTAACAAGAAATCTCATCCCTTAAGATCTGATAATTTAGTATAAATTTTTACATTAGGAATTTCAATAGTATTTGCAAAAACTACCCCATCTTTCTTTGTCCCGTTTACGATAACTATGTCTCCCTTTTTGGGGAGGCGACCATTATTTTCTTCGCAAACTTCCATCTTTTTTGTAAAGATCATAGTTCTCATTTCAGCCTTCTCATCAGAAAGGATGAGTTGTTGATAGGCGTTTCCATTCTTTGATTTCTTCTTGACACACTCTTCTACCCACCCCGCATACTCTACGGTCCGATCTACCAATGACTCTTCTACGTCTCTTAGATTTAGCTTTATATTAAATAATTTTTCTAGAGTTGTATGATATGAATACCCAAGAAAATGTTTTTCATAATACCAGTTAGCGAGGTCTTCATTTTTACTATTCATTCTGAAGATTTCCGCATAAGGTTCAGATTTTTTTCTAAGGGTATTTAGTCGTGTCTCTCGCAAGAAGTTTTTACCCTTGTCTGTCTTAGCCTCTTTATCTAAGTAATAAAGGATTTCCCTAAGGTCGAATTTTTTTTCTTTTGCAATTTTAAAATCACCGGCACAGATATATTGTTTTTCTCGGTCTGTTAGAAGGTTCCACATCTGGGCTTCATAAACGAGTCTGGTTCGTGTTGCGCTAAAGCCTTCAAGTGCTCCAGCTTGGATCAGGGCCGAAAGGACTCCAATGTTTATACCAGCTTCTTTAGCAGTTAAAAATACCTCAAATTTATTTAGGGATTGATAGCTCTCATCTGTACGAAAGTTATCAATTTTTTCCATTGTGGTTCCTGACACACCACGAATAGAACTTAGTCCGAATCGGAGGTCATTCCCTTCAATAGAAAAGTCTTGTTTAGATTTTAAAATATGGGGAGGTAATAATTTGATACCAAAGCAATCCAATTCTTTTTGTATTTTTGCAATTTCAGTCATCGGATCTGGCTCGTACTTAGTCATCCGCAATAAGCTTAAGAAAAACTCTTTTGGGTAATTAAATTTTAAATAAACGGTTACTGCTGACAGAGATGCATAGGAAATGGAGTGGGACTTATTAAAGCTGTAATTGGCTGAGTCCTCAAGAATTTTCCAAAAAACTTCACCGGCGTCTTTTTCGAGGCTGTTTTTAACTTGCAGCTGTTCGTTTTTTTCAACTAGCTTCCGAACTTTTTTTTGCCACTTCTTAACTTCGCTCACCTTCTTCTTGCCCACGATTCGACGTAGTAATTCAGCATCATCAAGTGAAAAGCCCATTTTATGAGCCATTTTCATTAGCTGCTCTTGATAAAGAGCTACTCCACCTGTCGATGACAAAATATCATCAAAGAAAGGATGGATGCTTACATCTATATTGTTATTGATTGCGTCCGCATATTGATCTGTGAAATCAATTGCCCCCGGCCTAGCAAGGGCGAGAACTGCACTCAGTTGGTCTACGCTTTCTGGTTTTACTTTTCGGCATACCTTGTAAGCGGTGTCTGCTTCTATGTGAAAAAGTCCGTGTCTCTGGCGTAGGTCATCAAGATGACGCCATAAATTTTCAGTGTCAGCGTATTTATTTAAAATCTCACGCTGCTTTAAGTCTTTACCGTGAATCTCTTTTATGTTTTTAAGAGTTTGGTCAACAACGGACACTCCCCGTAAACCTAGGATGTCTAATTTTACGTTGAACATGGAAACCCAAGTTGCATCATAGGATGAAACAAGACTTTCCTTGGCAGAGTCAAGCTCAGTCGGGCAATTATTTTCTAACTCCTCATGAGAAAGTAGAACCGCTGAGGGGTGGACACTTTTATTTTTAATTAAGCCCCTTAATTTACAAGCGGTTTTAAAAATCTGTGGATTTTCATCACACCAGTTTCTGAAATCAGGCAAGAGAGCTTCTCCGGTATCTTCCCCGTCTTCAGTTAGGCTATTTTCGCTGTATGCCTCGTAAATATCTTTGACGTTTCCATACTTTTTAGGAATCATGTTAGATACTTTATTTACTTCCTGCTCTTCTAGG
>Ga0114997_10002392_pt1 | contig 15124 bp, 14 predicted proteins | sample ArcticOcean_MG_C_2_FD_87045 | JGI IMG/M metagenome (GOLD analysis project Ga0114997, IMG submission 87045) | Marine microbial communities from western Arctic Ocean - ArcticOcean_MG_CB4_136 | ecosystem: Environmental > Aquatic > Marine > Oceanic | place: Arctic Ocean: Canada Basin | collected... | reverse complement strand
TTAGCAAAAAAAAAAAAAAATATAGAAATACTTTGGGCCAGTACCAGGGAGCCATATAATTATTTACAAGCAAAAAAAATTGGTTGTCAAATAATAACTATGCCACCTGCTATTATAGAAAAAGTATTAAAGTTTGGAAAATCTTTAGATCAACTATCATTAGAAACTGTAAAGAAGTTCTTGAAAGATAGCAAGGAGTCTAATTTTAAGATATAGAATATTTAAATCTTATAAATAATAAATGAACTTTTATGCGCAAAATAACACAAATTCTATTTTATAGCTTTCCTCTTTCATTTATTTTAGGAAATTTAATAGTAAACAGTCAATTGCTACTATTTATTATAGCATCTCTAATTCTAATTTATAAAGAAAAATTAAATATTAGATTTAAAAATACATACTGGATTTTAATATTATTTTTTCTATCTCTGATTGTCGTTGCAGCTGTTCACTATGAAAGCATTAATGCTTTAAAATTAAAACTTTATCAAAGTCCAGGTTTGTTAAATATAAACCCTGACGTTTCTTCTATTAAAGATAACTCTATTTTAAAATCTTTTTTACAATTTAGATTTTTAATTTTAATTTTTGTTGTAGATACACTTTTTTATAACAAAATATTAAATTTAAAAAAATTTTTCTTATTTTGTTTGTGTTGTACTAGCTTTGTAAGCTTAGACGTAATAATGCAATACTTTGTAGGTTTTGATTTATTCGGTTTAAAAAGTATGGGAAATAGAAACTCCGGTCCATTTGGTGACGAAGTAATTGCAGGTGGATACCTTCAGAGATTTTCTTTTGTTTCTATTTTTTCAGCTCTTACAATATTTAGTGAAAAAAAAATTAAAAAAATTTCATTAATATTAATAATAATTATCCACGCTGTAGCAGTACTTTTTGCAGGAAATAAAATGCCTCTATTGTTATTTTTATTTGGGTGTTTTTTAACAATAATATTTATCAAGGAAATAAGATCAGCAATGATTACGGGTATGATTGGATTTCTTATAGTATTTTTTCTTACAATAGAAAATGACGCGCGTATGTATAATGTTTACAAAAACTTTTATGGCAATGCTATCAACATATTTACAAAACGTGTAGAGATTAAATTAAAAAATGAAATAGAAGAAACAGATTCTGGTAAAATTGAGATTAATAAAAATAAGAAAACAGGAAATCTAGAAAGATCAATTTTGCGTGGAAGCGGACATTTTTATATTTTTCATAATTCAATATTGGTCTGGAAAGACCAGCCTTATTTTGGGTCAGGTTTGAAATCTTTTAGGGTTAAATGTTGGGAAAACTTAACAGAAAAAAGTATGTCATTATTAGTTGAAAATAAAAATAAAAAATATTTGGCTTGTTCCAATCACCCTCATAACTATTATTTAGAACTGTTAGCTGAAACAGGAGTCTTTGGTTTTGCATTAATACTCATTTTTTTTACTATTATAATAAAAGATTTCTTTATCTATTTAATAAAAAACAATAAAGAAAGTAATGTGGAAATACTTTTGCTGGTTCCTATTGTTATCTCTGTTTTGCTTGAAATTTGGCCCCTAAAATCTACTGGTAGTTTTTTTTCAACATGGAATGCTACATATTTTTGGTTATTTATTTCAATCGTGCTTGCAATCGAGACAAAGAAATTGGTAAAATAAATCATGAATCCTGAAAGACATGAAAAAGGTTGGGGCTACGAATTGTGGATTGTAAATAATAATTTATACTGTGGAAAAATACTGCATTTTAATAAGGGGAAAAAATGCTCCTGGCACTATCATAAAATTAAACAAGAAACATTTTATATACAAAAAGGTAAGTTGAAAATTTGGTATAGTCATGATGATGATATTACAAAAGCAAAAGAATTAGTTATGATTCCAGGCCAAAAATTTGAAGTATCTGTTGGACTGCGACATCAAATGCTAGCTTTAGAAGAAACAGACATGTTTGAATTTTCTACAACACACTCTGAATCTGATTCAATAAGAATTACAAAAGGAGATTAGTAATAATATTTTTATCTATAATTTTGAATCAACCGAATTAAATAATTAGGTAGTAAAATTCTTATTAAAAGTTTTATTTTAAATGATATATTCTTTATTGAAAATAGACCGCGTAAAGACTTTAGTCTCTCACCATCAAAAACCAATTTTTTGCATCTTAGATACTCAATATTAGACAAAAGATACTTGGACTCAGATTTATTTAAAAAATTTTTTTCAAGATATTCATTATGCCATTCTTTAAACTCTTCAATTTCTAAATCTAAATTCTTTCTAGAAAAATTATTTTCATGTATTCTGTAATATGCAAGAGGTTCTTGAATACATTCAAAATTCCAACTTGCACTTAATCTTACAAAAAGGTCAAAATCTCCAATGATATTATATTTGCTGTCAAAGCCTATCGTGCTCTTTTCATAAGCTTCTTTTCTAATGACTGAAGTTATAATTCCAACTTTATAATCTTTTATAATTTTTTCTCTTATATATCCTGAGTATAATTTCTTTCTGCTAAAAATTTTTTTCCTTTTATTTTCCTGATAATAAAAATACAGATTTGAGTAAACTAAACCTATATTATCTGATTTAAACTTGGGCATTTGTTTTTCTAATTTTTTATCTTCCCACCAGTCGTCTGAGTCCAAAAAAGCAATAAATTTTCCACTACATTTTTTAATTGCAAGGTCTCTAGCTTTATAAAGTGTAGTATGTTTTTCTGCATAAAAATATTTAAGTCTTTCATCTTCAAAACTTTTAAAAATATTTTTACTCGAGTCACTAGATTGATTATCCCAAAAGACTAATTCCCAGTTTTTGTAAGTTTGAGATAATATACTTTCAATACATTTAGATAAGTACTTTTCACAATTAAAACAATTAACTACTATGCTAACTAAAGGTTTATTATTAAATTGATTTTCCATTATAAGCTTCAATAGTTGATTTAAGTCCTTTAGCAAAAGAAATATTTGGTTTCCAATCAATTATAGTTTTAATTTTTTTAATGCTTGGATATAACTTTGAAATCTCATCCTCTCTAAATTCAATTTTTCCGTATTGGGGGTGGCCACCTTTTGATATTTGTCTTATGGTCTCAATTATAGTTTTAATTTTTTTAGGTTTGCCTGAACCTATATTAATTATTTGCCCTCTGGCATTTTTGCTTTTAAATAATTTAAATATTGCATTTACAACATCATCCACATGAATAAAATCTCTTAACTGAGTTCCTGATGAACAGGAAAATTTTTTGTTTTTTAAACATCCTTTTATTATAATTGGAATAAAGCGATTTACATCCTGCTTAGGTCCATATGCAAGATATAGTCTTAAAATTGTAGATGGGAATTTTTTTTTTTTATAAAGGTCCTGTAAATATATTGACGATAATAGTTTAGCTTTACCATACGTTGATTTATTTAATTTTATATTACACTTTACGCTTTCTTTCTGTGGTGATTTTGCTTTTCCATATTCTACACTGCTACCCATTTGAATAAAGGAAATAATATTTTTTTTTAAAAAAATTTCAGCTAAATTTTTACATCCATGGTAATGGCTTTTAAAAGTTTTTTTTTTATCTTGATGATTCACATACCCACCAAGATTTACTACATAATCATACGATCTTTTAATTTTTTTTTCTAATAATTTTTTTTTTGTAATATCACAAATGATATATTTAACTTTTTTTAAATGTCTTATTTTTTTGGGTGGTTTTGTAGATATGCTCGAAACTTTCCAGCTTTTTTGCAGGGATCTCTTCGCTAGGTGGTATCCTATAAAACCAGTTCCTCCAACAATTAGTATGTTTTTTTTTAATTTCAAAACTTAATTTTTTTCTGTTTTATAATTTTTTCAAGTTTATCTTTGTCTCTTTTTGTATCCATGCATTGCCAGAATCCTTGATGTCTAAATGCTGCTAGCTGTCTTTTTTTAGTTACTTGCTCCAAAGGTTCTCTTTCAAGATATGTGCCGTCCTTTTTTATAAATTTAAAAAATTCTGGTTCGATTACAAAAAAACCTCCATTAATCCAACCTTCATCTAGCTTAGCTTTTTCTTTAAAATAGTCTACATAGTTTCCTTTAAGTTTTAATACTCCAAATCTGGCAGGAGGTCTGACTGCGGTTAGCGTTACTAATTTTTTATTTTTTTTGTGAAAACTTACTAATTTTTTTAAGTTTATATTAGACAATCCGTCTCCATAAGTTAGCATAAATGTTTCATTTCCAAGATATTTTTTTAGTCTTTTTAATCTTCCACCAGTCATCGTATTTTGTCCTGTATCAATTAGATTAATATTCCAATCATAAAATCGCTTATTGAAGTATTTTTTTATTACTTCTCCTCTATAACCCAATGCAATATAAAAATCTTTGTAACCTTGTCTAGCATACAGTTTCATAATATGCCAAAGGAGCGGTTTACCACCAATGTCAATCATCGGCTTGGGTATAGTTTTAGTATACTCAGACAGTCTAGTTCCAAATCCTCCTGCTAATAAAACAACTTTCATTTTTTTTATAATAATAAATTTATAATGTTATTGTAGATGTATAAATAAGTTTTCTTTGTTATATAATTTTAAAAAACTTTTGTACCAGATAATAGTTTTTTTGATACCTTTATTAAAATCTACTTGCGGTTTCCATTTTAATTTATTTGTAATTATTTTATTATTGGCCTGCATTTTCCAAATTTCATTCGGTCTGTACTTAATTGATCCAATTTTTAACATTGAATTAGAATTAGTCAAAAAATGTATTTTTTTAACTAGATCTTTTATTTTAATTGGTTGGTTGCTGCCTAAATTTATTGGAGTATCTTCATTATTAACTTTTTTACTAATTAATAAAAAACCATCTATAATATTATCAATAAAATTAAATTCTCTAGTTTGTTTACCTAGGGTTGTTCTAATTTCTTCACCACGTAAGCATTTTATAATCATCTCTGGAATAATTGCTTTTTCACTTTGATAAGGTCCAAATGTATTAAATGGCCTTATGCATGCAATGTTAATTTTACTTTGACGGGCCTTTAAACGTACATATGACTCGCTTGATAACTTTGCTAAAGAGTATGGAGACATCGGGTTGGGTGTTTCCTGAACATCAAAAGGTACTTTTTTTTGTAAACCATACATTTCAGAAGTTCCAATATGAATAAATTTTTTAAATTTTGGACCATGATTAAGCAGATTTATTGTAGAAATTAAATTAGAATTAATATTTTCTGAAACATGCTTAAAGCTATCTCCTACATGGTTATATGCAGCCAGATGAAATATATAATCAAATTTTAAATTTTTAAACGATAAAACGGAGTCAGTGTTTCTTAGATCAGCCTCAATTATTTTAATCTGTTTCCAGTATTTAGAAATTCGAGGACAATCTATTATGCTATTATATTTAACAACTACTGAAACTTTAGCTTTTAATTCTATTAATCTTTTTACTAGGTGAGATCCAATAAAACCTGCACCACCAGTTATAAGTATTTTTTTTTTATTAAAGTGTGTCATTAAATGTAAAGTATTCTTTAAATTTTATATTTGCATCTTTTAATTCACTTTTAGAATTTACAGTTAATTGTAAACCATTAAATTTATATACATAAACCAATTTTCTCAAGATTAGCTGCTGTATAGCTTGAACTATTCCTTGTCCATCAGGCATATTTATAGTTTTTTTATTCAAATACTTAAATATTTTTGGATCAAATACTGCGTATCCAATAAAATGGTTTAAAATTGGCTTTTCCTTAAATTCTATTAATTTACCTTTTAAATTCCAATTAACTATTCCAAATGGGTTTTTAATTGGCGCAACTACAATAGTTAATGCTGCTTTTGATTTTTTATGCTTTTTTAGCAAATCATTAAAATTTATTTTTGCCAAAGTATCTCCATAACTTATTATTGTTGGTTCATTAATAAATTGTTTTGCTAAATATATTCGTTTCAAAATTCCTGATTTTAAACCACCATCAGAAAAAATTGGTTTTTTACATTTTTTTATTAAGAATTTTTTTAAAATTTTTCCTTTATACCCAATACAAAAAATATAATTTTTAAAACCTTGCTTTGAGTAATATTTTATTTTTTGTTCTATTATTGTTTTTTTTCCAACTTTAACGAGAGGTTTTGGTATTTTTTTTGTTATATTTCCCAACCTTTTTCCTCTTCCTCCACAAAGGATTAAAATTCTTTTTTCTTTAAAAATTCCTTTCATATTAAAGAGTGTTAATGATTTTTTTTATTTCTTCTAAAAAAATCTTTTTATTTGGTAATTTATTTTCAATCATCTTTTTTTGAATAGATTCATAATTATTTATTATATAATTTATTAATTCCTGTAAATACTTGGGTTTTCTCTTTGAAACAAATACTCCTTTTCTGTCGCCAATAACATGCCTAATCTCTTCAAATATTATTACAGGTTTACCTCTGGCCAAAGCTTCATCAAGAACTTGGGGGTGACCTTCAGTGTAGGAAGGTAAAATAAAGATATTGTGATTATCATACACTTCAATAATAGAATTATTTTTATTTTCGAAATTTAGTATTTTTATATTTTTTTGGTCATCCAATGTAATGTTTGTGTTTCCCGCAGAAACAATTGTTAATTCTATTTCTAGATTTAAGCTTTTAATTATTTCTAATAAAGAAAAAATACCTTTTTCAACTTTAATTCTTCCTACATACAGTAACTTAATTTTATCTAATTTATTTTTTTTAAATGGAATAAACCAACTTTCATTCAGCTGAGATGGTGATACTAAACTTCCTTTCTTGCCTAAAAGTATTCTTGAGTTACAAGATATAAAATTACTTCCTGGTGCTACTAAATAAAACATTAAGTAATAAATAAATTTTCCAAAGTAACCTAGGATATGACTATACTCTTCCTCTCCACTACTCCTTAAATAAACAAAAGGTTTTTTTTTAAATATAATTAATAAACAATAAGCTAAAAAAGTATATGGTGTAATTGAGATTATTAGATATTTAGAATTATCATTTTTTAAAACTTTATAAATATTATTTACAAAAGTAAAAATATTTGATGCTAAAATAATGCTATTCACTTTTACATGATGAGATTTTTTTCCTATTGATGTTCTGGCAAATAAATTTATTTTAAAATACTTTTCTAATCCTTCTGGAATTGATTTAAAATCAATATTATCACAGTAAAAACCATTTTGATAAGTGGAAACCTTTTCGTTGCTAATAATATTTAAGTTTTTTAACATCTTCAATTAGTGTGTTTATAATATTTTATTGTCTTTGAAAGGCCGCTTAGGATCTTTACTTTCGACAACCATTTTAATTTTTTTTTTGTTTTTTGTGGATTGCAAAAAACTCTCATATTTTCGTTTTTTTTATATTTAATTTTACCAAATTGAGGTTTACCTTTTCTTATTATTTTTATGATTATTTTTATAACCTTTTTTAAACTTATCTTATTGCCAGACGCTACATTAAAAACTTCTCCATTGTTTTTGCTATTATTTAAAGCAAGGTAAATTGCACACACAACATCATCTATATAAACGAAATCTCTAATCTGTTCAGCTTTAGATACTGAAAATAATTTTTTTTTTAAACATCCGCTAATAATTTGAGAAATAAAATTATTGCTTTGTCCTGGTCCATAAACGTTAAATAATCTTAAAATTATAACTGGAAATGAATTTTGTTTAAAATTTTTCAGCAAATAATTACTAGATTTAAGTTTTGATGATCCATAATAAGAGTTGGGAATACATTTCGTATTTTCATTTAAAGTCGACTTAATATTTCCATACTCGGCACTACTGCCTATCTGAACAAACTTTTTAATATTTTTATTTAAAAAAATATCAACTAAGTTTGATAAACCAACAAAATTTATTTTAAAAATCATATTTTTTTCTTGTTTGGTATTTATATTACTATTGTATCCACAAAGATTCACAACATGCGTGAAGTTATGATTTATTTTTTTTTTTAAATTTTTGCTATTAGTGATATTTACATAAATATATTTTACTTTTTTAATTAATATATTTTTTTTTCTTTTTCTTGATATGCTTGTAACTTGCCATCCTTTATTTATTATGTATCTTGCAAGGTGATATCCAATAAAACCTGTACCTCCAACTATAAGTAAATGCTTTTTTCTTTGTTTTTTAATCAAAATATTTTATTTTTTTAATTTACGAGTTTTATTATTATATATGTATAATTAATTTAATGTTCAATTAATGAACATAATAGAGAATTTATATAAAAAATTAAAGAAAAAAAAGACTTAATTGAATTAAATAAACTAATAAAAAGCTCCTATAAAAAGAAAAAAATTAGTAATAATTAAGCATCATAATGTTTGCTAGCAAGTTCCAAAAAAAAAGGATAAAAGGATTTAAAATTGTATGAAATTGATATCTAAATTATTGAAAATTGATAAAACAGAATTGCATCAGCCAAAGTCTATTTGGAGTACATTTAAAAATTCTTATCTTAAAAAAAAAAATCTAAAAAAATTTTGGAAAAAAAAAGATAAGAAAAATTTTCCTGAAGAACTTGTAAAAATATCAGATCTTTTTTTTAAATCTGAAAGTTACAATTTAACTTCAAAATTCTGGAGGCATAATATTATCAATCATTATAGTCACATAAGTAATACACCTTCATCTGAAGATGCTCTAGATGCAATTTCACGATCAGATTACGCAGCTTTTTCATTTATGGATGAATATTCAGTGGAAAAAAGTTGCGAAAATTTCGTAGATAAAATTAAATTAAATTTAAATTTATTTAAAAAACACCAAGGAATGACGTTAACAAAATCTATTAGTCATAACATAATTCTGCTTATACTTTATGAGCATATTAAATCTAAAGAAGTTTTTAAAAATTATGATAAAATAGAAAAAAAATTATATCTGAAATATAATCCCTCATTAGAGGTGGATGATAAAACGATCACCCAATATATGTTAACTTCATTACTAGAATACGAAAAAATAAAAATTTTAACTCAAAGCATAAAAAAACCACTAAATATCTTAGAAATAGGAGCTGGATATGGAAGAACTGCAAATATGATTTTGTCCTTAGATAAAGATGTTAAATACGTAATTGCAGATTTTCCTCCAACAGTATTTTTTGCAAAAAAAAATTTATCTAACTATTTTCCAAACAAAAAAATTATATCAGCTTTTGAAATAACCAATAAAAGTGAAATGATGAAAGCATTTAAAGAAAATGATATTTTGTTTATTTTTCCACATCAAATTAATTTGTTTGAAAAAAAATCTTTTGATATTTCCTTAGCAATAGGATGTCTATGTGAAATGGAAAAAGCTCAAATAATATATTATATGAAAATTTTTGAAAATTGTTCTAATTTCCTATATTTTAGAGTGTGGGAAAAAGCAGGCTTGCCGTATGCTTTTTATAAATATTATTCCATCCACAAGAAATCAGATTATTCAATTAAAGAAAGTTGGATTGAACATTTTAAAGACAGATGTATTATACCTTCTAATCAATTCGAGGCGGGATATGAGTTTAAGGATTAATAGTATTTTTACTTTACAACAAGTAATTTAGTTTAGGCCAATTTAACTATTTTGTAAGAGTTCCTTCTTTTAAATCAATCACTTTATTGCAAAAACCTAGTGTTATTTTTTTATGAGAAATTACAAAAATTATTTTTTTACTTTGTATTTTTTTGATTGAAGACATCACTAATTCTTCAGTTTTTACATCAAGTGCGTTTGTTGCTTCATCTAATATTAGTATATGTGGGTTATTATATAAGGATCGCGCAATTCCAATTCTTTGCTTTTCACCTCCTGAAAGTCTAGCACCTCTTTCGCCCACTTCTGTATCTACTCCTTCAGGAAGTGAAGCGATCAGTTCTTTCAGGCCTGATAAATTTATTACTTCATTAATTTTTAATACGTTTATATTTTTATCATCAACACCAAGGGCAATATTTTTTTTAATTGTATCATCTAGTAAGTAAATATTCTGAGGAACGTAACCAATATTTCTTTGCCAAAAATCTGGAATTTTATTAAATTTTTTTTCGTCAATAACAATTTCTCCTGTGCTGAAATTTAACAATCCTGTAATTATATCTACCAGAGTGCTTTTTCCTGAGCCAGTCTTTCCAGAAAGGCCTAATATTTCACCTTTTTTAATAGTTAAAGAAATGTTTTTTAAAATATATTTTTCAGTATTAGGATATTTATAACTAACATTAATTAAACTAAATTTATTAATATCAGCTAAATTATTTTTTTTATTTTGATTTATAAGTATTGCATTTTTTTTAATGACATCAAATTCGCTGCTTAAATTATCAATGGTAGCAATTGAAAATCTAAATCCTTGTACTGTAGATAATATTCTATTTGCAGAAGGCATTAATCTAAAAGATGCTGCAGCAAAAACTCCTAGGATGATAATTATATTCTCAACATTATTTATTTTAATTTTAAGAACTAATAATAAAGTTAAAATTCCAACTACGCCAAAAAACTCTAAGATATATTTAGGAAACTGATTAATAACAGAATTTCTTTGATTTAGTTTTGCTGTTTCAATATTGTGAACATCATACATTTTGATAAAAAAATCCTGCAAGCCAAGAATTGTTATATCTTTAATAGCACCAAATCCTTGCATTAAATTTTTTATTCTTCCTTTTTGATGAAATTGAGTTTTAACACCCCATTCAAAAACTTTTTTTTTATGTATTCTGTAATACATTAAAGTAATTAAACTAATTAATCCTGCAGCGCACACGAATCCAAATGGTTCTATAAAAATCAAAAAAGTAGAAATACCCACTAGAGTAAATAATTCAGAAACAAGTATTGCCATATGTTGTAAGGTTGATTTATATAAATCAACAGCTGAAGTAGCATTATAAACCATCTTTGAAGTATTTTCTTTTAGATGAAAATGGTAGGGCAAACTTATATATCCTTTAAATAAATCTTTTGAAATTCTTGCAGTAACCCCATAAGTAAATTTTGCCTCTATCCAAACTAAAAATATCAAAAACAAGTTTTTTAATAAATATATAAAAATAATAAAAATTACTATTGTGGTTGTCGGATTCAGCTGGTTGCCAAAATTTAAATATTCTAAAAAATATGAAACATCAAAATTAAAAATTTCTGTATCTTTTTTTAAAATTATAGAAATCAAAGGTATAATAAGAGCAATTCCAAATACCTCTAACAACATACCTATTATCTTCATAAACATTAAGATGATAAGCATTTTTTTTTCTTGGGGTAAAAGTATAGACCAAGCTTTATTAATCTTTTCCATATACAAGCAAAATTCTAATTTCTATGAATTTTTAATATTATTATTGATTTTTTTTATCAATCTTTATTTCTTTTGAAAGCTCATCGTACTCTTTCATCTTCTGTTTCATAAAATTTATTGTAGTTTTAGTTTTTACTGCTATTCCTTTTGGTGTAAGTAGATAGATGTAGTTCAGTTTTTCTTTATTATTTTTAAAATTATTAATTTTTATTAATCCCTTTGTTTTTAGTTCTTTGAGGCAATAATTTATTTTACCTAAGCTCAACCCAAGATCACTTGCTAAGCCTCTTTGTGAGAAATGAGGTTTATTATGTATTTTTCTCAGTATGTTAAAGAAATCGTTATCTTTTTTCATATATATTATTTATATTGTTCAATATTTGAACACTAGCATTTATGCAATACACCTTCAACAATTTAATCAAATTCCATTAAAATATTTTTTATGTCTTTTCTATCAAGATTTACTGGATTATTTCCAAGTCTTTGCAAGTTTATGCCACTTAGAATTTTATCAAAATTGAGGTTTGAGTTAATTTTTAACTTTTTAAAATTGCTTTCTAAATTTGCTTTTTTTTTCATATATATAAAAAAATCTTCTAATTCATAAATATTTTTTACATTAAAAATATTAAAAATTTTTTTAAATCTTAGATTTAGGTCAAAATTACAGTCAGCTTTCGCACTATTAATAAAATTAAACTTTAGAAATTTTTCTATTGTAAGAGAGACTGCATGACCATGACTTATATTATATAAAGACGTAAACGGGTAGGAAACTGCATGAGGTGCTGTTGTTTTGGAAATGTTTATTGCTTTGCCTGCAGTATTGGCAGCAAAACACATTGCTGATGTATTTTCAAAATTTGGTTTTTTTAAATAATCTAAATAGTACTTTAACGAAACATCTAGTGATTTTTTTGCGTACCTCATACTTTGGAAGTTTGATTTTTTTGATATTAAAGATTCAACAGCCTGCGCAATCGCGTCGAAGCCAGAAGAAGACTTTATTTTTTTTGAAGCGCTTATAACAAGCTCCGGTATTAAAAAGAAAAAATCTGGTTTAATAACTGGGCTTTCTAATGAGTATTTGATTTTATTAATATAAATTACCACACTTGATGTTACTTCCGCTCCTGAACCAGAAGTTGTTGGAATAGCAAGTAGTTTGGTGATCTTTTGTTTTATTGGATAGCTTAAATTAATAATTTTTTTCTCTAAATTGTCTACACTTAATATAATATTTGCTACTTTCGCATAATCTAAAACTGAACCACCTCCTATTGCAATCATTAGATCTGGTCCAAATTTTTTTAAGTAAAGATTTATTTTTTTAGCCTCATTTATCTCAGGAAACGGAGATTGTTTAAAATAATATTTTACAATTTTATCTTTTAAATACTTGGTTATCATTTTTTTAGCACCAGATTTAGTAAAAGATTTTTTTCCACATAAAATGAAAATTTTTTTAAATTTTTTTTGTTTTAAAAAACTTTCTAGATTTTTTTCTGTTGAAAATGAAAAGTTTTGCATAAGTTATTCCATAAAAAAATTTTTAATTTTAATTAAGTTATCTGGTCTCGACAAATTATTTAAAGTTCCATTTGATATTAACACTTCTAGAAAACTAGGACCTTTTGAGTTTAGAAATTTTTTTATAGTTAATTTTATTTTTTTATTTTCAGATATTTTAAAATATTTTTTATACCCTAGACTTTTTACTAAATTTTTAAAATTTATTTCACCTGCAGTAGTTGTTTGGCCTCCAACTGATTCGTGTGAATTGTTATTTAACAAAATATGTTTTAGATTTGAATTTCCTAAATTTCCAAAAGTTCTTAATGAACCTAGATGCATAAGCATGGATCCGTCGCCATCTAAGCAAATAATTTGTTTTTTTGAATTTATTGAATAGCCCAAACTTACCATTGATGCGTGACCCATTCCACCAACCATATAAAAATCTTTGCCATTAAACAATTTTTTTTCTTTTCTTATTTGCATAAGTTCACGAGATGTATATCCAGTAGTTGAAATTATTTTTGTTTTTTTTGTAATTATTTTTAAAAGTTCCTGTATAAAATCTTTTCTGAATGGGTATGATTTACTTATTTTTTTTTGCTTATATATTTTTTTTTCCTTTAAGATGTCTTTTTCGACTAGACACGCTACAGTTTTTTTATTTTTATAGGAGCTTTTTATTAGTTTATTTAATTTAATTAAGTCTTTTTTTTCCTTTAATACACAATAGTTAATATCTAATAACTTTAATAGTTTTGTAGTAATTTTACCTTTTACCATGTGTTGTGGTTCATCTTTTTTTTGAGGCGATCCTCTCCATCCAATCATTAACATCATTGGGACCGAATAAACTTTTCTATGAGCTATTGAAATCAAAGGATTAATTGCATTGCCTAGTCCAGAATTTTGCAAATATACACATGCAATTTTTTTAGTTGATAGATAATATCCTATACCTATTGAAACAGCAGATCCTTCATTTGCTGCAATAATATGTTTAGTTTTATCCAGTTTATTAAAATGATTAGATAATTTTTTTAAAACACTATCAGGTACACCAGTATAAAAATTTATTTTGTTTTTTTTTAAAGTATTTAAAAGATCTTGAACAAAAATCATGATGAAATAAGATTTATGACTTCTTTGATTGGGCTAATTTTTTTTTCAGCCTCAAAGGATCTTTGGTTTTTTAAAATACTTTTAGCTACTTCTTCCATTGCAGGATATGAGGCTCTTAAAAGATGATTTGCATATATCACAATTTTAAATCCATTTTTTACTAAATCACGTTCGTAGGTTTTTGAATATGTAGAAGGAATAGCTATTAATGGTTTATAATATTTGCTTTTTAAAAATTTTTTAGAAAATGAAAAAATTTGATTAGGATTTTTTTCCTTACTATGAATTAAAATTGCATCAGCGCCAGCGCGAGAATAAGCTTCGGCTCTTTTTATGGCATCTTGAAGATTTTTTCCTAGTATAAAACTTTCTATCCTTGCCACTATAAAAAGATCGCTTGATATTTTTGATGTCGTAGCTGTTTGTAATTTTTTACAAAAATTTTTTATACTATCTTGTTTAACACCAGTCTGATTTTTAAAAAGTGAATTTTTTTTTAAACCTATTTTATCTTCAAAGATTATTCCTGAAACACCTGATCTTTCTAAATTTTTAACTAGGTAAGGTAAATGTTCCACTCTGCCTCCGTTATCTGCATCAAATATTACTGGTTTTGTTGTTACATCTAGCATTTCATTTAAACCTAATATTCTTGCAGAATAATCAACTGATTGATTGTCTGGTTTTCCCTTTAAAGCAGAATCTGTTAGGCTAGAAGACCACATGCAATCAAACTCTAAAAATTGTTGACCATTTGTTAATTTTAAATTTTCAATAATTAAACCCGTAAGAGCACTGTGTGATTCTAAAACTCTTACAATTTTTTTTGCTTCTACTAATCTTTTTAATTTTGATCGTCTTGTATCTGGTGATGTTCCAACTGCGAAGATTTTTTCTTTTATTTTAGTTGAAGAAATGTTTTTTGTATATTTAGGTTCAATTACTTTACCTGACCATTTCTTTAAAGTTTGCACAACCTGTTTTCTTATTTTTTTTTGTACACCTGTTTTCCAATCATCTCCATGAATAACATAATCAGGTTTTAATTTTATTAAGTTTGGTCTGTAGTCAAGGGTTGTTTGAGGAATCACTCTATCTACAAATTTTATATTTTTTAAAACTATTTCT
>Ga0114997_10002387_pt1 | contig 15144 bp, 9 predicted proteins | sample ArcticOcean_MG_C_2_FD_87045 | JGI IMG/M metagenome (GOLD analysis project Ga0114997, IMG submission 87045) | Marine microbial communities from western Arctic Ocean - ArcticOcean_MG_CB4_136 | ecosystem: Environmental > Aquatic > Marine > Oceanic | place: Arctic Ocean: Canada Basin | collected... | reverse complement strand
CTTTTGCGAAACAACACAGCCACGCGCTGCCGAATTAGCACGAACGAGTCTCCAACTTCGTTTCCATGAAGGCCATTGAAGAAAAGATAGAATTCCTTTGTCTGCAGGTGGGCTACGGTCAATGAGAATCCATTTAGTATTGCGTTTTTTAAATTCTGGAATCAAATAATTGGCGATGCGCCAATCGACGAATGCAATGGCATCATTCTCTTCATGATGATCCTTAAACCAATTTCTCATATTCTTACCCAAACTACGTGATTGAAATCCCGGGAATGAAGATTTTGGAATTGACTGATGTTGCCATGGCCAATTATCATGGCTATCTTCAGGGTCTGGATTAATGAAGATAAGTCCATATCCGCGTTCAACAAGTCCAGAGGCGAGTGAAGTCTGTGTTGTGGAACAGAGATCTACTAATGATCGACCACTGAACCAATAAATCTGCATTGAAAACCCTCATTTCAAACTCAATCGCTCACGGACGATTTCTTCTATACCGTCTTCGAAAACTACGACTGGTTTCCACCCAAGTGTAGTTTGAATACGCTCAATATTTGCCATTGAATGGCGAATGTCACCCACGCGTTCAGGTCCATGAGTTGGCACAATAGGGACAAATCCATTTTGAGTCTTGATGAGTGTGTTATTGATCGCTTCAATCAAATCGAGTAAGGATATTTTGGTTTGGGTTGCAATGTTATACACATGGTATTTTCCAGCTTGCCATTCACCTTCAATTAAGGCAAAGATTGCAGAACACACGTCATTGACATGAACAAAATCACGAGTATGCAATCCATCTCCATTTATGATTGGAGCCTCACCATTAACCATCATATCGATGAATTTTGGAATAACTGCAGCATATCCTCCATCAGCCCGTTGACCTGGCCCATAGACATTGAATATTCTTAGCGCTACTGCATTCTGTCCATTGAGTCTTGAAGCAATAATTTGTTGTTCGTTATTCCATTTAGATTGTGCATACGGGGATAGTAAATCACCCGCAGATTCTTCTCGTAAAGGTAATCTACCCTCTCGGCCATAAACTGCTGCGCTAGAAGCAATAACCACCCTTCTTACATCAAATTGCTTACAATAATTGAGAATTAGTTGAGTTCCCTCGACATTTATTGAGTAGTTCTCTTGGGGATTTTCTACTGAGGCTGGAACAGAGATTTGTGCGGCGAGGTGGATTACAGCATCACAACCTCGCATCGCTCTTTGTACTATATCAGGGTCTCGAATATCCCCAATCACGACTATTGCTCCTAGAGATTCTAAATGTTCTAATACTTTCGTTGAACTGGATGAGAGATTGTCTAAAATAACTACTTCATGGCCGTTTCTAACACATTTTCTAGCAACTGAACTGCCGATAAATCCAGCACCCCCAGTCACCAGTACTTTGGCCATGTTGAAACGAGACCGCCCCGATTAAACTATCTTTCCTAATGCCTGATGTGATGGTTTGATTTGCAAATTACCATATGGCTGTGGGTTAAGGGGGACATCATGGGGTGGTGGCCGTTTGCAATTGATTCCAATTGGAAGGCATTGGCAAGAGAGGCATATAACGTCAAAGATTATCAAAAAGCAGAACCAATCCTCAAGAAAATGCTAAAGAAAAACCCAAATGATAAATGGGCCTTAGATGTGCTTTCCAGACTTTACATAAACACTTCAAGACACTCGTATGCAATCCCGCTTTGCATCACTCTCATCAGTAATTTGTCTGAAAAAAAACATATTAGAAGGCTAATAGATTGCTGTTTAATAAGAAATGAATTTGAGTATCTATGGCAATATTTCCCTGCAATGATTATTGAAGATGAAGATACAGTTAGGTTGGAAAGAGTGATTAAGATATATAACAGCGGAACCTGGCCGACTGAATTCTTAGAACTTTTGATTGCAACGAATCCAACAATCGATAGATTGAAACATGTAGTGATCGAAGAACTTCTCAGAAATGGAGAGATAGATGAAGCGTTGGAAACGATTCAAAATTTACTGAATCTAGAAGGATTAAATATTGAATTACAATTATTATTAGTAAAGGCGCATATACAATCACAAAATAATGACATTGCAAACAAAGTAATTGCAAGAATCCTTGAAGAAATTCCTGAAAGCCAATCTCAGCGATGTGATTTGGCAAAACGACTTTATTACATGGAGAAGTATGAATCTTCAATCCAAGTAGCAAACATAATCCTTAGTGAAGATAAAAAAGATAAACAAATGCTCGATTATACTTCTAGAATACACGCCTCATTGGGCAACTATGAGCAGGTACTGAAAGCGATTACATTATATTCGCAAAATTATGAAATGACCTCCAATCTTGCCGAGAGAATGTTAAATTCAGCGGTAATAATTAACAATTCTAATGAAATAGTCAAGGCGATAAACTTTTACAAAAATTTTAATATTAATAATTGGCAACTAATAGAGAAGGCTGCAAATATACTAGTTAAGAATAAAGCATTCAAGCAACTCGATAAATTATTATCTATCTCCGATGATAATTCATTATTCATTATTCAACTTAACGCATCAAAAATGAGTGGGGTGGGTGAAACAGTAAAAGCCATCGAATACTTGTCAAATTGGATGGAAAATAATGGGCAACAAATACCCATTCTAATGCGTCTTGCATTCCTAAATTTTAATATTGGAAATATTGAAAACACAATAGAACTTTGCGACGAAATTATCACTGAAATTAAAAACCATAGTTCCTCTAACAAACTAAGAATAAGGGCTGGGTCTAGGGTTTGGGAGCCTGAAAAATTAAGGCAAGAACTCATTGAGGCTAGAAAATTATTGCCGGATGATGATTTCTATATCAGACAGGCAATCAACCTTGAAATGTCCGAGGCATATAATTTCAAGGCTGCTCTAGAATTTTGTCAGCAAGGCTTGGATCTTATTCCGGATGATAGACGGTTCTTATCAGCAAAGGCACAATGTCTCAGTAAATTAGGTGAGCATAAAGAAGCAATTCACGCCACAGAGGCTTTGTTTTATCACCATCCTTCGGATGATGAATCCTTCATTACCAAAGCTCAGATTATGCGTGCAAAAGGAGATGGAAAAGGTCAAGTTGAAGCAATAAATGAAATGTTGAAATTACATGGTTTGTATCAATTTACGAGCACCGGAGAAAAGAATGAAATAAATATTGAATATTTAAAATGCGATGCACCCAAATATAAAAAAGATCACGGCAAGGTTTCTATCATTATGACTGTGTACCAAAAAACCCCATTACTCTCAGTCGCAGTAAATTCAATTTTATCTCAAACCTATCAAAACCTTGAATTGATAATAGTGGATGACAATTCACCAGATGATGCCTTTGAATTTTTACAAGAATTAGCTATGGCAGATAATAGAATAAAGCCGTTGCAAATGGAAAAAAATGGTGGAACATATTTAGCGAAAAATTATGGGATGACGCAAGCTACTGGTGATTTTTTGGCATTTATGGACTGTGATGACTGGACCCATCCACAACGAATTGAAAAACAAGTAGAAAATTTAGTGAAACACCCAAATGCTCAAGCCGTCATTAGCGATTACTTTAGAATTGATGAAAAAAGTAATGTCCCATATCGCGGTAAAGGCTCAATCCGTATGGCTTGTATTTCTCTATTACTTAGAAAGAAAGCACAAGAGCAGATTGGATTTTTTGACTCCTTACGAGTAGGTGCTGATACCGAATATATTGAAAGACTACAAGCAGTTTATGGCGAATCTGCCTTGATAAAAGATAGAACTCCAAATATGTTCATGACTCAACACCAATCCTCTCTCACCGGTGGAGGGGCGTTTCATATTTCTTGGAGATCTATCGGAGGCAACAGATTGCAATACCATTCATCATTCCGTGAATGGCATAAAAGAATTTCATGTGGCAATTGTGAAGGATGGATGCCGCGAATATTACGAGTTCGGCCATTTACAGGGCCTTCAGCGATGCTATCCGGGGATACGCAATGGAGGAATGGAGATTATTTATTCAGTGAAAGAATTCAATTGCGGAATCGGCAATGGTGGGCTGGTAAAAAGGAAATCGAAGCTAAGCATCTTTCGCCTAAAATGGCAGGACGAATTTATGTGGGAAAGTTGGGGATTAAATTACCGGATTTATATTGGTCGGGAAATGAAATTTCCGAAATTCCTACTCTCAAAGAATTGCCCCCAAAAGTCGTTATCAAACCCGACAGAGGTTGGAGCGCAAAAAATGTATGGTGTTTATCCGACATGGTAAATCTCCTAGACAATAAAAAATACACGATTGGAGAAATCAAAAAACAATTATCGGAGGATGATTTTATTCAAAACCAAAAACCGGTATTCATGGCTGAAGAATTTCTTACACCCGAAAAGGAGGGTAAAAATCCAATACCGAGAGATTACAAATTCCATTGTTTCGGTTCTGAGATTGCAATGTTAGTTGTGGTTGATAGGGTCTCAATTAAAGATGCCAATTTGAATACACACCATTGCTTTGATAATTACTTTAATCCGATAAGTCAAACAGTTTTGAAACATAGACCTGTGCCCGAAACCGTGTTAGAATTGCCAGAATTTTTTGACGAAATGGTCGAAGCAGTCCAAAAAATTGGTTCCACATTAGGAATTTATATGAGAATTGATATGTATGCAACCAATAAGGGAGCGGTGTTTGGCGAGTTTACCCCAACACCTCATGGCGGTAAGGGTTACAGCGAATGGGCAGACAAATATCTAGGAAGTTTTTGGAAAGGCGAGGAGGGGTGTGAAGATGGATGACGATGCATTTGATTCGATAAGTGGCATTTTAGAGGAAGAAACACTTTCCAATTCAGACATGGATGAAATTAAAATCCATCGTAATATGTTGAGAGAAAAAGCCGCATCCCGCGAATTATGGCGAATTAAAATCTCTCCTTCTTTCCGCATCGGGGTTCACATTATTACTGCAATTAAAAGACCTTGGAGATTGATATTATTGCCGATCACAATTCCTTGGTTGATGTTTCAAATCGGTTTAGAACGAATTGGAAAAAAACCTCAACTACAGCTGGGTAAAGAAATTGAAATAGACCGCGAAAATAGGAATTGTGTAGTATTTTTCCCCACAAACGGGGTTGGTTTTGGGCATTTCACACGTCTTTACTCCTTGGCAAGAAGAATGAAAAAATTGGACGAATCCCTTGAAATAGTATTCTTTACAACAATGCCAACCCTTCATATTCTTTACAATAAAGGATACGCCACATACCATCTATCTGGTAGAAAAAAGAATGGCATGACTGCCTCTCAATGGAATGCAATGATGGAAGAACAATTAGCTCTTATATTTACAAACCATCTCCCTAAAGCATTCATTTTTGATGGTGCATTTCCTTACAGAGGTATGTTAAATGCAATTCGCAACAAAAAGAATACATCAAAATATTGGGTTAGAAGAGGAACTTTCAAGAAAGGAACAAAAATACCAGTTGACAGTATTGCACATTTTGACCACATAATCCATCCAAAAGATAGTCTTGAAATGCCACCTTCTGAAATTGATCATGGAGTCAATGTGATCACATGTAATGCAATGACATTATTGGATGAACACGAATTACTTTCAAGAAAGAAAGCAAGACAAAGATTAGGTCTTGGTCACGATGAAAAAGTAGCTTATGTTCAATTGGGAGCAGGTAGGATAAATGATATTGATAGTGAAATAAGGATAACTCTTGATGAATTAATTAGCAAGAATTACATCGTTATTATTGGCGAATCAATGCTTGGCGATAGGATCGATATTGAGTTTGACAATGTCAAGATTATTAGGGATTATCCTAATTCAATGTACTTCAATGCCTTTGATATCTCTGTGCAAGCAGGAGGATACAATTCGTTCCACGAAACACGAAGGTTTTCTCTACCTACCTTATTTTATCCAAATATGAACACTGGAATGGATGACCAACTCGCAAGGTGTCTTGTTTCGGAAGATGAAGAATGGGGAGTTGTTGTCAAGGTACGAAATAGGAGGAATATTACTCATGGGATACAACAACTTGAAAAGTTGGGCACTGAAATCGAAAAACATGTCCAAATCAACGGTGCCTTAGAACTGGCAAAAGAAATTATCACTATGGAGGAATAGGCATGAATAAAGGATGGATGTTACCGATTGAAGCCTTCGAATGGGTTGAAAAAAACATTCCTGAAGGCTCGCCTGTACTTGAGTTTGGTAGTGAGGACGGGAGTCAACGCCTTGCGGACCGGTACCAACTTTGGTCAGTAGAACATGATACTGATTGGCTAAACCGAACAACCTCCAATTATATTCATGCACCTATAGTATCAAATCCAGTTTCAGATGAATGCCAAGAACAAGTTTGGTATGAACCCAGTTTATTCGAAAAAATACCCGATCCTGTTTTTCTGATTATTGTGGACGGGCCAATCGGGGAAATCGGACGTAATGGTATTTTTCACCACCCCTCGGAACTACCGAAAGCAGAGTGGATTTTAGTCGATGATACAGATCGAATTGCGGAACAGGCTCTTTCCCAACGTCTTATTGAGCATTTCCAATGCCAGCATCAAAAGATAACTACCAAGCAGTTTAAATTCAATGGAGATGCTCGTATTTTTGATGTTTTAAGGTTGGGTGGCTAAAATGCAAAAGTGGGAGGAAAAACTTTACCCGATGATTGGTGTAGGAAACGATTGGTCTTACTTTGAACAAGAGGTTGTTCGAAGATTTGAAGGATTACGGCCTAAGCCATACACTTTGCCAGTCACGATTATTATTCCCGTATATAACCGAATCGAAAAGTTGGGAAAGACCATTGCAGCCCTCACCCATTCGACATATCCTCTTGATTTGATTGAAATTATTATCGCTGATGATGGTTCATCTGACAATCCCAAGCAACTTATCGACGATTTCAAATCATATTTCTCTATTAAGTATGTCCGGCAATCCGACAAAGGATTTCGTGCTTCTCGTATTCGAAACAAAGGCGTAAAAGCGGCTTCTCATGAAATCATAATTTTCCTTGATTGTGACATGTTACCCGAGCCAACACTTGTCGAGGCGTTCATGAAGTATTTGCATGTAAGCTCAAAGTTAGTTTTGTTAGGAGGTAGGAGATATGTCAACACTGATGTGTTTTCAATTAAAGATGTAATCAATGATATCCAACCGGTGTTGGAATTACCAAGCCAATGCGCTGATACGGGAAGGGGGCCGATTGCAGACGAGCCCCCAACTGAAGATTGGCGGTATAAAATATATCGAACGACCGATAATCTAAAATCTATAAAATATCCATTCAATTCTTATTGTGCTGGAAACATTGGTATGAGTAAAAACCTGTTTAACCAAGTTGGTGGTTTCGATGAAAGCTTTGTTAATTGGGGTATGGAGGATACTGAAATTGGATATCGACTATATCAAGCAGGTGCATGGTTCATTCCAGTTGATGACGCACGAGCATTACATCAAGAACCCCCGAATGGTTCAAATGAAACAGATCGTGACGCAGGCCGAAATGTTTCTGAAAAACAGTTTGTAGAAAAATGTCCAGCAAAATACAGAAGTTATGAGGCGGATAGGTCTTATGAAGTTCCAAAGGTATCTGTTTATATTCCAGCGTATAACTGTTCAGAATTCATTGAAGAAGCAATCGAGAGTGTCTTGGCACAAACTTATACAGATTTTGAAGTTGTTGTCTGTAACGACGGTTCAACTGATTCAACTGGTGAATTGCTAACTAGTTTGTATGGAGAACACAAACAAGTTCACATTCTCCATGAAGAAAACAGAGGTATTTCAGCAGCGACAAACACAGCAATTAATGCCTGTAGGGGCGAATATATTATTCAATTAGATTCCGATGATATTTTACTTCCGCAATGTATTGAAATGCTCGTTGAAGTTCTCGATACGACTGATTATGGTTTTGTTTATGGCGATTCTTATCTCATAGGTGCAGAAAATAAAAATTTAGGGCCTGCTTATTCTTGGTCGATGTACTCTAGATTTCGCCTTTTAAATGGCATGTTTATCCATCATCCGCGAATGTTTAGGAGACGTGATTTTTCAAGAACTACTGGGTTCAATGAAACTCTTTCGAATGCTGTTGATTATGAATTTTATTTATCACTTTCTCAAATCACAACAGGTTTTCATCTACAAACCCCCTTATATCTGTACCGCCAACATGCATCTAACACATCAAAAGTAAACAAGGGACATCAAGATACAAATTCCCATGCAGCACTTGAATCTGCCTTTAAAAAAATGGGATTGAATCACCTGATTGAACTAATTCCGATGGCAAAAGATCCACGTAAGATGAATAAGAAAGTCATAGTAAAACCTGATGAATTAAGAATTAATTTCGAGACAATTCATGCGCGCTTGGGCGTGAATGACCCCCCAACATCTCATCATTTCCATCATGAAATTCCAAAACTTATTTCACAAAAGGCGAAGAATACATTTGAACAAGAGCTGCTGGAATATCGAAATATAGGAGCCCCCTTAATCCGAATTGGCCCTTTCGGATCCTCGAATGTTGCTTTCTCAGTAAAACGCAGATTTGAAAAAGAGGTAGACTATACTATCGAGCTTCAATCAATCCCTAAGGAAAAGCATACGCATAATTTCGTAATGATCACCGGTATTTCAAATGATGCTGAAGCGGTAAAAATAAGGCGGCAAATACAGGATGAATTCTCCTGGCCAGCGGAAGTCATTCGCTCAATGAAAGCAAAGTATTTCACTCGTAATAGAAGTATGTTGGACACATATTTACGATACTTAGATTTAAAATCTGAACAAATAGAAGATACTGAGTCTGAATCCATTGGGACTTACGATGTTGAGAAATTTTGGAATTTTACAGGTGGAATACTTACCTTTTCATGGAGGGGTATTGCAGTATTTTTTGAGATGCCAACGAATTGGAAGTTTAATGAAACTCATGTAGATTTATTCCAGTTGGCCCACCATGTTTTAGTTGAACCCTGGGATAAAACCGTCTTGCAAACTTGGAATCCTACAAGAAAAGCAGGTTGGAGACCCGGACTAGCCTTCTCTGGGGGAATTGACTCAACAGCAGCTTTAGCATTGATGCCCAATAGTACTGTATTAATGTATAACGAACGTGTTGGAATTCCAGGTCAACTAGATCATACCAATGCAATTAGGTTTTTTGATGAATACGAAAAGAAAGAAAACCGTCTAATCATTAGAATCCGTTCAAATCACGAAATACTGCGTCAAGAGCAAGGAAAAAGCGTCGGTTTTTCTACCGATTATGCTTGTGCTGTTCAATGTATTATTTTAGCAGACCATTTTGGCTTAGACAGTATCGCAACCGGAATGCCTTTGGAGAATTCTTACTTATTCCATGGCTACAGGTATAGGGATTTTAACAAATCTAGATTTTGGAAGACTTACTCGCATATTTTTGAATCAGTAGGGCTGGCATTGTATCAGCCTGTAGCAGGTTGTTCGGAAGTAATTAACATGAAAATAGCAGTCCAACAAGGTTGGAGCGGGTGGGCACAATCTTGTTTGCGTTCATCTAAAGAGGGGATTGGCTGTGGTAAGTGTTGGAAATGTTTTAGGAAAAACACATTGATAGGTTTACCTTTTTCAATGAGTAATGAAATTGAGACCTTTCTATCTAAAACTCCATTAAAACAAGCAGCGAGTACATTATACTCTATCCAAAAAAATGAAACATCATCTGAAGGAATTATAATCACAAAAAAGTTTTCCCACCTGAAACCATTTATTGCTCTAGATTTGAGTTTCCTTCAATATTATCATAAATCGGCCATGGAACTAATTCCTGATAAATATCGTAAATTTACAGAAGATAAATTAGCACAATTCGCACTACCTATGACCACCTCAAATACAGCGAAATTGAAAAAATTCGATATCTATTCGGCAAGTGATTGAATTTCTTCAAAAAAAGAACTCCAATTCAGTGGAGATATATAAATTGGAGTTGTTCGCATGGCTTTGTTATTTTCTCGATTAACAATTGTGGAAATTGCCAACTCCATCTCATCATCGTCCCCATTCTTGATCATAATTAGTGGATAGTTTACTGATTTAAGTTTAAATGAATCAACAATTGTATTGGTTTCTCCATTTATAATGCAGATAGTTGGAATGCCGTATTGCATCAGTTTAGAAATTAAGAATGAATCGTATTTTACAATTGCAGCATAAAGAGTGGAAATGTCAAATGAAACGGAAATAGAATTCCATGCTTCAGTTACATATAATTGAGAGGTGTCAATAGTGCTATGAGCTGGAATTACAGTCTCTATTTTTTCTTTGTTTAATTTATTAATCAAAAATGAATATTTATCCCAACCTTTCATCTTCTTTTTGTTATAATCTATTGCTAAAAGAACTTTGCTTGAGTAAATTGAATTAACTTCTATTCTTTCTTTTTGCTCTGAAAAAAGCTGCTCCACCAAACCAAAGTAAGACAAGTCAAAAGAATCCAAATATTCACTTGTAAAGTCTTCTTTGGAATCTTCAATTCTAAGCCATGTCCAAACCACATTTTTTTTAATATTTAGTATATCGATCAATCCACGATAAGGAAACGGACCATCAAATACCACTGAAATTGGTTTATGCAACTCAATTATATTTCCAATCATATTGGCGCATTTACCATTCCATACAGTTCTTTCCTGTTTATCAATATTTTTGGGATCAGTCAAGGGATAAAATAGAGCACCAGTAGGAATATTTTTGGCCATTAAATCATTTGTTGAGATAATTATTGCTTTTCTACCGGCATCGATCCATTCTTTTGCAATTGATATTGCTCTTTCCACTACAGCCATGCCCTCCTCACTCGTTGGAAATATGAGTATACAATCCCTATCGAGTTCAAATTCCCGACCAAGAGTAGAACGAGTTATTTTTTTCCTATCTTTAACATAATTAACATTCATTTTAATAAAAGTAAAGGGTAATAGTGGCAATAACCAAGGTTTACGTATAAATGATTTTGTTAATAACAAACCAAGCTTAAATGAATATGTATTTCTAATGCGTAGTAATTCGTCTTCCAATTTTTGTTCTCGCAAATTATAATTCCTGGAATTAGGCAAACAAATCACTCCGTTAGTTCGTAATATTTTTCAATCGCTTCACTTGGTTCACCATCAATAACAATTTTCCCTTCGTGAATCAATATCAATCTATCACATATACTCTTCATCAAACCAAATGAATGGCTGACTATCACAACAGTCCCCGCTCCTTCGACCATATTCAATATTTTTTTCTTGGATTTTTCTCGGAATTGTGGATCTCCAACTCCTAGAACTTCGTCAATCAATAAAATATCTGGGTTTATTGCTGATGCGACTGCTAATCCTAAACGTGCCTTCATTCCCGCAGAATATGTTCTAATAGGTTCGTCGATGAAAGCCCCCAACTCACTAAATTCTATTATTTCAGGTAATTTTGAGTTCATGTCTTCTTCGTCATGCCCCAAGATGGAACCATACAAAATTGCATTTTCTCTACCTGTTTGGTGTGGTGAAAAACCTGTTCCTAAACCTGCAAGTAGGGATATATCTCCTGCTACATATGTCTGGCCTTCATCCGGAGGATATATTCCTGCCATGACCCGTAATAAGGTGGACTTTCCACATCCATTACGCCCAATAATTCCAACAATTTCCCCTCGCTTGACATCAAGTGAAATATTTTTCAGTGCTGTAAATCGGCGCTTATTACCTTTCAAGGCATCGAGTAGCATAACCAAAGCATTTCGTTGCTTTGGGAAATGAAGAGTAACGTTTTTCACCTCAATGGCGTTTTGACTCATAGATACTTCACCGCCCCTCTCTCATACTTATTGAAAATCATCGCCCCAAGTATCCAGAATAGTAATATTGAAATTAGACTGGAATAGACATATTGCATTGGTATGTCAATAGATTTACCCATTACTCCATGACGAACCATAGTGATTGGAATGGCCATTGGATTCCATAGAGCAGCAGCTCCCAATGCCCCCCTTTCCATTGCCATTTCTGCAGTCCACATTACCGGGGAAAAGAAGAAACCGGCCTTTGTTAAAAATCTAGTGAAATGCGCTACATCTCTCTGTACACAGTTTAGTGGCGCCAGCATCATTCCAAATCCAAGTGCCATGAGCCCGGAAAGGAAAATACCAACCGGTACCCAAACAAGATGGATAGTAGGTGGGATTTGATAAAAATACAAAACCGGAATTATTACAAGACTACCCATCAATGAAACCACAATATTGGCTCCAACAGCAGTTACAGGAAATATAGTTCTTGGAAAATATACTAGATGAATTGTTCTAGCATTTCCAGAGAGAGAATTGATTGACGCATTTAATGACTTACCAAAACATCCCCAAGTGATTACCCCTAGAAGAACCCACACTGGATACATCTCATCTGGCCTTCCTGCTAACATGATGAATAAGAACCAGTAAACAACTGCCAACAATGTCGGTTCTATGATAGTCCAAAAATAACCGAGCATTGCATTACGATATCGCCCGCGAACTTCTCTCCGAATTAAATTACGAACCAAAAATCGATAACTGAATAATTCACTGACAGTTGTAATTGGTGCACCTAAAACCGAAGTTTTAGCGCCAACTTCGCGCAGTTGGGGTATTGCTTGTTCAACCTCCACATTTTGCCCTTACAATCATACTTAATCAATAGGCCGCAAATATGAACATGATTTATTGTAAAAAGACTTGTTATGAACTTCATTTTTGAAAAACCTCTAAATGGCGCATACATCTTATTTATTATTACATGAGTTTCATATTACATGTGCTACGACAGTGGATTCATGGGATGGGGACTTGATTTCGCAAATCGTGCTGACACGGGTGATTTAACTGTCGGAGTCATTGGTTTGGGGTACGTAGGTTTACCGACTGCAATAGGTTTCCATGATGCTGGATTCAATGTATGGGGGGTTGATGTTTCTCAACGCACCATCGATATGATTCTTCAAGGTAAGAATCCAACAGGAGACCCAGGTGTTGATGACATCATTCCTGCAGCAGGTTCGGATCGCTGGAATATTACTTACTCTTCAGCAGAAGCAGTGCCATACTGCGACGTAATACTCGTAACTGTTCCAACCCCAATTACTCACGACCTAAAACCCGACTTATCCTATGTGGCTGGTGCAGGCCGTGATGTATTTCAAGCAATAGAAAAGGATTCAGGAACTATAGTCGTTCTCGAATCTACCGTTTATCCCGGTGTAACTGCACTAACATGGAATCCAATTATTGAGGAATTAGGTTTAGTCATCGGTGAAGATTTGGAAATTGCCTATTGTCCTGAAAGATTCAATCCTGGCGACCCAGAGCGCGGAGTTCGCCAAGTTGCCCGTGTCATAGGATGTTCAAATCCCGAAGTTGGTGCATCACTGGTCGCTTTGTATCAACGCTTGACCAGTGAAGATGTTCGCTATGTTGGCAAAATAGAAGTGGCAGAGGCTGCCAAAGTCATCGAAAACGTTCAGCGCGACATCAACATTGCATTGGTCAACGAATTGGCTCAAATTTTCCCCGTCTTAGATGTCGATGTTGAAGATGTATTAACGGCAGCAGCGACTAAATGGAATTTCCACCGCTACACACCTGGCGTTGGAGTCGGAGGGCACTGCATTCCCGTTGATCCATATTACATGATTCAGCGAGCTGCTGCTATCGGAGTTCCTGCTGAATTGATTACTGCAGCCCGTGCAGTAAATCGTAATATGCCAATTCATGTTGCTGGCGTGGTTTGTAAATTAATGAGCAAGCATGGAATTGAGGCAAAAGATGCCCGCGTTCTACTTCTCGGTTGGTCATATAAGGCGGAAGTTGGAGATCCAAGAGAAACACCAGCAGCACCACTGAGTGAGGCATTATTGTCAAATGGGGTCAAAGTTGGTGCCTGGGACCCTTATATAAAACCCGAACAGTTTCCTCAAGGAATTGATGTTGTTGAAGACATTTCTTTAGCCCAAGGATATGATGCTGTAATATTTGTCACAGCACATAAAGCATGCTTGGAAATTGATTTTGTAACACTTGCTTCTAATATGCGAACTCCTTTACTATATGATGGGAGAAGAGTCCTAGATTTGGATGAACTTACTGAAAGTGGGTGGATCTGTCATGCCGTCGGCCGCCCGAATGGGCTATGAAAAATACATACCTACACTAAAATGTCTCAAATCTGGCGATGTTTTTGGTGCATGAATATCCACGGCAACCTTCTAAACAATTAGCCTCAAAACCCATCCGGTATTGTACTGCGACTCTCTGATTACTTTAATTTGTTAAACATCTCTACGGTCATTTATTTTTTTACCAAGAATTGAAAAGGGAATATTGATTTAGTCCAGCCAAGTAGAGTTGATTTGGGGGCATCAGTATGAAATTTGAATTTTGGACAACCCCCGGTTTCAGTCATTTGAAAGCAGTTTTTGAAGAAAGTGATTCCCGAGTTGGTAAAAGAGAAGAGGGCGCAGGAACTGAGATTACTTTGATTGATGATACAGTCATTTTTGATTATGAAGCGAAGCAAATCCATCCTGACATTCTTGGTTTGCTCTGCTTGGTTACCTTCTTTCCTTTTGTAGGCCATGAGGTAGAATTTCCAAAACCCGTTTCTTCTCGATTGTTCGATGCGTTCCAAAATAAATGCTTTACAGATAAAAAGAACATCAAATTTAGAAATATTTCCGATGATGTCACGCTTTATGAAGGTGAAAAAGTAGCGTTGTCATTCGGTGGTGGAATTGATTCATCAGCAGTAAGAGAGATGTTTCCGGAAGCTTTTGTCATTCATGAAGCGCACATAAGGAACGAGGCACTAATCCCAAGCCATTGCCACCGAATTGTGCAAGATTTGGAGCCAAGTAAAGGGCGATTAGTCAAAACCAATATACGTTATCTTAGCCGACCAGGAGGTTGGCATTCTTGGCCATGTGCAATGAGTACAAGTTTAATCATGGCGACAGATCTTCAAGTGGGTTTGATTCTTACTGGTTCAATACTCGGTTCTTCTTTCATTTTAAACGGTACGAGATTT
>Ga0114997_10002383_pt1 | contig 15157 bp, 9 predicted proteins | sample ArcticOcean_MG_C_2_FD_87045 | JGI IMG/M metagenome (GOLD analysis project Ga0114997, IMG submission 87045) | Marine microbial communities from western Arctic Ocean - ArcticOcean_MG_CB4_136 | ecosystem: Environmental > Aquatic > Marine > Oceanic | place: Arctic Ocean: Canada Basin | collected... | reverse complement strand
TTTTCTTTCTTCTCTTTCTTGTTTCGTTTCTTATCGCGCTCGGCTTCCTCCTCGTCTTCGGCGCCGTCGCCAGCGTCGTCGTCGGCTTCCACATCCTCATCCTCGTCGTTGTCATTTCTCTCCTCGCTATTACTACTACTACTACGGTCTACTGGCCCACACCCTTTCCCTAACAAACTCCCAATCAATAACACCACCCGATCGTCCTCTCTGTTCACCCTCTCCACGCGAAACTTCACTCTCGCGCCTACTTTAATCTCCTTCATGCTCATCGACGATGACTTTTCCGAAAGATCTTCCTCTTCCTCTTCGAGATTCTCCGTACCGTCTTCGATGATCTCCCATGCTTCTTTCACTTCGTCGAACATCATGTTCTCCTTAAAATTCTCGATTGGAATCGACGCGTTGAAAATATTCCCGACGACGAGACCGATATGGTCCTGTCCTATTTTGTTCACTTTCCCGAGCAACAACGCTTTCACTTTTGGCGCAAACACGGTCGCTCGTACCGTCGCTTTCACTTCCACGTACGACGAATTCGGTAAAATAGTCTCCCCATTTCCTTCCTCGTTCACGTTCAAATCCGTGTATTTCACGAGCACGCCTCCAAAGCCGTCGTGGTGTCTCAGCGTTTTCGCATCGAGTTGTTCCCGGACGCCTTTTTTTCGGTTTCCCAATTTCGACGGATGTAACGGGATAGATAAAGGCACCGTAGACGTCACGAACCCATCATCCGTGTTATTATCCGTGCTGCTGTCATTCTTCTTTGTCTTCTTCTTCTTCCGCTTCTTTTCATCAAAACCGCCTCCCGACATTCTTCCTCTCTTCATCTCTTCATCAGCCGAGAGATGTGAAATTTGCCGCCGCCAAAAGAAGGAGAAAAAATTTTGCGCAAAACAATCAGAAAAAATTGAACAAAAATTGCAAAAACCAACAACAGAAGCACAAAAAAAAAACGAAAAAGAAACCTGCGAAATTCTTCATCCAAAATCTCTCTCTTTCGTTTCACAAAATCATCTTTCTTAATCCTTCATTTTTGGACGCGCGCGTTTTGTACGACTATTATACTACTCCTAAGATGGCAGCACCACCACCAGCAGGGTCCGCAAAAAGAGGAGAACAGAAGTACGTCTCGTCCTCTGGAACGACGGCACGGAGGAGACCTCTTTTCCGAGCGACGATATTCGCGGACTTCTTTTGGGGAATTCTTAACACTCTCGTCGCGTTCTTTCGAACGTTAGTGTCGTTGGACCAATCGCAAAAGTACGGGACCAAACCAGGGGACGTCGGGAGTGGCGTGCATGGAAGAAGACCTAATAATGATAATAACAACAATAATGGGACGAGGAGATACGGGGGAGGAGGGAGTAACATTCACGGCATCGATCACAACGCGACGCCTCCGAGCGCGTGAGGACGGTAAAGCGTCACATTTCGTCGTCTTCTCTTTAATTTAGAAGACGCGGGTGACGCGCGGTCTCTTCCTCCTCTAACTCCTCCTCCTCCTCGAGTGTAATAGCTCTTCGTTGTTTGTCGAGAGAGAGAAAGAAAGAAACTGTTCTCTGTGGTGATGTCTTTGTGGGTAAACGGTGCATTATTATAAATGTGTGCCTCTGCCAGGACTGATAAAGGAACTCTTTCTCTCTTCTATAGAAATCGGAATACGAAATAGCTTAATCGAGTTGTATAATACTACTACCAAGACTCCTCCTTTTAGATACTACGAATAATAATTATACATGTGATGATCATTTCAATGTGTACGCTTTCGGCGGCGCCGGCGCTTCTTTTACGACGCGTTTTTATTCTTCGCCCACTTCTCTAACATCGTCTCTTCGATGTCCTCTAACTTCATCCCTTTGGTTTCAAACACGAGCTCTTTAACGAAAACGTGGCCGAGGAGATTTAAGAGCGCGTAACCGGCGTACGTGCCGCCCAAACCGAGAAACGTGACGCCGGGTAGAAACGTAGAACCGACGATGGCGTTGGAGAAGTAGTTGGTGGCGGTGCACAAAGACACCGCTTTGGCGCGGATTCGAGTCGGGAAGACTTCGTTGTAAAGCAGCCACGGGACTGGGCCGGCGCCGGCGGAGAAGAAGAGGACGTAAAGCGGGAGGCATATGAGCGCAATCGTAGCTTCCGGTTCTTGTCGTTCGCCGCTGTTGTTGCTTTTGGTATCGCGGCCTTGGATGGTGACGTCTTCAATCAACCCGCCGATTTCGCGGTCCGGTAAGTCTTCGCATATGATTGATTTCGTCGTAAACGAAGAGTACGAGGATTGTTGGACGTTGAAAATGTCCGAAAAATAACCCTCGTTGATGCTCAAACTACCTCTTTGTTTCGCTTTTTGTTCTGGTGATAACACTTCCACCGCGGACGGGTCGAGCGTGTTGCAAAAGCTCGCCTTGAAGAATTTACTCGACGTGGTCATGGACGACGCGCCTCCTCCGAAACCGCCGTTGTTTTCGGAGAGGAACGGTACCCCGTGCGTGTAAATGTCCACGGCAGAAAGCGCAACTAAGCACGCGGACATTCCACCGAACGACCACAAAAGTAAAGGTCGTCGACCGAGTTTGTCCGTGAAAACCAGCGCTAAAACGCCGCCCACAATGTTCGGGACGCCGACCGCCCACGTCAACAACTCGGGCGAGCTCAAACCGACGGAGCTAAACACCGATTTCGCGTAGAATATAACTGTGTTTGATCCAGAAAACGCCGCCAAAGCGCACAACCCAACGCCTGTAATCAAAGAAGGGACGTTTGTTTCGTCTTTGAAAATCTCCGACCACGTCTCCAATTTTTTGCCGCCGCCGCCGCTCGTAACGGCGCTCGTACTATTACCAATAGTACTACTACTACTACTGACACTCCTACTCGTTTCCTTTCGGTCGTCGTCTTCAACAGTAGTAGTGTTCTCCTCTGCCGCGCTCTCGCTATTACTATTACTATTATTACTATTCGCAGTAATACTACTACTACTACTACTACAACTACTACTACTACTACTACTACTACTACTTTCTTCCTTTTTCTGTATGTTCTCTTGCCATACTTTAGCCGCTTTCCCTCGAATGTTCATCAGCGCCCCTAACGACCGCCTCGATTCTCGCTCAATCTCTTTCTTCTCCACTTCGCACTCGATTTCCTCGCTCGTCGCTAACAACCACACCGGCGATTCCACCGCCACGACCAACGCGGTAACAGCCAACGCCACCGCCGGAAAGACTGAATCCGAAAACAACGGTCGCCACCACCCGTCGCCTCCGTTGGCGGCTTCCTCTAAAGGCACCGCCAATTGAAACGCCGCCAAACACCCAAAAACGTACGCCATTCTCCTCAAACCGTTCGCGGTCCCTCGAAAACTTGGCGGCGAGATCTCCGCTAAATACAAAGGCACGATTTGTGAACTCGCGCCGACGCCTATACCGGTAATTAATCTCCCAAACGTCATCGACGCCGCGTCCCAACTGACTGCCGAAATCAACGCACCAATAGCTAAAGGTATCGTCACGAACGCCAACGCGTTTTTCCGTCCGTACTTATCCGCGAACGGCGCGATAGAGAACCCACCTAAAACGCCTCCCAACACCATCACGCTCACGACGACGCCTTTCAATCCGTCGCTCTCCGCGAAGCCTAAATCCGAGGCAATCGACGCTAAAGGCGCGTTAATCACCGCCGAATGGTACCCGAATAAAAACGCCCCGATGGTTGCCGTTGCGATTGATGGGATTAACCTTGGGCCTATGTTGTTTTCGTCGTCGTCTTCTTCGTCTTCTTCTCCTTCTTTCTTTCTCGTTACACCAACTCCTTTAGTACGCGGTGGTAAAGGTGGCGGTTCGTAATCCACGCTATCATCATCATCTCTCGAAGAGAAGGAGCACGACGAATACGACGACGATTTAGACGATGAAAGCCGAAAAAGCGATACTTTTCCTCCTCGGTCGTCGCTGCGACGCGAAAGTGTGCTCAACACGTCCTTCTTTCTCGTCTTCTTCGTTGTCTTCTTCGCGTTCGATGATGATGATGATGATTTCGCTCCTCTCGCGAGAAGAACGAACGAAGAAGAAGAAGAAGAAGGAAAAGAGGTGGTGGTGAAACTCGTCGTTTTGAGGATGCTGTTTTGCGTAACAAAAGTCCGGTGGTGGTGAGCCCCGTTTATCATCGTATTAAAGGTTGATATTTGCAACAAAGTGTGACTGTTGTTTGGGGAAAATCAAATCCAAATCTCTCCACTTTAATCTCAGACGCATCTCGCATCAAAGTCAACGGATAACGTATTATACAACACGATGGGGCCGCCGAAAGCTTTAAAATGTTCGTGCGTTCCATTCGGCCCCCAGGATGAAGAAGTATCGTTAGAAGGATTTTTGCTTTCAAACGCTCACTTCGAGTGCAAAATCTACACCTTTGGCGCGCACGTGGTTTCGTGGCGATCGCTCTCGGACCTGGAAGTGTTTAAAACGAAACCAGAGTTCTTGTTTGTATCAAAGAAAGCAATTTTAGACGGATCGAAACCTATCCGAGGAGGGATTCCGATATGTTTTCCGCAGTTTGGGAAGCTCGGGGAGTGTACGAATCAACACGGGTTCGCTCGGAACTCGACTTGGGAGTTCGTTGGATCCGAAGTGGATGAAGAAAAATTATTAACGCGAGCGACGTTTACCACATCCAGCACGAATGAAACTATGAAAGAGTTTCCGTATAAGTTTAGATTAAGCTATACCGTGTGCATTGAGAAAGAGTTTTTGCACACAAAGTTAGAGGTTATAAACGAAGACGAGAAGGCGTTTGAGTTTACGACGGCGTTGCACACGTATTTCGGCGCGAAGAGCGTTACGGATATCGCGGTGAAAGGATTAAACGGGGTGAGATATACGGATTCATTAGAAGACGGAAAGAAGTGCGAGGAAGGTGAAGAAGAGATTAGGTTTGATAAGGAAGTCGATAGGATTTACCGAAGGAACGTAGCTTTGGTAGATAAGGAAAGGTTGGAGATTATCGATCGAGTGTGGGAGGACAAAGGCGTGTTGTCGCAACACACGAGAGGGGTGGCGATGACCACGAAGAATTTGAACGACGCGGTGGTGTGGAATCCATGGATTGATAAGGCGAAGAGTATGGGCGATTTCGGGGACGAGGAGTATAAGGAAATGGTGTGCGTGGAAGCGGCGGCGATTGATGAGCCAGTGAAGGTGAAACCCAGAGCGTCGTGGATTGGAGAGCAAACGTTGGAAGCGGTGATTAATTTGGCGCACTTTTCCGTTTGATACTCTTATTTATTATTGTTATTGTTGTTATCGTCATCATCACTATTTTGTTACCTGGGCACTGTTACATACACATCCACGAGTTTCTGTGAGGTACCTTTTTTCTACTGCTGCTTTAAAAAGCAAACACCTAATGCTACTACTGTACATATGCAATCGAAGGAAATAAAAATATCAAACCAAATGCTCTCTCGAAACTACTGCGAGCATTCGTTCGTGCTCCGATTGAATCAAAGCGAGTTCTCTTGCGTACTCGTACTCGCTCTTCTCGAGCGTTTCGGTCAGAATTTCGTTTCGACGTTCCAACTGTTCAATCTTCTTCTCGAGCTCGGCGATATGAGACGCCGCCGAAAGCTTAACAACACGTTTCGCTTCCGCCGATGTTTGCGTCGTCTTCGTCGTTTTAGAAGAAGAAGAAGAAGGAGAAAAAGGTACCGAACACGCCGCCAACGCCGCGCTCGCGATTTCTTCCTTTCTCAACGCCCTCTCTTTTTCTTCCTTTTCCTTTCGAACTTCACTTTCTAACCGTTTCACTTTCTTCTCCAACTCTTCCTTCGCGACCAACGCCTTTTCTAAACTCAATTCCATTTTGCGCATCCTCAATTGCTTCCCACCAAATGTAATACCATTCCCTTCGTCGTTCTCGTCGTCGAATATATCTGCTTTCAAATTTTCTTCCTCTTTCATCAACATCTCCGCCGTCCGTTTCCATTTCATCATCTCCGCTTTCGTTTCGCTCAAACTCGCGCTCGCGTTCGCGCACTCTTGCGATACGGTCAAATTTTCTCGTCGTAAACTTTCGTTCCGCTTCGTCGCGTCCGATAAGTCTTCCTCTCGCAAGGATTTTAACAGAGCGTTTGTGTCTTTCAGTTTTAAAAATAACTTTCTATTTTCCTGTTCCATCGCTGAAAGCGTCTTCTCCATCCGTAAATATTCCTCTTTCGTCTTCTTCAACAGTAAAACGTTCGACTGAAACTCAAACCTGAACTCCGCCAGAGACTCGAGCGAATTCAAATTAAACTTTGTAGCATTACTACCTCTCTTCTTCTTATTAGTAGTCGTAGTATCATCACTCGTATCATCAATATCAACCAAATCAAACTTTATCAAAGCCTCCTTCCACTTCGCGTGGTCGATATAGTCGGTAATCATAAACGCGCGTTCTGCTTTCTCTCGCCATTTCTCGATTTCAATTTTACATTTTCCCCTAATCTCGTCCACTTTTGAAACCGCAAAGAACGCCTTCTCTTCCGCTTCGCACCGCATCTGAGTCGCCACACGAAGTTGCTCCTCTTTGCCCTTAAGTTTGAGTTGGAAATACGATTCTAACTCCTCGTATTCCTCGTCCGAAATGTTCATTTTAAAGTAGTTTTCTCTTCAACACACAACGAATGAAGAATTTCGAATTTTTTCTCACAAATCTCGCCTCATCTGATACGTAATAATACTAAGTGTAGAGTAGTATTGCGCTTTCTTTAACAAGTATTATTATAGTAGAATTATACTATTATTGTGAAAATCGACGACAAAAAGAGTTAAGGAAGGCGAAATAGTACTCCGATCGAGCAAAAGCAATACCACGAATAATAATGTTCGCGAAACTCCAAAAGCACAAAGAGAGAAAATCGAAGCAACAGTTGAAATTCCGCTTCGATGTCGACGACATCGAATGCTTTCATCTCCCACAGAGCGTGTTTTCATGCCGAGTTTTACTCACCAGAGGCGCCAAAGTTTCACTCACGAGCGAAAGTTTCGTCGATTTAAACACGAACTCGGCGAGTTTTCTTCGCACGAGCGAGGAAACTGAAGACAATACGAACAACAACAAGCTGACGCAAATCGTGACTTTATACCGAGAACAAACTGGACAGTTCGAGCCGAAAGCGTACAACGTCAAGTTACAAGCCTGCGGGAACAGCACGACGTTCGCGCGAGGAATACTAGATGCGAGCAAGTTTTGTGAAGACACGAGCGCGTTGAGCGAACACGGGTTCGAGACGACGCACGAGATGCGAATGGACAACGGCGCGACGCGCGTGAGGTGTAAAGTGCGAATGACGTGGTTGAAGAACTGGACGAGAGGCGCCGCGTCGAGACGATCTGAAATGGACATGACGGAATTGTCGTTTATAAGTAGCGCGAATTTGTCGGCGTCGTTTATGGCGAACGATAGTATCGGTATCGAGAATGATAACGATACGAATCCGTTTACGATGACGACGACGACGACGAATGAGAATGAGAAAATGGTGCCACCGTCATCGGCGGCGAACGGCGACGAACAAGATTTGTCCGGGTTCGACGAAGAGCTTGGAGTAGAAACAACGACGCCAGTCTCGTCGAGTGCATCGCCGCTACGAAAATTCAACACGTCCGAAGTGAAGCGCTCGTTATCGACGACTTCGTATCTGTCGCCCATCGGCGAATGTTCGACGCCTGAATTAGCGAATAACCGCGCGGATACAATAATCGCAAACGGCGTGACGAACGAAGAAGCCGTGGCGAGAGAAAAAGCGTTAGCAGAACAACAAAGACAAACGACCATCGTCTTGGAATCGTTACGAAAAGAAGCGAAAGATTTAAGAAGGAAAAACGACGAGTTGACGAGAGACCGCGTCGAACTCGAAACGCGACACGAAGAGGAAACGGAAAACTTGAAGAGTAAAATCGATGCCATGCGAGACGAATTGAGAGTGAAAGAAGAAGGACAAAAAGATATTGAGAAGAGCGCGTTCGAATCCAGTCGCGCGTTAGAAACTCAGACGCGTAAATTAGAACGGTTAGAGGCTGATTTCGCGCAGGCAAAGATGGAATCGTCAGGCTTAAAAGAGCAAACGCAAAGCTTGGAAGCCGCGATGGTCGCCTTGAGAAACAAACAAGAGGAGAAGAAGGCGAACGATGAAAATATCGCATCTATCGAAACGAGCAACAGCATAATTGCGACAACGACGGCGATGTCGACGAAATACGCGGAAGAAATCGCCGCATTTAAGTCCACGCTAGAGAAGAAAGAGAAGCAAATCGTTCAGTTGGAACACGTCGTGAAAAAATCCGCAGAGGAAATCTCGCGAGAGCGAATGAAAACAGACGCTATGATTCATAGAATAGAATCCGAACGCGACTTGGAACGAACCGCTTGCGAAACCGAACTCTCCAAATGCGAAACCGAAATCGAGAGTTTAAAATCCCAACTCGTCTCCGTCGTGCAAGAAACGACCATGCTCGCCACCGATTTACGCAAAGACTTGCAAAAACGCGCCGACAAAGAAATTCGAGACGCCAACGAAGAAGCCATGAAAGCGAGGGAAGAGCTCGATCGGTGCCAAAAAGAGCTGGAAGATACAAACGTAGCTTTACACTCTCACGTCAGCGCGTTAGTAAACGCAAAAACTGAATCCGCGGTCGCGCAAGGCGAAGTCTTAGAACTCCGCCTCGCGCTTCGTAAAACCAAGGAAAAATTTTTAGAGAGTTTAGCGCGTTTGACTCGGTACGAAACCAAAGACGTCATGCGAAGAGCATCTTTGGCGTCTGCGCCTCCTCCTTTTCCTCCTGCGCTTCCTACTCCTACTGAGTGAGAAAAATGCCAAAAACAATCACATCATCTTTGTATTATTATTAAACGAGTAGTAGTAGTAGTACATCTCTTTACGCTGTCCATTTTTTATTCTTTATTCCTCTGCTGTTTGTTTGTATTCCTTTTTGAAGAAAAAAATGTAGAGGAAAGAAAAGCAATTCATTGAGGCAAAAATTTTCTCCATCGGCTCCACTAAATAATCGTCATAAATACTACTACTACTACTACTACTCTTACTCTTACTCTTACTCTTAATACTAAAGAATAAAAGATGGATCAAATAGCGGAAGCGATCATGCAAATCCCCCCGAACGCGCTTGATCGCCAACGCGCTTTAATGCTTCTCGCAGCGTGCGACAAATACGCCAAAAATGGCCGCCCGAGAGTCGCGTCGAAATATGCGATGAACTGCGGGGCGATGTTGTTTAAACTCGGCCCCACAGTCGCGCAACTCACCGAGGCGGTGTTTCAAAGAGCGGTGTATTTAGCCAAACATTTCGACGAGGACGTTCCGGAGTACATGAGAATACTGTTGGATGGAAATAATCCGGAGTTAGGGGATGCGTTCACCTGGGTCGCCGCGATTGAGGCGAAACTGGGGAAACTGGACCAAGCGGAAAATCACTACAAAGGCGCGGCGAAAGCGATCGAGGAGTACGGGAACATCGTGGAATTGAGCGAGAAGATTTTACACCAGTGTTTGTTCAATCGACACCGGAAACGATTCGAGCAATGGGAAAAAGTGATGGAGTATTGGAAGCAGAGAATTGTAGTTGCGGAGGAGAACGGGGAGTCGGACGTGCAGTTGTTGAACGCGACGGCGTCGTATTGCGGGGAACGAGCGAACGGGTTTGAAGCGAGAGGCAAGTTTAAAGAGTCGGCTTTGTATCGAGCGAAAAAGTTCGTGGAGACGTGCGCGAGATTAGAGGCGCACGGAACGAGGCGAGACGCCAATCCGGCGCAGTTAAGTCAAGCGATTGATAGCGCGGCGCAGGCGTGCGTCAGGGCCGGGGATAAGATGAACGCGACGAAGTTGTTAAAAAGAGCGGTGGCAGCTACGGCTGGGGCGGTGGAATTGCCTGGGTTTTACACTTTGGGGGAGATTAAAAGGATTAAGTTTGACGACGACGGCGTGTCTTGGCACCGAGCGCTGTTGGAAGACGACGACGACGAGGAAGGAGGAGGTAGTAAAAACGGGAAGAAGAAAGACGGCGTGAGCAAAGACGTGATTGATTTCATAGAAAACGGAGAAGATGCGAAGACAAAAGAGGATAGTGATAACAGCAGTAGCAGCAACAAGAAAAATGGGTTAGTAGGCGCACCGCGAGATCCGTTTGTCGGGGACGAAATCGAAGTCGGGACGTACGAAGCCGTGGTGAAAATCGGCGATAACTGGGAAATTAAGAAAGGTGCGGAAGGCGAGGAGGAAGTAGACGGATGTGAAGCCGTCGGTTCTATTTTATTAGCGTTGGGACAAGTGTTTTTCGGTTTTGATCAATACAAAGAAGCGTCGAGACCTTTACGAACGGCGTCGAGGTTTCTCGCGCACGATCCGAGCACGCAAGGCGTCGCTTTGCACATGCTCGCGTGCTCGATGTTTTATCAAGTCGGGAAGAACGGAAAATCGGACGACGCGAGGAAACTCGATCGGGAGTTACGCACGCAAGCTGCTCTGGCGTTTTCTGCCGCGGCAGACTGTCGATTGAGCTCTACCGATCCCGAAGGCTTAAAAGACGGCGTGAGTTCGTTGCTGTTTTTAGGACGGGTCATGTTTGAGCTCGGCGAAGTCTCGGATGCGATGAACGTGACGCAAAGAGCTTTAGATGTGGCCAGGAAAGGAGTGGGCGAGGATTCCAAAGAGGCGAAGGAGGCTATGAACGCTTTGCGGCATTTACAAATGGAAGTGCAAAATCGATAATGATTGATAATACTAGCATAATACTAGCTTTGAACAATAATACTTGGTAAAAAATTCATATTATTTACGCGTTGGTCACTCTCTTTCTCGTAGTAGTTGTTGTTATTGTCGCGTTATTGCTCCTTTTCGTATTCGCGGTAGCATCGTCATCACTATTCACGCCGCTATTGTCCTCCTCTCGGGGAATGTTCAACGCCATGTACGCTTCTTGACCTCTCTTCAAGAACCAAAAGGCTAAAAATTGAATGCCCAACTGCAAACCAAACTGCGCGCCGACTTGCGTCCCGACTTTCACGTTCTCGAACGAATACAACTCCAGAATTTCTCTCCCGTTCTCCAAGCACCGAATTTCTCCTTCTAAACACGTAAATTTCACGTCGCCGCCAAACTCGTTCGCTGCTAACGCGGAGAACGCGTAATAAATGAAATCGATGTATTTTATCCATCCGGCGCCTTTCGGGATGGAATCGACGTTTAAGTAAATGCCGCCGAACAAGGTGAATATGGTAATCGAAGCCGGTCCTAAGGCTAACGCCGCGCCAACTGGTAACGACGCCGCCATGAAAATGCCCAACGCCTGCGCCGCCAACGCTTCGCAGATTATGATGGAAACGAACGTCCAAAAGTATTCCGCGCCTTCGCGGAACCCGACGACGTTATACACCAACGCGCAGAAGAACAACCTCGGCAACAGTTTTGGAAGTTCCGCGATGTACTTGGAAATGTAATACGCGGAACACGAATACGCGCCGGAGGAACGTTCTCTCCCTATGACTGCCTTTTCTCCAGCGAACAAGTTAATCGCAGGGAGTGCAGACGTGTACGCAACGTTCAAACATATGAAGAACAAACACCCGATTCTGTCTTGCACGCCTTGTTGATCTTTTCCTAAATCTCTGTACAACGCGGAGAGAATTAAAGCGTAAATGACGTCGATGACGATTGGAACGAATATGCCAATCACGTTCCGTTTCTGTTCGCGCAACGAGCGGTCCATGAGTAACGCAAATTGTTGAAACCAATTCGCGCCTCGTCCTTTGTACTCGTTCACGAGATTGTTGTCTTCTCCTTTCTTCTTTCTATTTTTACTATTATTACTACTACTACCGCCGCCGGCGTTTCCGAACAAGGAGGAGTTCATCGCGCCTGCTAATTTCACCGCGTTCTCGCCCAACTCTCGTTCCTTGCACTTATTCGCGAACAATCGTAAACGATCTCTGCTATTTTTCTCCGCCACTTCTGATCTTCGATCCATGCTCGTAATGTCCATGAAAAAATCTGCCGGGTTCGTCAAATCTGGACACTTGAACGATAACTTTGCGAAGTACTCCACCGCCTTCTCGGAATCGCCAATGTATAACATCTTCCCTTCGCTTATTAACAAAAGTTGGTCGAATAACTTAAAGATAGAACTTCGAGGTTGATGGATGGTACACACGACCGTTCTTCCGTGCGCGGCCAAATCTTGCAACGCTCTGACGACGTTCTGCGCTTGAAAGGAATCGAGCCCGCTCGTCGGCTCGTCCAAAAACAACGCCTCTGGATTTGCCACCATTTCTATGCCAATGTTTGCTCTCTTCCTTTCTCCACCGGACAACCCTCTTGGAAAGCCCCCAGGTCTTCCAATCTTTGAATTTTCCACCGCTTTTAACCCCAGCTCTAAAATCAAACTTCTCACCAACCTCGTCTTTTCTTCGATCCCCACGCTTTGCGGCAAGCGCAATTTCGCGTGCAACATGAACGTTTCCATCACCGTCAAGTGAGGGAACAACAACTCCTCTTGCATCACGTACGCCACTTGTCTGCTTCGATAAATCTTCTCGTTTCTCGCTTTCCCGTCGACTAAAATCTCCCCGGTCAAAGTCCCGTCTTTCTTCGGTATTCGACCGGATAAACAGTTGAGCAAAGACGTTTTCCCACTTCCCGTCGGGCCCATTAAAGCGACGAAATGTCTCGGCATCGCCGCGCCCGTCACGTCGTCCAAAACTTTTTTACTCGTCCTCTGTTTCTTCGTGTTGCCAATTTGGACCGCATACGTCAAGTTTCGCCACGTGATCGATATCCCTTTGTGCGTCGTTTTTTTATCCATCGTCGTCATCATTTCCTCCGCAGCCGCCTCATCAAAGTTCTTTCCATTAAAATTAAAAGTACCAATCCTCCCTCCTCCTTTTCCTCCTCTGGACGCGTCGACAGATTTCCTCGTCTGCGTCTCGTACTCCAGTTGCCACACTCTCGCGCACTCCTCCGCCGAAGGCAGATTCGTCGTCGATTGATGTAAAACTTGGTCTTCTTGGTCTTCTTTCATCATCATCTCTGAATGCGCATTTTATCTGAAAAAAGACTCGAGAGTTTTTTGTCTGTTTTTTTTGTCTGTTTTTTGTCTCGTTTTTTTTGCTCTCAAAAAGACTCTTGAGTTTACTCTAGAGTTTTTTGTCGATTTTGCCTCAGAAACAATTTACTCGCCGCAAGTCACATTATTGTTATCCATAGTATTAATAGTAAAGTAGTGTATTCAAGAAAGATGACGACGACGTGCACGACGACGCGCACGAAAAGCCACGCGCAGCCTTTGTGGTCGTCCAACGCCTCTTTTGCACGGAAACGCAAAGCGAGGATGATGGTGACGAGAAGAAGCAGCCATCATCAACGCGATGACATCACGAGAAGAGCTCTTGGGAAACATTTTTCTGTTGAAGATGATTCTCCTGATGATGATGTTATCTTCGACCCGCTGGATATTCTTCTCTCCTCGGAAGAAAATGACGGGAGATGTAATGATACGAATAATACGAATAAAAAGACGTTGAAAGCAGCGACGATGATGATGACAACGAGCAGCGTTGGGTACGTTGGATTGACCACAGACTTCAACAGCACATCAGCTGGGACTCATGATGGGAGTGGTTTCCTCCAAAATTTTGAAGGCGCTGGAAACGCGTTCGCCGCGAGTTCGCAACAATCCATCGACCCGTTCGCGAACTTTTCACCAGTCTGTCCAGCGTCGGATGGTGTCTTTCGAGTCGGTCAAAGACTCGCGCTTTCCTTGGCTGGGGATAGTAATATTGAAAATTATCGACCGCTGATTAACGACGTGTTGATTCGGGTGCGGACGGAGTTGTGCGTTTTGGAATCATTCGTGAGAGAAACGGCGATACCGTTCGTCCAAACGAAAGGGTTAGGATGGGTGTTGCCGAGACACGAGACGTCGGAGACGTATTTAGCCGGGGTGGTGTTTGTCGTCGGCGCAAACTTTATTTTGTTGGGAAGCACGAAAGTTGTGGCGATTTTAGCCATCTATCACGATTTGAGTTTAGGATTGGTGGCGAGAGGTATGGGCGGTTTGCTCGGATTTATGAGCCCGGGCGACGTGAGGAAAGCGAGAGAGGAAGAGTTTGAGAAGTTGATGACGAAACAGATGGAAGAGACGAAAAAAGTAATGTTGGATGCAAACATGAGCGCGTCGGACAGAGAGAAGAAAACGACGGAAATTAGCACCCGGTACGCGACGGAAATGGAGAAGATTAAATCGACGCAAGAGGACAAGGAGAGATCGGACGAAACGAGCGGCATCGCGAAATTTAGAAAAGGCGCGAGCGTGGTAGCGATTCCTTTGAAAGTGTACGGAACGGTGAGTAGAAAAACGAGAGAGATTTTGGAGGTGTTTGATACGTTTTGTTCGCGATATTTCGTCGCGTTTACGGTGACGTATATTATCGTGAAGACTTTGCACTACGTCGTGTTTCCGGACGCGCTCGGTTAAGAAGAAGAAGAAGAAGAAGAAAATTTACGTTATTATAAATATACTTTAACAACTGGTATACTCGCCGCTATTCGTCTCTAACTTATTCTCTATGCGCTCTCTATTCATTTAATCTATTATTCTATCAAGTCGGTCGTTTCACGAACCGTCGAATCCGTCTCGCTCGAGCATCCTCGCTCTTCTCCCGGCATTTCTCCACGTCCTCGCTCAGCTTTTTCAACGTCTCGTACGAGCACTCGAAAACTTCCACCCTCCTTTTCGCCGCCGCGTTCACCTTCTCGTCTACACTTCTCAGGGTTACTTTCACGACGTATCCCAACCGGTCTCCTCCTTCTACTCCTCCCGCTCCTCCGTTTTCGCCTTCGCTTTCCTCCTCCTCGCCTCCGTCTCTTCCTTTTCGACGTCGTCGTCTGTTCTGTCGCATCCTCGAGCTCGTCTCCACGCTCATCCGCCACTCGATCTTCTCCAATCGCTCCGTCGTTTTCTCGTCTTCCATTTCCGCCATGGTTCGGCACGCTCTGGTGAATTGCGTTTTGTTTCGCGCGTACGCGCGTCTCAAAAAAGCTTTCGTTTCTTCACTCATTAAAGACGTGGACGACGAGTTTGTGACATTTTCCAAGCGCACATCGAACGCG